>Ga0210019_1003621_pt1 | contig 14042 bp, 10 predicted proteins | sample CryGeyCG2114_020_2_FD_183969 | JGI IMG/M metagenome (GOLD analysis project Ga0210019, IMG submission 183969) | Groundwater microbial communities from aquifer - Crystal Geyser CG11_big_fil_rev_8/21/14_0.20 (SPAdes) (version 2) | ecosystem: Environmental > Aquatic > Deep subsurface > Groundwater ...
CACAACTTAATCCAAACAACTATCCACGTGTTCAAGGTGGTGACAAAAATAGAATTTTGGAACATTTGAGAAAATTTATTGGTGAGACTATCAAAGTAAAAGTGATTACAGCTGACATGGATGATGAAAAACTTATTTTCTCTGAAAAAGAAGTTTGGGAAGAAGAACAAAAAAATGTACTTGATTCTTATAGTGTTGGTGATATTGTTGAAGGAGAAGTCAGTGCGCTTACTTCATTTGGTGCTTTCATCAAATTTGGTAGTAACCTTGAAGGTCTTGTTCATATCTCAGAAATCGTTTGGCAAAGAATTAGTCACCCTCGTGAAGTACTCAAAGTTGGTGACAAAATCAAAGCTCAAATTATTGACTTAAACAAATCAAAAATTTACTTATCAATCAAGAGACTTGTTGACGATCCTTGGAAAAAAGTAAAAGATACCTATAAAGTTGGTCAAATCATCAATGCTGAAGTACACAAAATTGAACCTTTTGGTCTAATGATAAAACTAGACAATGAAATTCATGGTCTAGCTCATATCTCTGACCTTAGTGACAAACGTGTTTCAGATACTAAGATGCTTCTTAGTAAGTTTGAAGTTGGTAAAAAATACAACTTTGAAATTATCTCCATAGAACCAGCCGAACATCGTCTAGGTTTGAAATTAGAAGGTGTCGGTAAAAAAGAAGACAAAAAAGAAGAAAAATCTGAAGAAAAAGTAGAAGATAAAAAAGAAGCTAAGAAAGAAACTAAAAAAGCCAAGAAAGAAGAAATTGAAGTTGAAGAAAAAGTAGAAGAAGTAGTTTCTTAACTTGTTTAGGTAGAAATTTAAAACAATCCCGATTTATCTGGATTGTTTTTTTTGGAGTGTGAAAATTGGCGGAGAGAGAGGGATTCGAACCCTCGGTTCAACTTGCGCAGAACAACTGATTTCGAGTCAGTCCCATTCGACCACTCTGGCATCTCTCCATGGTTTGTTATATACTATTACATTTTAAGAAATTTATCAATTTGAGAAAAAAGTATCTTTGTCCCATTTGGACGGATTCGTTCTAACATAGTCTCGTATGTTGTATAGTGATTTTTCATTTTTTATAATATGTTCGTGGAATCTTTCCTGCCAGGAAAATTTCCATTCATTTGTTTCTAGATGAATTCGTTTGGTTATCACACCTTTGAAACCGCGGATTATTGATGATAGATTATTTTTTTGTGGTCCGAATTTGTTTTGATATGATGTTGACGGTGGTAGAGATGCATTGCAATGTGTCTCTACGTTATCGTTGTTGTTATCATCCAATATCACCACAATCAAATGTATGTGATTTGGCATTATCACCCAGGCGTCAATTTTGACATTGTCACGTATGTATTTGGTGTTGTATATTTCTTCGGCAACTATTTTTTCTGCTGTAGACAATATCATTTCATTATCTACGATTTCGCCAAAATAACAAAGACGATTTTGGCTACAAATTGTCACAAAATACCAGCCAGGTTTTCCATAATCATAACCTGGTAATCGTGCTGAGGCTATCCTGTATTTGCCCTTGAATTTTTCTATCATAACCCTCCTTAATATTTAGAAAAATAATAAACCAAAATAATATGGACATATCATTTTTTATAATAGGTGAATCCACTAGCCCTGTGATTAGCAGACTAATCAAACTTACTAGGACAATATAATTTTGTGCAGTCAATTTTTTCTTAAAAATATTGGTATAAAAAATATTGAGCAAAATTCCCAAGAAAGCTAGTAAACCTAGTATTCCAGTATTGATCCAGATAGTCAAAAAAATATTATGTGGATGATGAAAAATTTCAATATTTTCACCATTTACTTTTTGGTGATAAGGCACAATCCGCAAACTATAAGAAGCCAAGCCTGAGCCAGCTATAGGGTGGTCTTTGAGAAAAGTCAGAGTTTCACGCCAAATTCCCAGACGAATTTGTCCTGATCTATCTTGCATGGTCAATTCTGTTTTGACACTAGCCAACTGTGGTAGAGAAAATAACAAAACAAAAGCTAAAATAGTTAGGAAGACTGTCACTATTCTAGTTTTTTTGTAAAAAAATAATAAGAGAAAAATTGTCCCAGCCACAGCAATCAAAGCACCGGTAGATTTGGCAAAAAATATTGCCAGGATACTCGTAGGGATAAACAAAATAGCAATGGTAGTTTGCCAATTTATTTTTTTGTATTTGAAAATATTATAAATAGCTAAAGCAAAAAGGGGTGCCAAAAATAAACCAACACCATTGGGGAAACCATACCAAGCTGTGACGCGGTAAGTGCTTTGGTTGGTCCAAAAAGCATAAGGTACCATGAAACCAGTAAAGTGTTGGTAAATGGCGAGTATAGAAGTTAGAAGTCCCGAAATTAACAAAGCTGTAATTAATTTTTTACTATATTTTTTGTCTAGACCAAGTAGAAGTAAGAAAAACAAAATAGGCTCAATAAAAAAAGCTTTCCATTCACCAAGAGCTCTAGTAATATCGGCGCTAGTAAAGATAGAAATAGTGGAAGCTGTTATGAAGAGTAGTAGGAAAAGAAAAAAATAGAAATATTTTTTGAAATAATGTTTTAATTGATTAAAGATTTGTTGGTGAAATCTAACAATTCCTATTATGAAAATAAGTGCAAATTGTAATTCCAAAAGTGTAGTAGGTAGGGGACCGATTTGAAATCTGAGAACATAACTTGGTAATAATACCAAAAACAAAAACAAAGCATAATCAAAACGTCGCCAGACTAAGACAGAAAAAAATATTAAATAAATGATTGTCAAAATATTGAATTCCATATTAACTCTTGAGACTTAAAATATCTTTCAATTGGTTTTTGGAAACAGCCCTTGTCGCAAATAGCATAATAGTGTAAATCAAGACACTGATTATTATAATAACTAGAACTGGTAGTTTCATTAGCCAGACTATTATAATACCCATGACCACACTGGAGAGTACTACTTTTCGTAAAAAACCATAATCAATTTTGTCTTTGACATTTTTCCTAGCTACCAGGGTGACCATCACAGCGGTGTACCATTCAGAAAAAACAGTCATCCAGGCGGCACCATACATTCCATATTTTGGTATGAAAATCATATAGCCAGCAAAGGTAATAATAGCATTGCTGATATAAACCCACAAAACTTCTTTTTGTAGATTGACGGCGACAACAAGATGTCCAAAGATTCCTGCCCAAAATACTCCCAAAATAGCTAGAGACAAAATTTGCAAAGCATTGCCAGAAATATAAAATTCTGGTCCAGCTACCAACACCATAATTTTGTGAGACAGGAGAAACAAACCAGTAAACATTGGTATAGCCAGGATCATCATGGCATCAAAAGCTACTTGGTAACGTTGTTTGAATTCCTCTTTGTTTTTTTGTATCCAAGAATTGGCGAGTAGTGGCAACATGACACCCATAATCATCATCGCTGTTTGGACAACAATGTCTATGACCCGATAAGCTGCACCATAAATACCCACCTCAGTTTGTGAATTAAAATAACTTAGTAACAAGACATCACCTTTCAAATAGACAACATTGAAAATAATAGCGACAGCTATTGGCCACATTTTTATTATTATTTCTCGCCAAATAATTTTGTCAAAACTGAAATTAAGTTTGGTTTTTTTGCGTATAAATAAATAGAGGGTGGTAGTGTAGACAAGACTAGCTGCTATTATCACCCAAATAATAGTCAGGAATTGAGCTTGGTAATAAATGGCTATAAAAAGTCCGGCAACCAAGACAATTCTACCAATAATTTCTCCAAGAGCTTGAATTTGCATCTGGAGTTTTTCTTGCAAAAAACCAATGAAAACTTGATTGAGGGAAATAGCCAAAAATGAGATAGCTGTAAAAGCAATGGCAACTTTGACAGTATTTGGATAAGGGAAAAATAAAGCCAAAAGTGGTGCTAGACTCAAGAAAAATAAAGCAGACAAAAATCTAAAAGTAAGGATATTGTTGAATATTTTTTCTTTAGCAAATTTGTTTTCACCAAGCATCTGGGCAGTGACCGGGGTCATACCAAAATCTATGAGTATACCTATCACACTCAAAAAGGAGACGGTCGTAATATACCAACCAAATTTTTCTTGACCAAGATAACGAGTCATCATAGCGACAGCAGCCAAACCAAAAAAAGTAGAAATGACTTTTCCGATCATTTGAAACATGGTGTTGTGGGCGACTTGTTTGGCGACTGACATAAGACATTGATTACACTGATAAATTTACAAATAAATACTTTATTTTAAATAAATGTTCTCTAAATTTATCCTCTTTCTGATTAAATAATTTATGAATTATTATTCAAAACTTATGCCCATTTTACCAAATTTTGCTTAATTTAGCAATATCTACAACTGTTGGAGAAAAATACTAAAATGTGCTATAATAATTAAAGATAATTTATCCGTTTGTAACTTGACTTTCTTATGCTTTTCAAAAAAGTTTCCTTATCTTTTATCAGTTTGTTTGCCTTGGGCAGTTTGTTTGTTTTTACACCGGCTATAACCAGGGCTGTTACTTTGCCAGTAGTTGCTGTACGTGATCCGGGTTTTGCTGCCAAATATGTTAGTCAAAGTATCAATGATCCTATCAAAGTTGAAGCTGAAGCGACAGTCACAGTGGACTTCAAATTCAAAAATGTTGGCACGGCTACTTGGGATAGTAATAGTAAAAATTTTGTTTCGGCTTTCACCATGGAACCACGTTATCATATCTCGGATTTTGCTGGCGCCAATTGGTTGGACAAAGAACAAACTGCCAAAATTGCTGGCAAAGTAAAACCTGGTGAAACAGGTGTGGTTAGTGTCCAAATAAAAGCTCCAGAAAAGACTGGTACTTATACTGAGAAATTTTGGTTAGCTTCACAAAACTATTCTTGGATTAAGGGTGGTTATTTTTATTTTATTCTAAATGTGGTACCAAAAACCACAGTTTCTACTGCGCCAAGTAGTGTTACAACCGATACCAATAGTACTACTACAGTTCAGGTTTCTTCTAGTGAATATCGGGCCAAACAATTTATCTTAAATACCAAAAGCGTAACTGCCTCTGGGGGTGAAAAAGTCAAAGTAATTCTTGGTTTGCAAAATCTAGGTACAGCTACTTGGCAGAAGTACGCTATTGTGGCCAATAGTCCAGTGTCTTTGGCTAGTGAGGCTATTTCCAATTTGACTTTTGCTGACACTGATTGGAAAAATAATAATACTATTTTAGAAAAAACTCAGGAAGTAGCTCAGTGGGGTGTGACAAGAGATCAGTTCAATTTTGTGACACCTAGTAAAGCTGGTACTTATACTCTGACCTTGAAATTGAAAGCTAATGACAAAGAAATAAATGGTATGGTGGTAGATATTCCCGTGACTGTAACTTCCAATGCGCCAAATTATGTAGATGCTCCTGTCAATAATCCAGAAGTACCACGCTTGGCTAGTGAACCTACTATTAGAGTAGGTATCTGGCAAAATCCAACAGACAAAGTAAAATTTCAATCAGCTGATGATGATTATGTAGTTTTTGCTGGTGGTGTACAGCAGGGTATTTTGACTAGAAATACTTTGACTACTATGTATTATCAAGATGGTACTTATTATTTCAATTCTTTGGGGTTAGATTTTTCTACTAGTGATTTTATTCGTTTAGTGCCACAAAGTAATATGCATGCAGTGTATTCTTTGGTCAATTATGATAGAGAAGTAGGCTGGAAAGGACCAGTTAATTTCAATAAATATCGTGGTGTCATGGAACTTCGTAAAGTAAGTAATAGTGCTGATGTCTACGTAATCGAAGAAGTTTTGATGGAAGATTACGTGGCTGGTATTGCTGAGACTTCCAATATTGGTCCAACAGAATATGTCAAAGCCTTGCTTGTCGCTGCTCGTACTTATGGCTATTATATCAAAGAATATACTACCAAACATGATTCTCGTAATTTTGATGTGGTGGCCAATACAGGTGATCAACTTTACCTTGGCTATGCTAGTGAACTACTTATGTCAAATGTAGTAGCTGCGCAGAAAGCCACTAAAGGATATATGATAACTTATAACAGTGATATTGTTATCACTCCATATTATGGTAATAGTGATGGTCGTACCAGAAGTTGGACAGAGGTTTGGGGTGGAGCTGCCAAGCCTTGGCTTGTCTCAGTGCCAGCCGTTTATGATCAGAGGGACAATATGGCGATGTATGGTCATGGAGTAGGTATGAGTGCTCGCGATGCTGCTTATATGGCTGACGAAGGTGGCAAAAGTTGGCAAGAAATATTGCATTATTATTATACTGGTATAAATATCAATTTGATTTATCAATAATTTATGGACGTATCTTTCAAAAAGAAATGTTTGGTACCGACTACCAGGGTTTGTGTTCGGCTCAAAGCTTTACGTGAAGAAAAACACATTTCTTTGTCAGAATTGGAACTAAGAACCAAAATAAACAAAGCTTATTTGCAAGCAATTGAAGAATGTCGTTTTTCAGATTTGCCACAGTCTGCTTTGTACAAAAAGAATTTTGTCAAAAAATATGTTCAAGCTCTTGGTGAAGACACTAGATGTTTTGTCGAACAATTTGTCAATGAAGAATTGACTTATGATGTACCAGTAGTGGTGGCTACAGATCTTAAAAAATATCATTTTAGTAATATTCCAAATATTTTACGTTTTTCACTTTTTAGTGTGGTGGTAGCTTCTTTACTTCTTTTTCTTGGTTTTCATATCAAAAATGTTTTGACACCACCAAGTCTAGTTGTCTTAGCCCCAGAAAATGGTTTTATTAGTAATAGCAATTTTATTGATGTCAATGGCAAGACTGATCCAGAAATCCAAATCACTATCAACAGTGAAGCTGTGAAGAATGACGAGAATGGTAATTTTAATCAGAGTATCAATCTTTTGCCAGGTATTAATACTTTTGTGATAGAAGCTAAAAATAAACATGGTAAGACGACAGAAGAAGTGAGGAATGTGATTTATAAGAATAGTGGGGGAATTTCTTTGAAGTAGCACTGATTACACTGATTACATTGATTATAATAGATTGCACAGATTAAAAAAACTGCTATTGAGCAGTTTTTATTTTTTTTAGGTTTAGATCTTCTCTTAAAATAAAGTATTTTAGTTCCTTTGTTCATTAATTTGTAAGTTTATATTATCTATTTTTATTGGTATATAGATTTTCCCACCATTCTGAAATTTTGCCAGCCAATATTTCTTCTGCCAACTTTTTGGCAGATTCAGTCTTGAGACTTTTGTATTGGATATTTTCGGTCTGTCCTTCACCTTTGCCGTGGAGCCAAATTGGTGCTTCTTGATTACCTTGGTGTGTGTATTCTTTCAGCAGTAGTATCTGGTCTATCATGTCAGCGTCTTTGGCAACGATTGCTTCTTTGCTTTCGCGTTTTTCAAATTCAGTACTCATCTCAAATAAATCGGGAAAAGGTAAATCACCCAGTTGGTCTTTTATTATTTCTTCTTCAAAAATTTTGACGTATTTTTTGTGGATATAATTGTGATCGCCACTACGGATTTCACCTAAGTCGTGGGTGAGAGCCATGAGAGTAGTCTTATAAGGGTCAACATTTTCTAGTTTGGCTAGAAACCAAGCCACAAGTCCGACGCGATAGGAGTGGGTAGCAATATTATCAGACAAATCTTGGGTAAGTAAGACTTGTTGATGCATGCGAGGAAGTTTGCGCATAGTACCAACTTCAAAAAGAAAGTTGGCTATTTTTTTGTAAGAGTTTTGAGAAGTGGTTTGCATATTATTGTGATATATTTAAAGTTTTTTTCCAAAAATTAGAGGCTTCTTCGTAGTCTATATTACATTCTTCATATAGGGGGTCAACACCATATTTTTTACCTGTCTGCCTATATAGTCTGTTGTCTTGTTCCATATTTGCAAATGAAAAACCATGCTCATATAGATATTTATAATGTTCACGCATGTCAGATGTTTTGAAAGAACCTAAAAATTCTTGTGAGGGGACTTTTCCATAATGTTTTATTTCACCCATAGAGTACAAATCATATAATGGAAAAAAAGGATTACCTTCTTCAATGTGTTTTAACACACGTCTCGCCATGATTTCTTGCCAGGCTCTTCCTGTAACCATAGAACTAAAATAATGTTCGTCAATTCTTTTCTTTCTTTCTTCTTCAAAATCTTCAAAAGGTTTATGATCTGCAAATTCAATATGTCCAATATCCATAGGAGTTACAAAAACATTTTCTAGATCTAATAGTTCGGGTGAAAATTTTGTGATGAAACGTCCATATCCTTTTTGAGGTAGCCCCCATCCAAAGAATACACATTTTGTAAGCCCTAAACTTCTGTCACTTTCAAGTGAGTGTCCTTGGTGATTATTTGGTAAATCTTCAGTAGGTTTCATATCTGCAAGTCCTTGGGAAATTGTTTCATTTGATGTAGCATGGATAAGTGGTATTTCCATTAGTACCTTTTTTATTTTTTTTATTCTTTCTTTTTGTAATTCAGTTAATTCCCGAGACATTTCTGGGTGATTTTTGATATTTTCTTGTAAACGTTTTATTGATACATGTTGAACTAGCTCCGGGGGTAGAATAGGTTGAGTAGTCTTATTTTCTGGTAAAAATATTTGAGGACTTTTTTCAAAATTAACCATATTAATTGTATTTATAATTTTAATTTATATTATTTTTCTATTATACCAGCTTAATATTAAGCTTGCCAATATTCGTTTGACACTATATCTATAAAAGTGTAAAATTAAGCACGGAGGAGAGGGTTTTACCTCTTTTTTAATCTAAAAATAGACCTGTCATTTAACTAAATATAAGTAATATTATGGCTATCAAGAAAGAAAATCCAAAAATGGAAGCTGCTAAGACAGCAATCGACCAAATTAGACAAAAATATGGTGACAACTCCATCATGCGCTTCGGTGAAGCCAAAGCTATGGAAGTGGACGCAGTTTCTACAGGCTCACTTTCATTAGATATCGCTTTAGGCGTCGGTGGCGTACCACGTGGACGTGTTATAGAGATCTTTGGACCAGAAGCCTCTGGTAAGACCACTCTAGCACAACATATCATCGCTGAAGTCCAAAAATTGGGTGGTATTGCTGCCTTCATTGATGCCGAACATGCACTTGATCCTGAATATGCCAAGAAGATTGGTGTGGACGTCAATGCTCTTTATATTTCTCAACCAGACACTGGTGAACAAGCTCTAGAAATTCTGGAAACTTTGGTTCGTTCCAATGCAGTTGATGTTGTCGTTGTTGATTCAGTCGCTGCTCTAGTACCAAAAGCGGAAATCGAAGGTGAAATGGGGGATAGTCACATGGGCTTGCAAGCTAGACTTATGTCTCAAGCTTTGCGTAAGCTAACTGGTATTGTTTCCAAAACACATACTGTCGTTGTTTTCATCAACCAAACTCGTCAAAAGATTGGTGTATTTTTTGGTAATCCAGAAACTACTACCGGTGGTAATGCACTAAAATTCTATTCATCAGTTCGTATTGAAGTTCGTCGTAGTGCTCAAATCAAACAAGGTGACAAAATTATTGGTAACAGAGTAAAAGCCAAAATTGTGAAGAACAAAGTGGCAGCACCTTTCCGTACTACTGAATTTGATATCATGTACAATGAAGGTATTTCCGTTTCTGGAGATTTGATAGATACCGGTGTATTTTACAAAGTTTTGCAAAAGTCTGGTAACAGTTATGGTTTTGGTGAAGAAAAGTTGGGAGTAGGCAGAGAAAAAGCCAAACAATTCCTTCGTGAAAATCCAAAGATGATGGCAGAAATTAGAGCCAAAGTCTGGGAAGCTGTAAAACTTGGAGAAGCTCCAGATGAGGAAAAAGGTAAAGTTGGGGAAAAGGAAGATGTGGAAGAATAATCACTTTCGTTGGAACATTCCCGTCTAAGGCTGATTAAAGTAGCGTAAACAATTTTGTAAAAGAGAGTCATACTTTATCATAGGGCTCTCTTTTTTATTTATGAGGTAAAAGCAAACATCTGTTGTTGTTTATAAATTGGTTCTTCGGTTTCTTCCTCAATTTCACCTTCCAGCATTTGTATAATGGTATTTCCAATGTGATAGCCAAGGTTTACAGGTACTGCATTACCAATCTGTTTGTATTGTTGAGAAATAGATCCTGCAAATTTCCAGTTATCGGGAAAGGTTTGTATTCTGGCGTATTCTCGGACAGTTAAAGGTCTGGTTTCTTCGGGGTGGCATCTTTCAGTTTGTTTTTGAGCAGGACTACAAGTCAAAGTGAGAGATGGTTCATCCCAAGAAAGTCGTCTTGCTATACCAGTTTTTCCTCCCCCCATATAAAAGCTTGCTCCCATGTATTCCTTCTGTAATTTTTGGGGTAGTTCTCTCCAATATCCGCCAGGTGGAATAAGTTCTAAAATTTTCTTTTTATGTTCAGGATATTTTTGTCCTTCAGATTTTGGACATTTATGTAATGCTTCACGAAGTGGAATGATGTAGTCTTTTTCTTTCGGGAACGAAATAGGAATATCTAAATCGTTTCTTACTCCAATAATTATTAGACGTTCTCTTTTTTGAGAAACATCCAAGTATTGTGATCTGAGAACTTTATATTTTACTTTGTATCCCAATTCTTCCAAAACAAAAATCATAGTTTTGAGTGTTCTACCATTATCGTGATTAAGTAAACCTTTTACATTTTCACCAATTGCAATTTTAGGTTTGACTTCTTTTACACACCTGGCGAATTCAAAAAATAGGGTTCCTCGTATATCCTCAAAGCCCATTTTTTTACCAGCGTAAGAAAAAGTTTGGCAAGGAAAACCACCTTGTACAATATCTGCCTGCCCTTCCTCAAATTTTAGATTTCGGACATCATCTTCCACAACATTCCAATCAGGTCGATTTGTTCTCAATGTTTCGCAAGCATGTTTATCATATTCATTTAGTAGAATATGTTCAATGCCGGCGTTTTCCATACCTATTGCAGTTCCACCCGCTCCAGCAAATAATTCTATTGCGGTGTATTGTGATTTATTTTTGTTTTTTAAAATTTTAAATTTGTTGGTTTTATTACCAGTTTTATTTTGTATTCTTTTAATTTCATCTAAACTAAACATGCGAGAGTTGTTCTCATCCCTAAAAGATTTAATTAATCCTTTTTTATCCCATCTTCGAATTGTGTCTATCGAGATTTTTAATTCTTTGGTTGCTTCACCAGCTGTAAAATATTTTTGTTTGTTTTTCATATAAAAAATGATAGGGGATTAATCTATCATTATTATAACAAATAACCAATGCATAGGCAAAGGTTATTCTGTGGAAAACGCCATTTTAAACAATTCGTGGTACTCCTTCGCTTCTTTCTTGTTTAGTTTATATTTATGTTTATCAGCTATAACTTGTGGAAGAACATCAAATAATTCTTGAAGTGCTTTTTTTCTACCAGTAGCCATAGCATAAAAACTTACACCATCAATTACTCTTATTTTGTTTTTAGCTGGTCGTCTTTTTCCTTTTTCAGATGGTATAAATGGTTTGTCATATTTTTTTCTTCCTTTTGATATTACTTCGACATAGTAGCCAGTGTATTTTTCGTACCTATTGTTTTTAAGAGTGTTTTTTATATCATCGTATAATTTTACTAGGTGGTTGCCTTTTGTTGTATTATATTTATTTTTAACTTCAGCAATTATTTTCATTTTTTCATTGATAACATCTAGCCCACCTCCGACACCAAGATTTTTCCACCCAGAGATTGAACCCAAAATGTCTTGTTGAAAATCACCGATAGAATTCTGCATTGTTTTTTGTGTCTGTCTGGCTTTTTCTTGTTTCAGCCAGTCTTTGTAAGATATTGATTTTGTAATTCCGTGAAACAAAGCAGAAAATGGATCTATTACATTTTTGTACATGTTTGTTTCTGCATCATGTTCGGCTTTTTCGATTACTTTTATGACTTTGCTAACAGCAGTAATTAAGTCATGATTGGAAATGAATTTTAAATAAGGCATAATATTTGTTTATGTAGATACATTTTAGAATGGTTTTTTAATTCCGACTTAGTCGGGATTAATTTTTCCACTTTACAAATCCTAGTACTCAAATTTCGAACGTCTATCATGACTGTGATCATCATCTATCTCTTCCTCAGTTTTGTCTGGGTCATATTCTTCGTCGTTGTTAGTACTTTCTTCCTCTTCGTCCATATTTATATTGGCATATTGATCTTCTACCTCTTCAGGTATATCTATTTCTTCTAGTGGCTCCTCTTCTTCTGCTTCCACTTCTTCAATTTCTTCTTCATCATGTACTGGATTGGTAAAGACATTGTGTTCGCCACCAGCATTCATGGTACGGCCCATAGTTTCGGCTGTAACAAGTATTTCACGAGCTTTGGCACCTTGGGAAGGTCCAACAATGCCAGCTTCTTCTAGCTCGTCAAGAATTCGCGCAGCCCGAGCATAACCAATTTTGAGACGACGTTGGAGAAATGAGGCACTAGCTTTTTCATATTTTACAATAAGTTCTTTACATTCTTCGAAAAGTGGATCAGTGTCATCAGCTACTCCGCCGAACATATTTATCGTACCTCCATTATTTTTTTTACTTTCAACAATAGAAGTATCATATTCTGGTTCGTCATCACCTTTGAGATATTTGACGACATTTTTCATTTCTGATTCAGAAATATATGAACCTTGGATACGCACTGGTTTACTAAGTTCAGCTGTTTGGAAAAGCATGTCGCCACGGCCGATAAGTTTTTCGGCGCCACTACAATCAAGAATAGTTCGGGAGTCTACCAGTGATGCGACAGAAAAAGCAATACGTCCTGGGATATTAGCCTTCATCAGACCAGTGATGACATCCACACTTGGTCTTTGAGTAGCCACAATAAGATGAATACCCACAGCACGGGCCATCTGGGCTAGGCGGATAATACCAGCTTCTACTTCGCCAGCAGCTGTAGCCATCAAGTCAGCGAGTTCATCAATAATGAAAACAATGTGAGGCATTTTGTTAGCTGGAAAAGCTTCGTTGTAAGAAGTAATATCTCTATTGCCAACTTTGGATAACAATTCAAATCTTCTGTCCATCTCGCCAATACACCACTTGAGAGCATTGACTGTTTGTTGAGTATTGGTAATTACAGGTGTAAGAAGATGGGGAATACCATTGTAAAGTGTTAGTTCAACTCGTTTTGGGTCAACCATGATGATACGTAAAGTTTCAGCAGTATTTTGGTAAAGCAAACTCATAATAATGGTATTCATACAAACAGTCTTACCACTGCCAGTAGCTCCCGCAATTAGCAAATGAGGCATCTTTGGTAAATCTGCAAACCAAGTTTTACCACCAACGTCTTTTCCAAGAGCAATCATCAAATTGTGTTTGCGTGTTTCAAATTCTTTGGATTCTAATAATTCTCGCAGAGAAACTATCGCTGTTTTTTGGTTTGGTACTTCAATTCCAACTAGAGATTGACCAGGGATAGGAGCTTCGATACGAATTGGGTGAGCAGCTAGTGCCAAAGCTAAGTCATTGGATAAACTAGTAATTCTGGTAAGTTTTACACCTTTGTCTGGTTTGAGAGAGTACTGAGTAACTGTTGGTCCGACACGGACTTCGCCCATAGTTACACCGACATTGAATTCACTAAGCATACTGTGAATTATTTCAGCATTGGATTTGATGTCGCCACTGGTTGGTTTGCCTTTTTTGGTTGTTAACAAATCTAGAGGTGGTAGATTTTTGATAATAACACGCTTTGACCAAACGTCATCTTTCTTTTCAGCTTCTTTTTCTTTGAATTTTGGTATTTCTTTTTTGTCTGCTTCTTGCGCCAAATCTTCTTCTTGTTTTTGAATTTTTTTACTAAGGAATCGACGTCCATGCTTTTCAGCATTTTCTTCGTCCTCATCCATATCATTGTCATCGTCGGCATAGTCTTCGTCTTCTTCATAATCACTTCTAATTTTTACGTTAGATTTGTTGCCATTTGTTACAAATAATTTTTTGATAACAAATAAAAAA
>Ga0210019_1003622_pt1 | contig 14040 bp, 9 predicted proteins | sample CryGeyCG2114_020_2_FD_183969 | JGI IMG/M metagenome (GOLD analysis project Ga0210019, IMG submission 183969) | Groundwater microbial communities from aquifer - Crystal Geyser CG11_big_fil_rev_8/21/14_0.20 (SPAdes) (version 2) | ecosystem: Environmental > Aquatic > Deep subsurface > Groundwater ...
TTTACTTCTTTTTCTGATATAAAAGCAGATTGTAATCTTTCTGGTTTTGACATGTCACCGGACATATAAAGCATATCTCCTGCGCCAAGAAGCTTTTCTGCACCAACAGTATCAAGAATGGTTCTAGAGTCTATTTGAGACGCAACCTGCAAAGCTACACGCGCTGGTATGTTTGCTTTAATAAGACCCGTTATCACGTTTACAGATGGTCTTTGAGTGGAAAGTATTAGGTGTATTCCAACAGCACGACTCATTTGTGCAAGACGAACAATTGCAGATTCGAGCTCTCTTGGATATGCCTGCATTATATCTGCCAATTCATCAATTATTACAACGATATAAGGCATTTTATAAGGTAGATCTTTTGTTTCATCCCATTTGCCGTCCCTAACTTTCTCCAGGGCTGGTCCAAGGATGTTTTTGTGGTATGACTCAATATCACGAACCTTGCTTTGTTCTAATATGTCATATCTTCTATCCATCTCTTTCGCCGCCCATTTCAGAGACAATATTGCTTTCTTTGGATTTGTAAGAACTTTTGTTAGCAAGTGAGGTATTCCGTTATATAGAGTAAGCTCAACTCGTTTTGGGTCTATCATTATTATTTTTAATTGATCTGGAGAATTTCTATACAAAAGGGAAGTAATTATTGTATGAATTGTTACTGATTTACCGGAACCAGTTGCTCCAGCAATAAGCATGTGTGGCATTTTTGCTAGATTTGAGAAATGAGATTTTCCAGAAATTCCTTTACCAAGACTTACCATTAGTGGGTGAGGTGATTGCTGGTATTCATCTGCTGAAAGTAGACCTGCTAGACCGACCATTGATTTTGTTGTGTTTGGAACTTCTATACCAACAAGAGATTTTCCTGGAATGGGAGCTTCAATACGAACAGGATGAGCGGCAAGTGCGAGCTCGAGATTGTTTTGTAGACTAACTATTTTTGACAACCTAACCCCGGCAGCGGGTTTTAGCGCGTATCTTGTGACTGTTGGTCCTATAGATATTTCGTCCATCGCAACATCTATCCCAAAGTTTTCAAGAGTTCTTTTTATTAGGTTTGCATTTGCTTTTATATCACCAACCCCTGGCTTTCCTTGATCTACACCAAGAATTGAAAGTGGTGGCGGAACATATACTTTGTTGCTTGGGGCAGTTGTTTTTCTGAGGTCTAGTTTTTTGGGAGCCTTGTTGTTTTCTGATGATTTTGCACCAAAACCACTTAGTATGAAAGAACCACCGTCTTTTGTTTTTTCAGGGACGTTTTCTTCTTCCTCGTCTTCTTCTTTTGATTCATCTTTAATTTCATCATTATAAAAATCTTCTTCTTTTTTCTTTTTCCAAAACATTAATTCGCCAAAATCTAATTTAATGTCAAAAAGTATTATTAATGAAATAATCATTATAGAAGAAAGGATTATTACACTACCCCAATAACCCAAAAATTTTACAAAATATTCAGAGATTTTTGCTCCGATAACCCCTCCACTTTCATTATTAAATGTGCCGATTAAAATTAATCCCGCAAAGAAAAAAACAATAGCCATTATAATTCTGAATTTACTGAAATTATCTCGAGTCTCTGGTCTCAAAAACGTAACTGAGACAAGTATAAGAACAATAGGTATTAGATAATACCCAACACCCAAAAGCATACTAAAAAATGAAAATATCCAATCCCCAATAATTCCTGCTTTATTGATGCTTGCAATTATAAATATCAAAGATAGTACAAAAGATAGAACAGAAAATATACCACTCTTTGTCTTTGGGTTTAAGGTTTCCCAAAAACTGTTTTTTTCTTCCGTTATTTTTTTTCTTGATTTTTGTTTGGCCATATAAATACCAGGTAATAATAACATAATTGATGAGTCCATAAAGTCTATAAAGTCACAAAGTCGAAAGTCCATAAAGCTTGCCCGCCTCTGGCGGGTCCGTAAAGTCGAAAGACGAATTTTTAATTTCGAATTCTAATTCAATTTTAAATGTCTTAATTTTAAATTCATTCATTCGAAATTCATTCAAAATTGGAAATTTGAAATTTAAAATTCATAAACCCTATTGGCTATACCCTACACCCCACACCCTAAGGTGAAAAGTCCTTTACATTTCTCGGTGTCTGTTATATAATAAAGGACATAATAAAAGACAAATTAAACAGTCAAATCTATAAGACATAGTTATGGACAACAACCAAAAGGGCCAAAATAATGACTTAAATAAAATGTCCGATACCAATGATTCCTTCATTGAGTTTTTTGTTAAGAAATCAGAAAAGATATCTGGAGCTATATATATACTAACAAACTTTATTCCAGCCAATGAACCGCTCAGGAAAAAAATTAGGAAAAATGTCCTAAAGCTTTTATCGGACACTTTTGCAGTGAAGAGATCTAGTAGGACAGGTGATAATGTCTCTAATATTATATTCATTATGACATCACAGACAATTCCAGAAACTGTCTCTTTGCTTGGTCTATCTCACGCGTCCGGTTTTATAACGGAAATGAATTCTACAATCATAATAAATGAACTTAGAAATCTATCTTCTTTGCTTGTTGAAAGGTTTGGTACAAATAAATCTCTTTTAGTTTCTAGAGAAGATCTGTTTGTTCCTAGAGAGCTGGCAAACAAATCTACAGAAAACGTTGTAAATAAAGGTTATTTTGCTGATTCTCGTTTACCAAGCACACCTAGAGATGTTGTAAAAAGACCATCAAATACGGATGGTGCAAGAGTAATCAAAAAGAAAAATGAACGAAGAAAAGCGATATTAGATCTTTTAAATACAAAATCTGATATTGGTGTTAAGGATGTTCACGTTAGTTTGCCACATTATAGCGAAAAAACATTACAAAGAGAGCTTATAAAAATGGTTGAGGAGGGTCTATTGACAAAGGAAGGGGATAGACGTTGGAGTAGATACTCGTTGGCCAAGGCATCTTTATAAATATTTAGGTTTTTTACAAACTTTACGTTCCGTTATGTATATTGATTAATGTTTGTTTATCCCGAAGAATGTCTATATTTTCATTGACTTTTTGGTTAAATATGCGAAAATAAAGGTTGTTTTTATTGTGTTGTTTTGTGTTTTGTTGAGTGTCGTGGCAATCGGTCTTTGTATAACTTTGTTTTACGGCTTTAGTTATCCACAAAAGACTTTTTGTTACTAATTCTTTTTTTGAGATATAATTATTTTTACTAGGGTGACGAAATTTCGTTATGGAATTTTCATAGCAATTTGGTCTCCCTTATGGAGGATAATTGTTTTAAAAGTCGGACAGGAATGACCTTTGACAATTTCATATTTTCTGAAGTTGAGTACATATTTATGGTCTTTAGATATGTACGTGCAAAGGAAGCATTTCTGTATACAGAAATGTTCGTAATTATTAGGTCAAATTCCGAACTGTTATATTTTATTTGTTGGGTTGATAAATAAAATGTTTCAGTTGGTAATTATTAGGGTCTTGGATAAATTACAAGTTATTCAAGGCAACGCATTTTCATCTACAATTATTATTAAAAATTGATGGAGATGTTTAAGAAAAAAATATGTTTAAATTTAGTAAAACACGATATGCGAAATCAATAGCAGGTGTTGTTGGTCTCGTAGCAGGAGTGTTCATGCTATTTGGTGTTGTTGGTACAACAGAAGCAGCAGGTCTAACGACAGAACAAGTTAACGCAATTGTTGGCTTGCTTCAGTCATTCGGAGCTGACGCAGCAGTTGTTGCAAACGTAACATCAGTACTTAATGGAGGAGGTACAATAACACCACCAACAGGAAGTACAACAGCATGTACATTTACAGCAAGTCTTACACTAGGATCAAAAGGGGCAGAAGTTACTTGTCTTCAAGATTATTTGACATCGACAGGTCACTACAGCTTTAGTGGAGGTTCAACAGGATACTTTGGTCCAGTAACACAAGCAGCAGTTGCTGCATGGCAGGCAGCTAATGGAGTTACTCCAGCAGTTGGATACTTTGGTCCTATATCACAGGCTAAGTATGCAATGGTTGCAGGTGGCACAACACCACCAGTTGATGGTGGAACAACGCCTCCAGCAACACCTGGAACAGGTCTTACTGTTTCAGCAGCAACACAGCCAGCAGTTACACTTGCACCAGCTAACGCAGCAAGACTTCCATTCACAAGAGTTACATTCACAGCAGGAAATGATGGTGATGTAACAGTAAACTCTTTGGTAGTACAAAGAGGAGGTTTGTCACAAAATGCAGCATTCGCTGGAATTGTGCTTCTTGATGAAAACGGAACACAAGTTGGTGTAGCTAAGACACTTAATTCAGAGAATCAAGCAACATTGTCTGAGCCATTTGTTGTAAAAGCAGGTCAATCAAGAACAATGACAATTGCAGCAAACATGGCTTCATCACTAACATCATATGCTGGTGAAGTAGCATCACTTTCACTTGTTGCAGTAAATAGTTCAGCAACAGTAGTAGGAGTGCTTCCTATCACAGGAGCAGGACACACAACAAACGCAACACTTTCAATTGGATCAGTAACAATGGCAAGAGGATCAAATGACCCTTCATCCAGCCAAACAAAAGAGGTTGGTACAACAGGTTATACATTCTCATCTGTTAAGGTTACAGCAGGATCAGCAGAGAAGATTACTCTTCACTCAATCCGATGGAATCAAACAGGTTCAGTATCAGGTTCTGATCTAGCAAACTTGATGACATATGTTGACGGTACAGCTTACCCAGTAACTGTTTCGTCAGACGGTAAGTACTACACATCAACATTTGGATCAGGTATTACAATTGACAAAGGATTCAGCGTAGATGTATCAATCAAGGGTGATATTACAGATGGTTCAGCAAGAACAATCGACTTCGATATCGCAAGAAGAACAGACATCAACGTATCAGGTCAGACATATGGTTATGGAATAATTCCACCACAGACTGGCTCATCAGTACCTACAGCAGACACAGCAGCATTCTCTTCATCAGAGAACCCATGGTATGACGCAGCACAGGTTACAGTTTCAGCAGGTTCTATAGCAGTATCAGCAGATACTGTTTCAGCACCAGCACAAAACGTAGCTGTAAACTCTGCTAATCAGACATTGGGCGCATTCTCAGTAGAAGTAAGAGGTGAATCTATCTCAGTTGGTCAAATGGTATTTAATGTAATGGCAACAGGAGATGAAGCACACAACGTTACAAACGTAACTCTTGTAGATGCTAATGGTGCTGTTCTAGCAGGACCAGTAGATGGTGTAGATACAACAGACCCAGCAGGAACACTTACATTTAGTGATTCAGTTACATTCCCAGTTGGAATTACAAAGGTTATCCTAAAAGGTAAACTAGGAACAACATTTGTATCAAATGATACATTCCAAGCTTCTACAACACCTTCAACAGGATGGTCAACAGTAACAGGTCAATTGACAGGAAACACAATCACACCTACACCATCATCAGCTGTAACAGCTGCATCGATGACAGTAAAGGCAGGAGCACTTGCTATCAGCCAGTCATCACAGCCAACAGCAAGAACAATGATTGGTGGAGCACAAGGATTTGAATTTGCACGATATGTACTTGACGCAACATCTTCAGGAGAGGATGTAAAGGTACTATCATTCCAACCAACACTTGCAGTTTCAACAGTAGCAGCAACAGATCTTACATCATGTCAGCTATTTGATGGAACAACAGCAGTTAACTCAGGTTCAAATGCTGTTAACCCAAGTGCTGCAGGTCTACAGACATTCACATTTGACGGATCAGGATTTATTGTTCCAAAAGGAACAGCAAAGACTCTTTCTCTAAAGTGTAATGTTTCAACTGGTGCTACATCAGGATCAGTTACATGGAGCCTTGCAGACAACTCAAGCTCATTTACAGGAGCTTCAGGAGTATCTTCAGGTTCAACAATAGCAGAAACATGGTCAACAGCATCTGGTCAAGCTATGACAGCTTCAACAGGTGGCTCATACACAGTTACAGTTGATTCATCAATTCTTTACACCATGGCTCAAGCTGGTTCAACTGGTGTAACACTAGGTGCATACCGATTTACAGCAGGAACAGCAGAAGATGTAGTTCTTAAACAAATTGCACTTCAGCTTGGAAACACAGCATCAAACTCACCATCTGACCTTCTAAATCAGAAAGTTTCTCTATACCATGACGGTGTAAAGGTTGGTGAGGCTAGCTTCGTAGGAGCATCATCAGATTATGCTACTTCAACGCTTACAACCCCTGTAACAGTTACAGCTGGAGAGTCAGAGTTGATAACAGTAAAAGCAGACTTAGCGTCTCATGATGCAAACAGTGCTACAGCAGCATTCGGAGCATTCATCGCAGTTGATTATGATGGAGATAACGTAGGACTAAATGGTAACTACGCAACAGGTGTAGCATCAGGTTCTACAATCTCAAGTAGTACAACATCTGACACAGCAACAGCTGGTGTAAGAGTATTTAGAACAGTTCCATCTATAGCTGTAACAAGCACAGGAGGAACACTTGCACCAGGTGGTAACTTGTATTCATTCACAGTTACAAACCCTAACAATAGGGACATTGTATTCAAGAAGTTCACATTTAGCGTAGCTACAACAGGTGGAGCAACAACAGGATTCGTACTTTACGGAAACGGAGTTGCATTCAACTCTTCAGTTGACGACGCGGCTGGAACACTTGAACTACAAGGAACAGGAACATCACAAGCTCAGCTTGTACCAGCTAATAGCTCAAAGACATATGTCTTGAAGGCATCATCTGTAGTTGATACTGCATCAGTAGCAGAGACAATCGCATTGACTCTACTTGCTGATACATCATACCCAGCACTTGCTGGTGGTATGGGAACAGTAACAACAGTTGAAGCTGGATCAGGTGCTACCGATAACATTATTTGGTCACCATTCTCAACAACAACACCTGTAGTAACAAGTGCTGTCGAGAGTAATCTAGACTGGACAAACGGTTATGGTATGCCTGGATTCCCATCCAACGCAGACTTCCCAACACAGAGTTGGACACGATCAAACTAATATAGTAATTAGTTAGTCGAAGCGTCCTTAATGGACAACAAAAACCCTCGCTTATGCGGGGGTTTTTGTTTTACCTAAAAGTTTTTTATAAGAGTTACCGAAGTCTGGCTTTGGTAACTCTTATAATTCTTTATAAATGTTCGCTATAGAGAGATTTCTGTTATAATGATCAAATACAAATTATATTAAAAGTTTAATGTATTCAGAATGAAAAAAATTGTAATACCGGTGTTGGCCATAGTCTTATTAGTAATAGGTTATTTTGTTTGGGCAAAAATTGGCAATAGTCCTGATACAGATATTGTGCTAGATAGCGACATTTCAACAACAACAGAAAAGGTAACAATAGAAGGGTTTGACGGAGTAGACGCGGAGTACGTGGTGATAAATGATCCAGGAATAACACAACCAAATCTAAATAGAACCGTGTCAGGTCTTTCGAGCACATCAGCTTCAAGATTGTCGGAGGTTGTTTCTATGTTAAAAGATAATCCGCTTAACCCAGATGGATGGATAGAAATTGGTGGTCTATGGAAGACAGGTGGGGCATTTATAGCCTCATCTGAGGCGTGGGAGTATGCTTACACACTTTCACCAAAGAATGTTGTCGCTCTTAATAATTTAGGTAATCTGTATACTTATGAAATAGTAGACCTAAACAAGGCAGAATCTTGGTATAAAAAAGCACTTGAAGTTGGACCCAAATATGTTCCTACATATTTTAATATGGCAGAAATGTATTTGTATGGGTTTAAGGATAGGAAAAAAGCTATAGATATAGCAAAACAAGGGGTTAAAGAGCTTCCGCTTGAGGATAGTTTAGCATCTCTTAAGAACATTTTGGAATCTGGCGGGTCTATATAGATTTAAAATTATTAACTAAATTAATTTTGTGGTAAATAAATCATATATAAAATTTTTGTTTGGATTTATGGGCATAATAGTATTGGCTGTCGTTATTACTATGGTTGCAGGCTATTATAAAGGAGAAGATGTCCCCGTGGAGCCTGCAAATAACATTGCAGAGGTTGTTATACCGTAATACTCACAAGTAATACAGGGTTGTAAAGTACTTATCCACAGACTTTTACACAAAATACTAGATTTAGGGCGCCTTGGGCGCCCTTTTTTGTAAAAAATATTTTCACGCTTAGAAGTTAGGCTCCTATACACAAGAATTCACAGGTATTTAAGTGTTTATCAACAGAGTTATCCACACTTTTAGAGATAACGGGTTTATATGAAGATCCTGTCTCTAACGGTGCTATCAATTTTTGTGTTTTTATCGTTTTTTGTATATTTTTGCCCAATCTTTACTGAAAAAACAAAAAAGCTCTGTTTATTCAATATAAACAGAGCTTTTTTTGTTAATTTTTATTAAAAAATACTTTCTATAACATTTTTTACGTCGTTTCCATCAGCCTTTCCTTTCAAATCTTTCATAATCGCGCCCATCAGTATACCCATTTTTGATTTATCGTTTATATCAAGCTCTTCTTTTTTCTTTATTACTATAGCTTTTATCTCTTCAATATCCATCATTTTAGGCAGATATGTTTCAAGTATTGCTAATTCTTCCGCTTCTTTTGATGCTAAATCCTCTCGATTTCCAGCTCTAAATTGCTCAATAGACTCTTTCCTTTGTTTGGCCAACCTCCTTATAACCCCAATAACCTCATCATCTGTTAATTTTTCTGTTGGTTTGCGTTTTGTTGCAACTAACTCGTTTGTAAAGGAAGATAGCATTCCGCGTAAAACAGAGAGTTTTAATTCCTCTCTTGCTTTCATTGCTTCCTGCACCTCTTTTTGTATTTGTTCGTGTAACATATGTATTCGATATTATCACATTTTATATTTTTTTCACTAACCCTAACCACAACTAAGAATATTGAAGCCAGGCCACAACATTCTTATCGATGTAATATATTAAGGTTTTTGCGTTGAGGGGCTTTGTATAAAAGGGTATAATACCAATATATGAGTACAAAATCAGTCTTAGGGGCTAGTTTTTTTGATAAGAAAAAAACAATAGAAACATTAATAGAAGAAAGTAGGGTAAGTGCCACATTTTATCTCTACTTGTCTTTTGGAGCTTTTATAAGCGCACTCGGTCTTTTGCTGGATAACCCGATTGTTATCGTTGGGGCTATGCTTATTGCTCCAATATTATTTCCAATATTGTCTCTCGGTATGGGAATAGTAACTTCATCTAGGGATGCGATTCGCAGGTCTTTAAAGAATCTTTTTAAGTCATCACTGATCACAATTCTTATAGCGTTCATAACTTCCTTTTTGGTAAATAAGCCAGAGATTACGCACCAACTTGTCTTAGTGAGCACGCCAAACTTCCTATTCTTTTTGGTGGCATTTTTCTCTGGAATCATTGCGGCTTTTTCTTGGGTTAAACAAGATGCGTCGAGCACTTTACCGGGTATTGCAATCACGGTTTCCCTTGTACCCCCGCTTTCTGCTATTGGTGTTGCCATATCTCTATTATCGAGAGATGTATTTGCAGGATCAATGATGTTGTTTTTGATGAACCTTATAGGAATAGTACTTGCTAGCATTTTAGTGTTTTCTTTGTTTGGTTTTTCTGGTTTACAAAAATTGCAAGATAAAAAAATCCAAGAAGAAGAAAGGGAAGAGACCGAATTAGAAGCTAGACTCAAAAAAGAAGAAGAAATATAAAATAGATGGATGAAATACCAATTATAAAAAAGGATTATATAGATAAACAACCTTTGATTTCAAGTAAAGTGTCTTGGCATAGTATTCCATATGAGCAACTTGAGATTAGGCTTTCTACTGATTTTCAAAATGGGTTATCGCAAAAGAGGGTTGCTGATTTGCAGAAAAGATATGGGATGAATTTAATAGGACGTGGTGAAAGTTTTACCTTGCTCAAGGGGGTAATTAAACAATTTAAAAGTCCGCTAGTTTTTATTTTGTTGGCGGCGGGAATTCTAACTTTATTTTTAGGTGATACACTTGATGCCACTGTCATCTTTTTGGCTATTTGTATAAATGTATCTGTCGGCGTCATACAGGAAGAAAGATCCTTTAAGGCTTTCAGAAAATTACAATCTTCTGAAGAATCATTTACTCCTGTAATTCGTGATGGAAAGAAAAGATTGATTCGAACAGAAGAAGTGGTTATAGGCGATATCGTAATTATTGAATCCGGAATGCATATTCCTGCAGATATACGCATACTTGAAGCAACTGATTTAAGTGTAAATGAGGCGCCGTTAACTGGAGAATGGGTGGCGGTACCAAAACAGGGTGGAACAATAGATGAAAATAAACCCATTTTTGAGCGATATAATATGCTTTGGGCTGGTACATTGGTTGTGGCCGGGTTCGGACGAGGTATTGTGGTTGAGACTGGTAAGAATACGCAAATAGGGGAAATAGCAGAATCTCTTAGTGCAAGAGATACAGTAAAAACACCAATACAAATTAATATACATAAAATCGCTGTGTTTTTAACTTATGTGATTATAGGTGCAATTTTTGTTATTTTTGGTCTTGGAATTTTAAGAGGAGAGCCAGTAATAGAGATGGTACTCGTTGCTGTTGCGGTGGCCGTGAGTGCCATACCAGAAGGGCTTCCTGCTGTTGTAACTGTGGTGCTTGCTATAGGAATGGAGAAAATTCTCAAAGAGAGAGGCTTGGTGAGAAATATATTAACAGCAGAAACGCTGGGTAGTACGACTGTGATTATAACGGACAAAACAGGTACTCTCACAGAGGCAAAAATGTCACTTGGTGGTATTGTGTCACTTAATTCATTGCGCGGGGAGTGCGCCATAGATGATACATCTAATTGTAATGGAGATATATTACGTATGGGTGTTTTAGCATCTGATGCGTTTATTGAAGAGAGGTCAGGAGAAGAAGATTTTGTTGTACACGGCAGACCGATTGAAAAGGCGATTGTGGTTGCGGGCTTAGAAAGAGGCATCTCTGAATTGGTGCTTTCGTTAAAATATCCAAGATTAGATTTTCTTGTGTTTAGTTCTGAAAATAGATTCGCAGTATCTTTAAATAAAGATGTTAGACAAAATAGACTTTATTTCAGTGGGTCCCCAGAACATTTGTTGGAAATGTCAACTCGGGTTTGGCATCAAGGTAAGATAGAAGATTTGAATGATGAAACTCGTATGCGCTTTATTAAGGCTCAAGAGGAGCAAAGCAGAGAAGGGAAGCGTGTTACCGCAATTGCATTTTTAAATACAAAAAAAGATAAAATAGAAAGAGATAAAAACGGAAGCATATCAAAAGAGGAATCCACAAAACTTGTTTTTGCTGGGTTGCTTGCCTTTGGTGACCCACTTCGCGCTGATGTGCCTGATGCAATAAGAGAAGCACAAAGTGCAGGGGCTAGGGTGATAATGGCGACGGGGGATAATCCAGAAACGGCTCGGTCTATTGCATATCAAGCTGGGATAATCAAAAATCAAAGTGCGCGTGCGATTACCGGCACAGAGCTTGAAGGTATGTCTGATGAGATACTATTAAAAGCTTTGCGCGAGCATTCTGTATTCGCACGAGTCCTACCATCTCAGAAATTACGAATGGTTAACATACTTAGAAATAATGGCGAGATTGTAGCAATGACTGGAGATGGAATAAATGATGCTCCTGCTCTTAAGAGCTCCGACATAGGTATTGTGGTTGGTTCTGGTACTGATGTAGCTAAAGAAGCGTCAGATTTGGTTTTACTTGATAATAGCTTTGCAATAATTGTGGGCGCAATAAAAGAGGGCCGTAGAATAATTGATAATCTGAAGCGTATAATAGCTCATTTACTGTCAACGTCATTTAGTGTTGTTATATTAATTATTGGTTCTTTGTTGTTTGGTGGACCTTTGCCTATATTACCAGCTCAAATATTGTGGAATAATATTATAGGAGAATCTATTTTAAACTTTTCTTTTGCATTTGAACCTGCTGAAGTTGGTGTAATGAAGAGGAGGCCTTCAATGAATTCTGCTTATAATATTTTATCAGGGAACATTAAAAAACTTATTTTTACTATATCTGCTGTAACTGGAGTAATGATACTTACACTTTTTGGAATTTTATTAAAAATAGGTGTGCCAATTGATGAGATTAGAACAATGCTTTTTGTTGCTTTATCATTAGACTCTGCATTATTTTTATTTGCTCTAAAGAGCTTTGATCGTCCAATATGGCATATAAATATATTTTCAAATAAAGTACTTTTTGTTTCTGTGATTGTAAGTCTTTCCGCTTTTGCTTTGTCTATAATTATCACCCCAATTAGAAACATGTTACAACTTACAACACTTTCTTTTTATGAGATTCTTGTGCTTGTTGGCGTGGCCGTATTCAATCTTATTGCTATAGAGACTGTAAAATATTTTATTTTCTGGAAAAATAGGATTAATGATACAATTACACAATGACGACAGGTATTTTTATACTTATTTTAGCTATATTTTTAGGCCTTAATCTTGGCTTACTTTGGTTTTTTGTCGGTAGAAAAAAAGAAGAAAAGAAGGATGATTCTGGTATGGTTTTTCTTCAAAATCAGCTAAACGAGCTCAACAGGACCGTGGATTCGAAACTTGGAGAGAGTGCAAAAGAAATGCAAAGTACAATTAGAGATCAATTTTCTGAATCAGCAAAGATAATAAAAGATGTCACCGCGGGCCTTACCAAGCTTGACGAGACTAATAAACAAGTGGTGTCTTTTGCTGATCAGCTTAAGTCTCTACAAGATGTATTAAAAAACCCAAAACAGAGAGGTGTTCTTGGGGAATATTATCTTGAGACTGTGCTAAAGAACGTTTTGCCTCCAGACAGATTTCAGATGCAGTATGCGTTTGAAAATGGGGAAATAGTAGACGCTGTTGTTTATTTAGATAGGGATAAAGTATTACCGATTGACTCAAAGTTTTCTCTAGAAAATTACAATAGACTGGTTGAAACAAGAGATCCGGTAGAAAGAGAAAAGCACGAGAAAGCATTTAAGCAAGATTTAAAAAATAGAATAGATGAGACGGCAAAATATATTCGTCCAGCCGAAAACACAATGGATTTTGCTTTTATGTTTATACCATCCGAGGGAATATATTATGATTTATTGATCGGTACTGTTGGTACGGTTAAGTCTAGAGATTTGATAGAGTATGCTTTTCAACAAAAGAAGGTGATTATAGTCTCACCAACTTCATTTATGGCATATTTACAGACTGTACTCCAAGGGCTTCGAAGTTTGCAAATAGAAGAACAAGCAAAAGATATTCAGAAGAGGGTGGGAGAGCTTGGAAGACACATGAAAACTTATGAAGAGTTTATGAATAAGCTTGGTAATACTCTTGGGACTACTGTGAATCACTACAACAAAGCATCAAAAGAACTCGGAAAAATTGATAAAGATGTGATGAGGATTACAGGGGAATCACCAGAGCTTGATGTGTTAACTGTAGATGGTCCTAGTGAGGAGTAATTTATATAAATACAAAAACCACCCATAAGGGTGGTTTTTGTATTATTGTTGCGGGGGCAGGAGTTGGAGTCAAGTTTCTAAGCTCTCCGCCAGCTGGCGGATCACTAAGAACTTCCAATCTTACAGATTCTGTACACCTTTTCAACAAATATTACGATATATCGTAATATTTGTTAGAAGAATGTCTTGCGAAGCTCCACGTATTCGCTTCTCACCCGGGCTCGCCTGTTTTCGTTTCACTCAAACATGGCTCCGCCTTGCAATTCCTGACGAAAGAAAAGAAGTTTTCTTTCTCCCCTCGCAAAATCAATATAAAATACCGCACCTGTGGGCGCAGTATTTTACATGATTGTTGCGGGGGCAGGAATTGCACCTACGCCTGGAGGTTATGAGCCTCCCGAGCTACTACTGCTCCACCCCGCGATATAACGTTTGGAATACTAACATATATTTGTGTTTGCGACAAATAGTGCACTGGGTTAGTATACAGTTGACACTAGAATAACAATGGAAAAAAG
>Ga0210019_1003626_pt1 | contig 14026 bp, 13 predicted proteins | sample CryGeyCG2114_020_2_FD_183969 | JGI IMG/M metagenome (GOLD analysis project Ga0210019, IMG submission 183969) | Groundwater microbial communities from aquifer - Crystal Geyser CG11_big_fil_rev_8/21/14_0.20 (SPAdes) (version 2) | ecosystem: Environmental > Aquatic > Deep subsurface > Groundwater ...
ATCTGTGGTCGAGGTGGAACTCATCGCCTATAGAAAAGCCTCCGGATTAAGAAAGAAGGAACAAAATCGAGTCGAGAATCTGGTGCGGCAAACTTTGGAGGAGCGGATCCGATTGCAGGAGTTAATCGCGCAGAATAACGGTTCGGATATTCCCATTCAGGAACTCCGCATTAAATCCCTTGAGGATGCTGAAGATGCGGCCGGGGAATTAAGAAAGAAATGGAATCTCGGAAGGGATCCGATTGCCAATGTCATGAGCGTATTGGAAGATCATCGTATCCATATTTTGGAAATTCAGGCCAGTGAAAAATTCGACGGCATTTCAGCCGTTGCTTACCTTGGCACCAAGAAGATTGCGGCGGCTGCGGTCGTCATTCGGCATATGGACACCGGCGAACGGCAGCGGCTTAATTTGACGCACGAATTGGGTCATTTGGTTCTAAAGATTGATAAAAAAATCGATGAAGAGAAAGCTGCCTTTCGATTTGGTGCCGCATTCCTTGCGCCCAAAGAATTTGTCTTCCATGAAGTCGGGGCCCACCGCAGCGTGATTACGATTACCGAACTTTTACTTCTCAAAGAACGTCTGGGAATGAGCATTCAGGCGCTTCTTTACCGTCTTAGAGATTTGCAGGTCATCAATGATCTGCATTATTCCCAATGGTGCAAGGAGATCAACCGGCGGGCCTGGCGAAAGAAAGAACCCAATCCCCTGCAGCCCGAAAAACCGGAATGGCTGCGCCAAAACGTATTGCGCGCTTTCGTGGAAGGGATCCTCAATCATGAGGAGGCAGAAACCATGCTTGGCGAAAAAATAGAGGATCAGATGCCGTTGTCTTTGGTTAAAAGGAAAAATTTCATGAAACTACCGCTGGAAGAGCGCCGCCGTCTCATGGTGGAGCAGGCTGAAAAACTTGCTTCGCATTACAAAGACGATACGGAATGGAAAGATTTGGGAGCAGGGGACTTCAGTGAGCACAAGCCGTGATCATCCTAAAAGGGGAGATATTTGGATCGTAAACCTCGATCCCACAGTGGGCGCGGAAATCAGGAAAAAAAGGCCCGCGCTTATTGTCAGTTCCGATGCCGTCGGCCGTCTCCCGATCAAGCTGATTGCGCCTCTCACCGGCTGGAATAATAAATTCACCGGAAGCCCCTGGCATGTGCGGGTGGATCCGGATAAAACAAATAGACTGAGTAAAGTATCTGCAGTAGATGCGTTGCAGTTGCGTGGAGTTGATATGCAACGGCTTGTCCAAAGGATCGGAAGAGTTTCCTCAACTGTCCTCGAAGAAGTCGCCGCCGCCATCGCCGCAGTCGTCGAGTATCAATGAAGGATCAGAGTATCCAAAGCGCATGGAGGCGCGCCCCTCTATGAAAAATAAATATCCCAATATACCTTCAGAGGGGATTTAAGGATAAAAAAATTCAATTGGGTCGGCCCCTCATCATAGGAGCCAAGTAGGATGAAATCCAAGACGCGGCGGTTAAATGTCGAGATTGATGCCAAGCTGTTTGCCCATCTCGAAGATCTCAAGAAACGGACCAGGGTCGCTAAGCGGACGCTGGTGGAGCAGGCGGTGCGCTTGCTGATTGGGCAATATCGTACCATGGCTGCCGTCTATAAAAACGGGACCGTGAATAATCAGTTTATGACGATGGTTGATGAAACCATGAAGCAATATGGTCCGGCCATGAAAAAGCTGGCGCAGTAAAATGGGGTCTTTATGAGTAAAAAATTGAAAATTTTCCCAGAGAAACAATATCGTGAAATACTCGATGAAGTCGGGTCCTATCGATATGCCATTTATGAGCAAGATGAACTGATCCCCGGCAATTTATTTACGAAAACGCTTGGCATTGAAAATTATCATTGCGTCGTAGCGGGCACCGGTGACACTCTCTCGATCTGCACACTGATTTTGTCCAATGCGAAAGAGATTATAATCCCACAAGGATCTCCGGTCGTTGTAGTGAGGCTGCTGCGAGAAGACCTTTCCCACGGTGAACCTCACTATAACGCTGATGATCAAATCATCTTTCCTACGGTTGGGGGTGATATATTCCGGCTCCCAAGGAAGGACGCCCCCGATCATTTTTTCAAAATTGCGGGGACAGCAAATATGCTGACCATCGCAGATGCTTACCATTTGCCGGAAGAAAAGTCCGGCCCTATTACTCAATATAGTGAAAAGGGGGCTCGATTGCATATCGACTTATTCCCCGTCCAAGGGAAAAATGACTTTGATGCGGACGGTCACCAAAGGCGGGCATAGTGCTATTCGGTAAAAAATCACTCAGAGAAGTCAATTTCGAAGATGTTCAAAAAATTGTATTGGACCTCAAAGAGTCCGAATCAGTCTTGCTTGATTATAAGGGAGGCATTGATCCATCCAAGGTAAACGAAGACATTGCGAAGGACGTTTCCTCTTTTGCCAACCATTTTGGCGGTTATTTGATTTATGGCGTTGACGCCCCAACCGGCTCTCCCACAGGATTTAGCAGTTTGAATCACGATCCAGTCGTCCTTAGAGACAAAATCATTAAAGTCTGCGCGAGCCCGCAGTGGATAAACCCGCCTCTGTTTATTGAAGATCCCCATATTGTGGAAGGACAAAATAGTGGCCGACCGGTTAAGATTGTCATTGTAAAAATAGAGGAAAGTCCCGCTGCGCCGCATCACTTTAAGGCCGGAACGGCCTTTTATATGCGAGCCGGTGATACGAACCAACCGGTTGAGGGCGATCCAGGGACTTATGCGATGCTTTTGAATCGGCGGCAGAAAATGGAAGACATGCGAAAAGCCCGCTGGAATGAAGCGCAAGATTTTGCCACACGCTGGCTTTGGCGGACATATCACCCTCACAATAAGGAAGAGGAAGGGCTTTCCGATGGAATTCCCCGTTTTTCGGTCTGTCTGCTGCCAAGATTTTTTAATATGACTTCGATCGAGTGGGATGCAGTCGCACATGCTCTTCGGGAGGCGGCAAACCGACTGATAAAAAAATTCTCTTGGTCGAGCAACTCTTATGACAATTTTTGCGAGAGTAATTTCCAACAGTCCTATGCCTCCACGGTTGTTTACCGGCAAAACGACATACCGCCACAATACAAAGCTGCCAGGCCCAATGTCGAGTGGACTTGTGCTAATCGCGCTGGAATGCTTTTCCATTTCGAGGATATGCCGTACCAGCTGGAGGGGCCTACTCCCAACTTTAAGGCCAAAAAACCTCAATTCGCTTTCGCGCCCACAATATTCTTAAGAAGGGTCATGGGTTTTCTTTTTTTTGCGAGAGAATTTTACGCGCTTTGTCAGAAGCACTTTGCCTTTGACCTCATTATCGAATGTTCCCATACAAAAAATATGTTGCTGGCGTATTATGATCGGGTGAATGAAGAACGGCACGTCATGGAAAATCATTTTTTAATCGGCCGAAACCTTACAACGTATGATTTGACGGATGAGCTTATCCAAAAAATGATCATAGGCGACATTGATTTTGAACTCCTTAGATGCATCAACTGGCCCCGGAACCATACCTTCGATGGTTCCGAAATCCAAAGCATCATGAAACCTTTCCTCCAAAAAGTAGGACGTTGAACAGGCAGGAGATAATAGTCTAATGGCTGGAACAGATCTAATCCTGATCGGTGTTGTATTTGGCTTTCTGGGTTCCTATCTCTTGGCCAAAGGGTTGTTATTCAGAGATCCTCGAATCCGCCAGTTGGAATCCTCTGCCTTCTACGGCACGAATCCGTTCCTTTTGAAGACTGGCATTGCGAAAGAAGTGATGACCAGAATGTCTCTCCTTGCAGGATTGCTTTCCGCTATATGTGTGATCGTTGGTACCTTCATGAACCTGAAATCTATCGGGGCAGATTCATGGTTCATGAAGTCTTGGGTCACCCTGAGTTCATTTTTTATTTTATCCGGACTTTTATGTTGCTTGTTTTCAAAATATGCAGATGTTGTAGGCATGAGGCGGCAGTTGCCATTGCTGGTCGAGAATTTTCGAAAAGGCTTTGAGGATACCCTTTTTGTTTTTGAACATGGAGGCATGGAGAAACGGCATTTGGAAAAGGGCACAGAACTGACTCAAGAGCAAAAGGCGAAAAACATGAACGCGATGAAGCAACGATTCGGGCGGTGGGCGCTGCTCTTCAATATTCCTTTTGATGAAGAAAAGGGTGATTATGAAAAATTAATAGCAAAACTTAAAGTGCTGGCAGAATCAAACCAACAGACACCCTTGTTCAAGTTCAGCCTGTCTGCTGATTGGGTTCAAGCGATTGCGACCGTGATCTTAGTGGCAATTACAGCGGTTTACGTTGTTTATACGAGCGATTTGGTGAAGTCGCAGAAATCTACTATGGAAAGCCAACAAAGACAGTTTGAAATGCTCAATCGACCGCGTGTGATCCCTTTGAACCCGGAGGGTGAGCCTTCAGGCGGGCAAATAAACTTTGCGAATTTGGGCAATCTACCTGCCGAAAATGTTTCAGTAGCTTGGAGCGTGTTTCAAGTGAGTAGCGATGGGAAAGAAGGCGAAAAAGATCATCCTGTAATTACGGCAGAAGAATTTGCCGAGATTGCACCTGATGACATTGTAGCCGTCACATATACCTCACCGCTCACAAATAGCGATCCACGGGTATTTTTTATCTTGGGCGTAAAGTATGGCGGCACCGGATTGTCGCATGCCCGCTCGTACACCGACTTTTTCTTTTGGAACATTCATAGTAACCCGCCGTATTGGGTTCGTCCAAATCCTTTAGAACAACGTTTGGTAGAAGCGGTTTCACAACGACGTAAAGCGGTTGCCCTGTTTTTGGCACGTTCAAAAAATTCGCCTGGTCAAGAATCCTCGAGCTAGGCCGCTTCATTTCGTCTGGTGAATCCATTGACTCTACAGATTGACTCTACAGATTTCGGCTGAAAAGAGCCTCATTTTGCTGTAAAATCAACACAATTTTTCATTGGCAGCATTAGGGTTGCGGGCGCCCCGCCAAAGAAGTGGTGGGTAGTCCTGCGGAAAGATCGGATAAAGTCCGCCGCGAATTTCGGCGGAGCATATTGCTGGAAATTCCTTCCGGTAGACACGATTTACCCAATCCAAATTTTCGGAGGGTAAAATGTCACGGAATGGACGCAAACAGAAAACAAATACTATGACTGAATTAATTTGGGACGGAAAATACGACAAGGACGGTCGGAAGATAGCCCCGGTGCGACTGGCGCTTCCCTTTCAAACGGTTGAAACGGTGAATGAAAGCGCGCAGGAGCGGCAAAAGTCGCTCGATCTGTTTTCATCCGGCCGCGATTCCGAATGGCGCAACCGCTTGATTTGGGGCGACAAAAAATACGTGCTTCCGAGTCTTTTGCCTGAATTGGCCGGCCAAGTGAACCTCATTTATATTGATCCGCCATTTGATACCGGTGCGGACTTCTCATTTACTGCTGCTATACCTGATGATCCCGAAACAGAAGAGGATGAAAGTTCGCAATTTATTAAACAACCAAGTGTTATTGAACAAAAAGCTTATCGCGATACATGGGGCCGGGGTTTGGATTCTTATCTCCAATGGTTTTATGAAACCGCGGTGTTCCTCCGTGACCTGCTCCATGAAACAGGAAGTATTTATGTGCATTTAGATTGGCATGTCAGCTTCTATGCAAAAGCTGTGCTTGACGAAGTTTTTGGTGCCGAAAATTTCTTGGGCGAAATTGTTTGGAGACGAGCTAACGCGAAAGGTTTAGCTTTTACTGGCTACCCGAATAACCATGATGTGATTCTTTACTTTGTAAAATCGGCATCGGGTTTTACTTGGAACAGACCATTTCGTGCACATGATCCTGAATACATCAAAAATTTTTATCGATTCGTGGAACCCGAGACAGGACGAAAATTCCGCTTAAGTGATTTGACAAATCCGAATCCGAACAGACCCAATCTGACTTATGAATGGAAAGGGCACAAACGTGTATGGCGATGGACGCGTGAAAGAATGGCGGAAGCCGATCGTAAGGGCATAATTCATTACTCTTCCACGGGTTTAGCTTCGCAAAAGAGATATCTCGATGAGATGGAAGGTTCTCCGGTTGATTCTATTTGGGATGATGCGTTGCCAGTACAAGCGCAAGCGGCTGAACGTCTGGGCTATCCTACCCAGAAGCCGGAAGCATTGTTGGGGCGAATCATTAAAGCTTCGTCGAACGCTAATGATTTGGTAATGGATTGTTTTTGCGGTAGCGGCACTACGGCTGCCGTTGCAGAGAAACTTGGTAGGCGGTGGATCACTTGCGATCTGGGGCGATTTGCGATTCACACGACTCGAAAGCGGTTGCTGTCAATTCCTGACGTGAAGCCGTTTGTTGTTCAAAATCTGGGAAAATATGAGAGGCAGACGTGGCAATCGGCTGAATTTACGACCCCCGAAGATCAGAGAGAAAAAGAACTCAGATATCGTCGGTTCATCCTTGATCTTTATAAAGCCGATCCGGTTACGGGATATTCCTGGCTTCATGGTGCAAAAAACGGCCGCATGGTTCATGTGGGGTCGGTGGATGCACCTGTAACGTTGGCGGATATTAAATCGATTGCCGTAGAAGTTTGGAGATCGGTCGGAAAAGGCAAAGAGTCCGCGGTGCAAGCCGCTGTGGATGTTTTGGGTTGGGATTTTGCGCTTGAAGTCAATGAGGTTGCCAAGCAGATTGCGGCAGAATCCAAAGTGGATGTCTCGTTTAAGATCATACCGCGTGAAGTGTTGGAAAAGAAAGCCGTCGAGCAAGGGGACATTCGATTTTTTGAACTTGCTTCCCTTTCGGTGGATGTCAAAGCCACAGGCATGGAGGCATCGGCAAAATTGAAAGATTTTGTGATCCCTCCGCAGGATGTCCCGGAAGAAGTCCAGAAAGCAATCACGCACTGGTCCCAGTGGATTGATTATTGGGCGATTGATTGGGATTACAAAAACGATACATTCCACAATCAATGGCAGAGCTTCCGGACGCGGAAGGATCCGAAAATCGCTTTGGAGGCAACCCATACTTATGAAACGCCCGGAGAATATCAGGTCGTCGTGAAAGTGATTGATATTCTCGGAAACGATACGACGAAACTTGTAAAAGTGAAGGTGGCCGGTGCCCAAAGTAAAAAGCAAAAAGCCGAAGCAGCAAGCCGGAGATGATCTATTCGATGTAACCGGGAAGCTCCGCACCGCTCCCTGCGTTCCCGCCCTGCGAGAAGCCGTCAAAGCGTGGCGTGTAGGCGGCTATAAAGGCACGACCGATACCACCAAAACCCTCCTGAATTTCTGGTTCAAAAACGACCACCGCCTGCCCAGCGGGAAGCCCTTTTCTTACCATTCGTCCCAGCGTGAGGCCATAGAAACGCTTGTCTTTGTCTGGGAATACGAAAAAGCCCGGACCCGGAAAGCGCTCCTTGAGCGGTATGCCGAAAGCTTGAAGGATGTCAGGCTCCCTCCTTATGACGATTTCGCCCGCTACTGCATCAAAATGGCCACCGGTTCGGGTAAGACAAAAATCATTTCTCTGGTCGTTGCCTGGCAATTTTTAAATGCGGTGCGGGAAGCCCAGGAAATTGCGAAAGATTATGCCAAAACTTTTCTGGTAATCGCTCCAAATGTCATTGTCTTCGAACGTTTAAAAACCGACTTCGCGGGCGGCAGAATTTTTAAAGTGGATCCGGTGATTCCCAAGCCGTTTGAGATCTTCTGGGATTTTGATTGCGTTTTGCGAGGGGAGGGCGAAAGGGCGCATAGCGAGGGGATGCTTTTCTTAACCAATATCCAGCAGTTTTACGAACGGCCTCAAAGGGAAAGCAATAGTGAGACGGAAGAAATGTCCGCCGTCTTGGGTGCGAAACCCAAGCTGAAGAAGCTGGAGCTGACTGATTTTTCTGAGCGGATAGGGATTCGGGCAGGCAATTTGGCAGTTATCAATGACGAGGCACATCATACGCACGATGAAGAAAGCGAATGGAATAAAGTGATCCGGCGTCTGCATGAGAAGAATTCCTTAAGTATGCAGGTTGATTTTTCAGCGACGCCCCGCTTTCAAAAAGGCCAGATATTTCCCTGGACCATCTATGACTATCCATTGAAGCAGGCGATCCTGGATGCCATTGTAAAACGGCCCATGAAAGGCATCGCCAAGATTGATGAAGCAAAATCGCAGGTTGCCAGCGTCCGGTACAAAGCGTTTTTGGTGGCCGGCGTCGAACGGTGGCGCGAATACAGGGAGCAGTTAAAGCCTCTCAAAAAGAAACCCATCCTTTTCATTATGATGAATGATACCCACGAAGCGGATGATATTGGGGAATGGCTTCAGACCAAATATCCGAGCGAGTTCGGCGGGGATAAAACGCTCGTCATTCACACCGACAGTTCCGGGGAAGTTTCAAAAAAGGATTTGGACAAGGCACGCGTTATTGCCCGGGAAGCCGACGAACAGAAAAATCCGGTTAACGCCATCGTCAGCGTGTTGATGCTTCGTGAAGGCTGGGACGTTCAAAACGTGACGGTCGTTGTGGGATTAAGGCCTTATACGTCAAAGGCCAATATTCTTCCTGAGCAAACCATTGGCCGCGGATTGCGCCTGATGTTTCGCAGCGAGGCAGTCGGATACACCGAACGTCTTGACGTGATCGGCAATCGAGCTTTTATTTCATTCGTCGAAGACTTGGAAAAATTGGAAGAGATCAAGCTTGGTACATTTGAAGTCGGAAAAGACAAGCTGAAAATCGTAACGATTGCTCCGGTTGCTGAGAAAAAGAAACATGATATCGGAATCCCGTTGCTCTCGCCGATTTTGGTACGCAAGAAAAGTTTGTCACAGGAAATCGCCGATCTGAACGTACGTTCTCTTGATACTCCCGTCCTTCCCGTAAAACGAGAAGACGCCGCAGCCAAGACTTTTAAGTATGAAGGATATGACATCCTTACTCTTGAGAAAGAACTTGAGCGGGAATATACGATCCCGGAGCCGCAGACGCCGCAGGAAGTCATCGGATATTATGCCCGCCGCATTGCGCAGGAAGTCAAACTCCCCTCCCAGTTTGCCGCTCTGGTCCCCAAAGTCCGGGAGTTTTTTGAAGGAACGGCCTTCGGCAAAGCGGTGAACCTTGAAGATCCGGCTATTTTGAAAGCCATGAGCACTAATGTGGCGCAGTATGTTTGCGTCCAGACCTTTAAAAAGGAGCTTCTCAGCAAAACTATAGAAGAGCAACAGCCAAAACTGGAAGGCGCAGACCGCTTCCTGTCCGGGCTTGCCGCCTTCCCCTGGAGTAGGCCGACTTACGAGGGCAAGAAAACGATCCTGAACCTTATTCCCTGCGACAATGAGTTTGAGGAAGAATTTGCCCGCTTTCTGGATAAGGCCGATGATGTGAAATCATTTTCAAAAATACCTCAGACCTATGGATTCGCCATCGAATATACCGATGGGAATTACAACTTGAGAAATTACTATCCCGATTTTGTCGCAGTTGCCAAGGACGGCACTCACTGGCTCCTGGAAACCAAGGGCATGGAATCCGAAGAAACGGAGTTTAAAGATCGGGCCGCCGCCCTCTGGTGCGAGAACGCCACGAGCTTGACCAAAACAAAATGGCAATACAAAAAAGTTTCCCAGCAAAAATTCAAACAACTTCAACCTTCGAATTTAGGAGATTTGGAAGTCATCTAAAACTATGACGACTGGACGCGCAAAAAACATGATTGAAGAAAATGCCTTGATTCAAGAACAAACTGTAGATTTATTTTTTTCAGATTTCTTCGAGGTCGAACCTCAAACGATAGAGACTTATGGAGCCTTTAACATCTCGTTAGTTTCAGATCTCCCTTTATTTATTGATCCTTTCCTGCTGTTCAACTCAAAAAAAGCGAAATATAGAAAATTGCATGATGAAATTATCCATTATTTGAAGTTTTTGAAAGAGAAATCAGTCTGTGGCGACATTTCAGATGGTTTATTGAAGCGTTGGTATCAGTTTCATGAGGTAAAGCAAACATGGCTGGGGTTTTCAGAAGCGGGTAATAAAGGAAGGGGGCTAGGCAAAGACTTTGCTTTTGCGTTGAACCAAAATCTCAACAAAATATTTTCGGATTTTGGCCAGGAAAAAGTTACGAAAGCGAGCCACCTAGAAAAACTGTGTTTAATTAAGGAAGGTGTGGGTCGAGATAACGTCAGTGATTTTACAACCAATTTAATCAAAGAATTTCTGCTTAATTACACCCAGGATTTTGCGCGGAAATATATCCATAAAAATTATCGCAGGGCTGTTGCGATTGAGAAGGTTAGATTCAATTATCAGACGGAATCTTGGGAGTCAGACACTTTCGATCTTCCGTGGTATTCGGGTGATTATGCGATCCTTACTCCCTCTGACATTCTGACTAAGGATGAAACCTGGATAAACAAATCAGATTTGATAAGTTCGTTTGCTGAAATCCCCGAGGCCATTCCCGACGATCAGCTCAGAGCGCAGGTAAATAATTATTTTCTAAAAATGTTACCCAAATCTGAAGTAAGAAAAACCGGAAAGCGCCGAGAAAAGGAACCCACCGCAAAGGAAAAAAGGGAGGCTGCGGTTAGAACTATTGAGCAATTTCCAGAAGTCATTGATTACTTTATCAAGTATAAAGAAGACAACGAAGACGCTGCCACATCCATCAGCGCCGATAAGGTAGCTTTTTCAAAATATCTGTTTATCCAAAAGTATCGTGAGTTGATCGGTAATCTTGCCGCTTCGACTCGTTTTTATAGTCTGAAAGGTGATACTTATCAGGAAGCTTATCAACGCTGCCTTTTTTTGAAAGACGTTATAGAAAATAAAGGCGGGCATCGCATTTTTTATGATTCAAAGGGGGTATTGCTGAATCTTCATGAAGAAGCCGTCCATATTTTATATCGTTTGTGCTGGTTCGGCACAGTTTTCGACGTAAATAGAGAAGTTGATAACGGCCGGGGTGCCGTAGATTTTTCAATCTCCAGAGGTCGGGATGATAAATCGTTAGTTGAGTTTAAGCTTGCGAAAAATTCCAAACTGAAAAGGAACTTGCAGAATCAGTTGCCGATTTATGAGAAAGCAAGCGATACTCAGAAATCAGTAAAAGTTATTTTTTATTTTACCGCGGCTGAATTGGAAAAAGTGTTGAAGATTCTTGAGGCATTGGGCTTATTGAATGACGAACGCATTGTCCTAATTGATGCCCGTCAGAACAACAAACCATCCGCTTCAAAAGCATAATGCAAAGGATTTTCAATATTAAGCTTAATTGTCGGGGAATTTGAGAATCGGAGGGCAATGTGCCATACAAATTAGACATTGATCAGATGCATGAGTTGATCGTCCAACCAGAAACGGGAATGGGCTATCAGTACGTCGAAGCAAGCATGAGCGACTACACGTCCTTGAAAGGGGTTGTGCTCAATGGAGAGCTTTTTATCCCTGAAAATAAGATAGCAAAGATTATGGGGCGTCATTACCTTACATATTCAGCAGTCCTAAAAGAGGCAGAGCAGCCCGGGTATGTCCGCCAACTAACGGTTCTCCGAAGAGATAAATTACATTTGGGGGAAAGTCTTCATTTTGCGAAGATTGCTAAGACTCCTGCTTCGGGAGCGCCGATTTCAGAGACTGAAATAAAGCAATTCTTCAAGCGGTTCTCACCCTATAGGAACGACCACCGCATAACCGAAGACGGCGGTTTGCGATCCGGCAGCTACGCCACTACGGAAGCAGATGCGCGCAATGTCAACACCGGTACTGTAGCAGTGCTTAGGTATGCATTACCAAGTGACGAGCCGGCAATTTATGTTTTTAGCATTAAGCCCCCTGAAAAGACACTGGTTCGAATAGGTGTTGTCGAACCGGCCAATGGCAAGCCCGGTGGAGGGGTTGAAGTTTTATTTGAGCATGGCTCGCCCTCGAAGACTGTAACTGGCCCCGAGACTATTCCTGCTGGATAGCAATGAAATTAAAACTTAATGCGCATTGGACTGAAAAACTTCTGAAGTATCCAGAGACAGGTATGGGTTATCAGCGAGTAGATGTGGTGTTGAAGTCTGGCAAAACAGTCAGTGACATTGTTGTTCTAAATGCTGAGAACTTGGTTCTGCCTGATCAATACGCCAACCTTGAACTCCAAGACATCGCAGACTTAATTGTCCGAAAATAAAATTTCGTGCGAGTAGGTCAATCAAAGATCAAAATGAACAATTCCGATCAAACAGCTCTCACACACGATTTTGAAGTATTGCTTCGGTACGTAGCCGAGCAAAAGGTGATGCTGACGCCGAAGCAGCAGTGTATTCCTGTGCGGCATATCAGGAATATGATGATGGATTTTCAAGTCAAGGAGCCGCACGAAGAAAATGTCGGCGACAGAATTTACAAAAAGCGACATGAGATGGAATATCGGCGGTTTTATTTTCTGGATTTGCTGGCACTGAGCGGAGAGTTTTTGACCATCACGCGGGGAGGCCGGTTGGCCAAAGGCCGCAATTGGCAGAAATTTTTTGAGGCACCGGAGGCCGGACGGTCTTTTTACCTTTTCTGCACCTTCCGGGCCGGGTTCAATGTCGAAAACTGGTTTCTCCGGGGCGGCGGCTTTGGGGAGCGTCTTGAGGAAAAATGGCACAGTATCTGGTCGCGCCTTGCGGAATGGAAAGACGGTCGGTCGGTTGAATGGGACATTTGGGCTGAAACAATCATTGAAGAATTCGGGCTTTACTGGGAAGCGCCGGACCAGACCTTCGCCAAAAAGAACATGATTTGGGGCCTCCAATACTGTCTCATCGAACCCATAGAATACTTCGGCATTCTTGAGCGGGAATACCGGCAGGGCGAGTATAGCCGGCAGCTCCACCGGGTCCGGTTGAATCCTACCGGCATCGACTATTTCAAACGTCTTGATTTCGGTTCAAAAGTCCTCCGCGACGCATCCTCCTGGTTTTCCGCCAATTGATTCGATTAGGAAGTTGTGCTGTTATTTGAATTAAATGGGGGTGAAATATGATTGCCAAATCCATTTTTTATTTTGTGCTCGCCGGCCTTTGTGAGATTGGCGGAGGTTATCTGGTCTGGCAGTGGCTTCGGGAAGGCAAAAGCGGGTGGCTTGCGGTCTTGGGCGCCATGATCCTGGTTCTTTATGGCGTGATCCCGACTTTTCAACCGGCTCACTTTGGCCGCGTGTACGCGGCTTACGGTGGAATCTTTATCGTGATGGCGCTTCTTTGGGGATGGGCCGTGGATAAGATTGCCCCGGACAAAATCGACATGATCGGCAGTGCCATTGCTCTGATCGGCGTCGCTATCATGATGTATTGGCCAAGGACGAGCGGCCCCCTTCCAACCCTATGAATTGCATACGGTATTTCATAGGGTATGTCATAGGGACATCATAGGGTTGTTCGCAACGGCTTGATGCGAATGTTGTAATCAATGTTGGGTTCAGCGCAAAAATTTTTGCGATCCGGCCAAGAAAGTTAAGGAAATCCGGGCCGGATTATGGTATAATACGCACATCTTTGGAGGATCTCGGGCAGTCACCGGGAACCCCCCCCCTGCTAAAAGTTTCAATTCCGCTGATTTACCCACCTGATTTTCTGCCGCTGATTGCCGCCAGTTTTGAATTGTTGGGCGGTCTTGCAATCTCTACGAAAGAGAGCCCAAGAATCTTATGGAAATTGGAATCAGCGGCCGAAAGAGCCGCCGGAAAAAAACTGCATTACCCGGGCGTCCGTTATTCCTGATCTCAATCGCGCCTCCCGGAGCGCATCCGCATCTTGAAAAGAATCCTGGCAATCCCTTTGCCCAAATGGGGGACGCTGAGCGCATCGAGGACATCGTGGAAACCCTGGGGCTGCTTTGGGCACAGACTTGCCTTGAAAAAAGCTGGAAAGGCGAAGTGGACCTCCCAGCTAATGGGCGCGAATTTTAGATTGCATATGGTTAATGATGTGATAAGATGCATCCTTAATGAATACAGGAGCTGCTGTGGC
>Ga0210019_1003627_pt1 | contig 14022 bp, 19 predicted proteins | sample CryGeyCG2114_020_2_FD_183969 | JGI IMG/M metagenome (GOLD analysis project Ga0210019, IMG submission 183969) | Groundwater microbial communities from aquifer - Crystal Geyser CG11_big_fil_rev_8/21/14_0.20 (SPAdes) (version 2) | ecosystem: Environmental > Aquatic > Deep subsurface > Groundwater ...
CGCAGAGTCATTTTTGACGCGAAACATGGATAGCGCAGTAGCCTCCTAAGTTACAGGTCGAGGGATCGAAGCCCTCCAAACCCGTTTTAAATTTTATAATGAATTTAAATACAGATGATTAGAGCTTGAGATATGAAAGTTGTTGTGGTATCTGGTAGTCCAAGAAAAAATAGCAACACTCAACTAATAATGAGATATGTTGTAGAATATACAAAAATAAAAAATGTTGATGTAGAATTTATCAATATTTCAGAAGGTCAAATTGAATGTTATAAAGGACCTGATGAGAATTATAATGAAGCAACAAAAAATGCAGCTAATGCTTTGATGGATGCCGACGTTTGGTTAATTGGAACACCTATTTACAATTCATTTTTTAGCTCAGCGTTAAAAAACTTGTTTGAATATGTAAACTATAAAAAAACCGTAGGAAAAGTTGCAGGAATGGTCATAGTAGCTGCAGGAAATATTGGATTTATTGATGTTCAAACTCTAGTCACGCAATTATTATCATATTTCCGAGTAATTACAAATCCACAAGCTGTGTTTCTCACCACAGAATCAATTTCAGATGGCGGTTTTACTGATGATGATGCTAAAAAAAGATTAAGAGACATGGTTGACAGTACTCTAGAAATAGCATCTAAATTATGTTAATTTAGATATTTAGAATCTAGTCTGAATAGTAATTGTGTTAGATTATGATAAGATTACTAAGAATTGAGATCTAAACATTGAAAAAATTTGTCAGCAATTATTGGATGTTTGTTTCTGTAATACATTATCAATTATATTTTTAGTCTTAGATTTTATCAAAATATTTTCACATAAATAATCTAATTATCAAATTTCTAATATGATAAAATCTGAAAATAAAGTTTTCAATTATATGTTTATAGTTAATTGAGTCATTAGAATACTCTCATGGAAAAGTCAAATATCAAGAAAGAGTTGAATTACATTATGAGCAAAGTCGATCCAACTGAATTATGTTCATGTAAATGTCATTATGGTGGAGCAGTGAGTTGTCCAATGTGCAAAAATAATCATGGCATTTCTTGCTGCCATTGTAAGGATTAGTCTACTTTTTCTTACCAGATGCTAACATCTTAAGATTAGCAAGTTCTGTTTTTAGAGATTCAATCTGTACCAGTGTCTGAAGATTTGATATTTCTTGATTCAATCTGTCAATTTCTTCATCTTTAAGTTTGACATATTCCTTTAATTGGTTTAGTTCTTCAGACAGATGATTTTGTGCTTGTTTAATCTCTGTATAACTAATTTGATCCATATTTGAAGCAAATACTTGCGTGGTTTGTGAATTACTCAAGCTTTTTTTTTCACCGTGAGAGTGATTAGCCTCAAATTTTTTCACGTAATCAGCACTTTTCTGTGAGATCCAACATGTAAAAGTTAGAAACCAAGTTATTGGTACTGCCATGATGAATACAAAATTTAGTATGGGTGCAAAGTCTACAAAGTAGGGCCAAAGTCCTGTCAAAACAGCTGCAAATACTCCAGTCACCACTGTAGCCAGATGGTTTCCAAGATATCCCATAATTTATGGGAAAAATTCATTGTTTATAATAGTAATGCTGAAACCAAAAAATGAGATTAAAAAGAAAAAGGAGTCGAGTTTATTCGTCTTCTTCAGGGGTTGCTGATTTAGGCATGTCAGATTGTAAGATCTGGATTTTTTGTAATAGTTCGGTTCGTAGATCTCTTGCAACTCTTCTAACAGTTGGTCTTGGGACACCTAATTCATCAACGACTTTGGTGTAGATGTCTTGTTTGTCAGTAACTCCCTTGTCAAGATAAGAATTAATTGCTTCTTTAATGATCGTGCTTTGGTTTGTACGATTCAACGAATTCTAGATTTTAATTGTTCTATATAAGACTATAACTTCTGAAATCAAATTTTTTAATCATGACTTTGAAGAATGCCTAAAGATGGGAAATCCAAAATTTCTTTTGAAACTCTAAAATTCACAGTATATACGAAAAGCGTACTGTTAGTTGTGGATTTTTCAATTTAGATAAAGTAATTTGAGAATTTTTAAAATATTACAAAAAGACTCTTATGATAAGACTGTAAATATCGGATAGTGAATACGGTAAAAATAGAAACTAACTTTGGAAATATTTTATTTAAACTGCTTCCTGAACAAGCACCAGAAACAGTAAGGAATTTTGAAAAATTAACAAAAAGTGGATTTTATGATGGAACACTATTTCATAGAGTTATTCCTGGATTTATGATTCAGGGAGGGGATCCAAATACAAAAAATGCAAATAAGAGTTCATGGGGAATGGGTGGACCTGGATATACTATAAAAGCGGAATTTAACTCCAGATCACATCTTCGCGGTATTGTCTCTATGGCAAGAGCTCAAGATCCTGATAGTGCAGGTTCTCAGTTTTTTATTGTAACTACCGATAGTACATTTCTAGACAGACAATATACTGTATTTGGAGAAGTGGTAGAAGGAATGGATGTTGCAGATAAGATTGTCAAATTGCAACGCGATCAAAATGATTGCCCCCTAGAAGAAGCCAAAATGCTTCATGTTACAGTGGAATAGATGAACAGAAAGAATTTTGGGTTTTTTGTTATTTTACTACTTGTATCAACCATTCCAGTAGTTTATGGTCAAATTTCTGTTGGTGAATATGCGATACAAAGATCCGTAGAGATAGTCATAGATTCTGCAGGAAGTGTTCATGTTAAACATACTTTGGCTCCTACTGGTACCCCAAAACAGATTGAATTGATTAAGGGAGTTGTTTCAAATGTTATGGTAACTGACGAAAACGGTCAAGAACAGTTATTTTCAATGCTTGGAGAATATGGAGTTTTAGTTATGCCATCCAATGAAGAAATTTTGGTTGAGTACGATCTTGAGGATTCACTTTATCAAAAAAATGGAGTTTGGACGTGGGATTTCAGATATCTAAAAACAACTTCTTTTATTTTCCCTGAAGAAGTTGATTTGATCTTTTCAAATGGAAAACCAGTTTATTTAGATGATAAAAAAGGGATTGCCTGTCACGGATGCCAAATGATTTTAGAATATTCTGTTGATGAACCAACAAGTTTTAAAAATGTAGTTTGGGAAGATAGGGAATTCATAGTTGAAATTAGAAGTCATGCAGGCATAGATGAATTTGTTTTTGATCAACCAACAAAAAGCATAGCATTTGATGTTACAGAAGAAGATAGATTTGTTACGACAATTGTTCCTTTAGAATTGTTGTGGGGACCATATGAGGTATTTCTAGAGGATGAAAGAATTCTGGCTTATGATTATATCAATAATGGAACGCATGTTTGGTTAGTTATGAAGCCAGATATTCAAGGGGAAATTTCAATCATAGGCACGACGGTTGTTCCAGAATTTTCAATAATAGCGCCATTAGCAATTGGCTTTTTGATGATAATAATTTTGCCGATGATAAGAAAAATTAATCTCCACTAGAGCCACAAGAACAAAAGCCATATTCATCTATACGGACTTCACATATGGGGCATTTTTCACCATAATCAACCTCCCAAGGTTCTTTACCATAAAGTTTGTAATGATCATCTATCTCAATAGGAATTTCACGCTTTTTTTCCAATGATTTGTATACACGATTAAACTATACATATATTGTCGACTAGCGATGAAAATTGAATGCGGATGTCATTGTATAAAGTGCGGAAGTATGGAATTAGAATCTAACAGGACAGGGCAGATTGAAAGTGATGGGTATTTTGATATGCATCACACATGTAAACAATGCAATACTCATTTTGATCATCTAGACGGTCAAATTTTTAATAATTGTCAAAAATGTCAATACAAAGTTAGTTAGTAACTAATGTTTTTTGAACAAAGTAATGAGTTCTATTTGCTTGTGAATTTTTGGATATTTCTCTAGTGGATGCCATTTTAGCTAGAGACTTTGATACGTCAAGTGGACTAGCAGCCCAGCCATATTCTCGTAATTGTACTACAGTTTCAGTAACTGTTCTTGGAGAATTGAAAAAACCACTTGTTTCCAGAATACGCAGTTTTGATTTAATTTCATGAGAAGCAATTGATTTAGGTTCATTAAATTCCGGTTCAAACGCCTCGGCATCATCCAAGTACTCTAAACCATATTGATTTGGTTGAGAATTTTGAGATGGAGTGAATTCCTGAGTGTTATTTTCATACACGACTTTAGCCTGATTTTCTTGTAATAACTTTGAGATGTTTTCTACAATACCATCTAGAGTATTATTATCCACGTAGAAATCCCTAGAATCAACCTCGATTTCATTGTCGCCTATTTTCAGTTTTATTCGTGCCATTCACTAATAAACCATGAAATTTTGATTTATTTTGTTAGCTCTAAGTAGCTTTAAGATTAGATCAAAACTTTTACACATGTTATTTGGTTTTTTTTCCTTTTGGATTAAAAAGGGATTTAGATAATATTTCTCATGAGAGCAGCAAAGAAGGTCATAATCATAGTTTCCATAATAGCATTAGGAATTTTTGGATATTCACAGTATGTATTGGCATCTCAAATAGACGTAATTATTACTCAAAGTAATCTGATTGAAGAAAATGAAAAAGAGTCAAAATATGATGTAGAGATTGAATTTCAAAATCCATCACTTCTAGTTTTAACGGCCGGTGTAACAGAATTTTTCATATTAGCAGATGACGAAATAATTGGAAAAGGAAAGTTGGATTCTTTTATTTTACCTTCATTGGGAAATAGTTTGGTCAAAGGGACATTTACAACTACTTCGGATTCAAATTCTGATACTCCTGTTGTAAAAATTACTGGGATTACAAAATATGATGTTTTTATAACATCTATTGAAGTTCCGTTTATTTATTATCCAACAGAAGAACAGGCAAGAGAATTTATACATCAAAATTAGTTTTTTAAAGGAATGCTTACTGTTTTTGGTTCAACTGCATTAGATACTATTAGAACTCCAAGAAAAATTCTAAAGGATGTATTAGGTGGTGCTGCAACATTTGCAGCTATTTCAGCTAGTAATTTTGTAAAAACTGGATTGATAGCGGTTGTAGGAAGTGATTTTCCAAAAGAGCATCACAAAGTTCTATCAAAACATCTTGATTTGCAAGGATTAACTGTTAAAGAAGGAAAAACTTTCCGTTATGATGGAAGTTATGATAAAACTTTGAGTGTTAGAGAAACTTTGAAGACTGAACTAAATGTACTTGCAGAATTCAAACCAACTGTACCTGAAAAATACAGAAAATCTCAATTTGTTTATCTGGCTAACAATGATCCTGACCAAAATTCGGCTTTAATCAAGGAGTTTGATAAAGTGAAATTTTCTATGTGTGATACTATAGAATTCTGGATATCTACAAAACGAGAATCGGTCATCAAGATGATTAAAGCAGTCGATGCAGTTGTGATAAATGATGAAGAAGCAAAATTGCTCACAAAGGAATTTAATTTAATCAAATGTGCAAAAAAAATTATGAGTTGGGGTGCAAAATATGTTATAATTAAAAAAGGAGAACATGGTTCGTTAATGTTTTTTGATGATGTTATATTTCCATCAGCAGGATTTTCGCTAGAAGACGTGGTTGATCCTACAGGTGCAGGAGACTCTTTTGCAGGTGCAATGATTGGATATCTTGCAAGTAAAAACTCAACTAATTTATCAGAAATAAAAAAAGCAGTAGTGTATGGAAATGTTTTAGGTTCTTTTGCAGTTGAAAGATATGGTTTAGACGGATTATTGAATTTAAGAAAATCTGATATTTTAAGAAGAGTTAGAACATATGAAAAAATGATTCGTTTTTAAAAAAACTTAAGTTCAGTTGTTTTCAAATGTTATCAAGCATGTCACAAGAAAATTCACAAAAGGATGATCGTTTAGAAACTATATTCAAATTGCAAAAAGGGTTATCCGATATGATGAAGTTGGATAGATATCCAAAAGACTCTGAAGGTAAAGTTTCTGCATTATGTACTGCAATCATACATGAGGCAGTAGAATTACAGAGAACTACAAATTGGAAATGGTGGAAAACTCCAACGCCATTTAACGAAGATGAAGCAAGAGAAGAACTAATTGACATATGGCATTTTGTCGTTCAAGCATCATTAGAACTGAATTTGACTCCAGATGATATCTTAGATCAATATAAGAAAAAAAATAAAATTAATCGTGAAAGGCAAAGAAATGGATATTAACTGATTATTTTTTGTTTTATTGCTTCAATATTTGTTTCGTTAATCATATCTACCAGGACAACTTCTTTTTGAAAATAATGGATTTCATCTTGCGTTACACCAAGTAGTGGTTCTGGGCTTGTTGAGCCAATGATTTTTCCCTTATCATCAATGCCATTTTTGTGTAATGCAAATAATGAATGCCCTGCTTTATGACCCCATACTTCTTTGCCACACACAATTATGGTCTTGATGTTTTTATTTTTATTAACATATTTGATGATAGAATCAATTCCCTTATTCTCAGAAAAAAGTCTGCCTACAATGTAAATGTGGTTCAAAATTTCAGAATTTGCAATATTTTTGAGCAAGTCAATGCTGGATAGAGTGCATATGGCTATAGATGAAGAATTGTTTCCAATGTATGATTCTTCCGGGATTGGAAGAATTATTTTGCATAACGTACCAATAATATTTCCAATATCATTCATTTAGTATTTCACGAAGGGATCTGGCTATAAATTCTATATTTTTGGATGTAACTTTTGGATGAATTGGTAGTGATAATACCCTAGATGCTGCCCAATCAGTTATGGGTAATCTAATTTTTTGTTTGTAAAAAGGAGTTTTATGGACTGGGGTTGGGTAATATGCTGCAGCACCAATTCCTTTCTGATTAAGTTTTTTCAAAACTTTATTCCTATTTGCAATGTTAATTGTATACAGATACCAATTTACATTTTCATATTGTCGTTGAGTTGGGATTCCAATTTTTAAATCAGATAATATCTTAGAAAGTAAAGTGGCATTTTTTTTTCTTGCTGCTAGAAATTTTGGAAGTTTTTTCATTTGTATGGATGCTATTGCTGCATTGATTTCTGGTAATCTAAGATTCAATCCGAATATTTTAGTATCATATCCATGAACCATCCCATGATTTCGAATCATTAGTAATCTGTCTCGTAGATTTTTGTCATTTGTCACAATAAATCCACCCTCACCTGCAGTCATAACTTTTGCAGGATACATACTGTAGCACCCTAAATCAAAAAATGTTCCGGTATGCTTCCCCCTAAAAGTCGAACCGAGTGATTGTGCAGAATCTTCTACGATCATTAGACTATATTTTTTTGCAATTTCTGAAATTCTATCTACATATGCAACATTACCGTATAGATGAACTGGTATGATTGCCTTTGTTTTTTTGGTGATTTTTCTTTTAAGGTCACTAGGATCCATAGTGTAGTTATCCTTAAGAATATCAACAAAGACAGGCTTTGCTCCAGTAGATACGACTGCATTAGCAGTTGCAACAAAAGTAAATGAAGGAACTAGTACCTCATCACCTTTTTTTATATCTAAAGCATAAAGTGCAGCTTGCAGTGCAGCTGTTCCAGAATTCACAGCAATGGCATATTTTGATTTAACAAAGGTTGCGGCCAATTTTTCAAACTCCTGAACATGTTTTCCTCCATGATTTGCAGCTGAGGTAAGTGAACCCTTTTTTAGTACGGAAGTAACAGCAAAAATTTCTTCTTTTCCTACAAATGGTATATTGATTGCAATATTCAATAGCAATTCTCCTTATAACTAGTCTATAAATCTCATCAAATTCGTATGAATTTTTATATTTCAAAATTTGGAAAATCGCATAATGAAATCACAACATCTTGGAAAAAACGATCCAGGTTACAGAGTTTATCTCTACATTTTCTATGTATGTGGATTCATCATGGTTACATCATTAGTATTTGGAGTTTATGTTACAACGCTTGAATGGATTGAAAATGGAACATATGTTATGGGTGAGGCTATTCACAATACAGAAATCCCGTTTGAGAATTTTGCCAGAGTCTCAACATGGATATTTTTTTCGACTATAATCGGTTGGTATTGTGTTTCTAGAATTGGGTGGAAAAGAACCGCAGGCAATAAGATTGTTGGGGTAAAAATGGCACTACTGCAATTAATGCTCTTAGGATTTACAATTATTACATTCTATGAAGTATTGTACAACTTTACGGTACTGAATGCACATATTACAGCCGGCATGATTGGTGGACAGATTCCAGATATAGACAGATTGTCTATAGCATATCCTGATCCTCAAAGACCATGGAATCTTGTTTTTGCAACAAAAGTTTTTCTTGCAGCATTTATCATAAGCGCCCATGCATTTTATCTTAGTACTAAGCCACGGAAAAATTTGGATGATTAACTTAATTATTTTTCAAAATTGAATAGTTTTCCTAGTTTTTCTTGATCAGATTTGACTTTGCCAAATGCTTTTCTATGCATGGAGTTACAAAATTTGACTTTTTTTGCGCGTGGATCATTTTTTCGTGTTTCGGGAATTATTCTGCCACACCATAAACAAAATTCATTTTTAGGATCACCAAGAGACCAACCCTCAAATGTACAATCATAATATCCTTTTTCCTTTGGCCTAATCGAGTTTAGAAAATCACCATTCTCTGATGGAATCCAAATATTTTTTGTCTTGGGATGGAATGGTTTATTCCATTTGTGGGTTTTTTGATTCCATTTTATGTTATTTAGAGAACAAAATTTTCTGAATTTTTCCTCAAAATGTCGCGAAACCATAAAAATTTACGACATTATTAGCTATGAAAATATTCTGATCATTGAGTTCAAAGTAGAAAGTAGAATAATAAGAATTTACAAGTAGTTTTTTTATTAGAACAATCATTCTATGATGTAATGGGATTCTTTAGTTCTAGTTCAAACGGTACAAAATGTAAAAAATGTGGAACCGTTTTGCCAGATTCAGAGAGATTAAAAAAGCACGAAGAAAAGGCACACAACAAAAAAAATGAGAAGTGTAGGACATGTGGTAATGAATTTCATACAAATGAAGAATTAAGAAAGCACAAGAAAACTTGTAAATAATTTTTAAGAATTCAATCCAGATTCATATTGGGGTTGTCTTTTTAGAGCTTTTTCAATTGCATCTAAATTTGCTATTTCATTTTTTGAATTCATTGTTAACACTTTGATTATTTCTGGACCCAGTTGTACTGACTGTTCTGGTAATGTTTCAAGAAATTTTTGAAGTCCTTTTTTATAATTTTCAATAAGTTCCAAGCCTTCTTCAAGAGTCATAACTCTTTTTGAATTATCTAGTATTCAAATATTACAAATTGTATGTTTGTAATCAATTTTTTAAATAGCTTTATAGGCATATTTCTCAGAATTGATTTGATTTGGATATTACTGAAAAAGTTGATTTGATTGAACGGCCTCCAACTGAAGAAGTAGTTACTCATGATGAGCTAGTAGATTTGTTCAAAACAAACTCATCACCAAAACACTACATCGGTTTGGAGATATCAGGTTTTTTGCATTTGGGTAGTTTGATTAGTACTGGTTTTAAAATTAATGATTTTGTAAAAGCTGGTGTAAAGTGTACGGTATTTCTTGCAGACTGGCACACATTGATCAATGACAAGCTTGGTGGAGATTGGGAGATCATTTCAAAAGTTTCAAAATATTATCACGATGCTTTTAAAATTGTATGTCCTGAAGTGAAAATTGTCCTAGGTTCTGAGCTTTATCAAGAAAAAACAGAATACTGGTCTGAATTAGTAAAATTTACCAAACATATGTCACTTGCAAGAACTATGAGAACTCTGACAATAATGGGCCGTTCAGAAAATGAAGAAAAGATTGATCTTGCAAAATTACTGTACCCACCAATGCAGGCTGTAGATATTCACTCGTTGGATGTAGATATTGCTCATGCAGGTATGGATCAAAGAAAGATCCACATGTTGGTAAGGGAAATATTTCCAAAAATGAAGTGGAAAGTGCCTGTTGCAGTTCATCATAAATTATTACCAGGTTTGTCAAAACCAGATGAAGGCAATGATTCTCAAATTTTAGGAAAAATGAGCAAATCTGATCCAAATTCGGGCGTATTTGTTCATAATACTGATGATGAGATCAAAAAGAAGATCAGTAAAGCATGGTGTGAAGAAGCAAATATTCAAAATAATCCGTTATTAGAAATTTCAAGACATGTAATTTTCCATGAATTTAAAGAAATGAAAGTTGAAAGACCTGAAAAATTTGGCGGTAATGTATCATATTCAGATTATACTCAACTTCAAAAAGACTTTGAAGAAAGAAAATTACACCCTGGTGATTTGAAACAAACAGTAGGGAGTTACTTGGTAAAAATTATTTCTCCAATTAGAGAAAAGCTAAATCTTAGCGAAGAGATCTATGACGCAATAAAAAAGAGCTATTAAACTCTGAGATTAGGATTGGTTTGCTCTTCTAGATTGTATTTAGATTTGTATCCTCTAGGATTAATCATCAAATCTTTGTAAGTGTAAGTGGAAGAGTTTCCAATGATAACAGTGCTAATCATTCCCAATTGATCAGCATGGTTTGGAAGATCTTCCAAATTTGTTAAAACTACAGTTTGGGAGTCTCTAAAAGCTCCTTTGATTATTGCCACAGGTGTTGATGGTTTTCTGTATTTTAAAAGAATTTTTCTTGTATCCTGAAGTTGATGGATTCTTTTCTTACTAGCTGGATTGTATATTACAATGACAAAATCTCCTTGGGCGGCGGATTCTACTCTTTTTTCAATAACTTCCCAGGGTACAAGAAGATCACTCATACTAACAACTGCAAAATCAGTCATTAATGGAGAACCAATTATCGATGCACATGAATTCAAAGCAGATACTCCAGGAATAATTTCTACTTTAAGCCCATCTTTTGGATCCCAGCCTCTTTCTGCGAGTGTCTCATAAATTAACCCAGCCATGCCATAAATTCCAGGATCTCCGCTAGAGACAAGAGATACTATTTTTCCAGATTTTGCTAAATCAATGCATTGATGAGCACGTTCAACTTCTTGTGTCATAGCATAACGATAGACTGTTTTTTCTTCGATTAAATCTTGAACCAAATTAACATATGTTTCATAACCTACAATTGTGTCACTTTCTGCAATTACTTGTTTAGCTCTAAACGTCATATGATCATGATGTCCAGGGCCAACACCTACAATGTACAGTTTGCCAGTCATTTTAAAATAAATTTTATTTTAAGTAATTTATCCCTTTAGCGATCACTGAAATGGATCAATTAAAGGACAATTAATTATATACTCACTATTCATGGGACGTGCTATACTAACTGTAATCTTGTCGTCTTTTTTGAATGAATCTATATCATTTTTTGATTCTAAAATTTTTGCTGATTCAGGATCATTCCATTCAACAATGTAGATCTTCCACATGGGATTATAGTTTTCATCACCAGGTGCAGCTGATGTAATTCCGGGTTGGAAACCTAGTAGTCCAGAACCTTTAATTCCATTTTGGAATTGGAACAGATCAGCAGCGTTTGATATGGGGGTTGAAGACGTTGTAGAATGAATAACGCCCATTGTTTCAGCTGGTGCTGAAGGAGTTGCATCTGTAATGATACAATATGTTGTTCTTCCGTCAGGGCCCCAACCACGATGGGCTACAAATGTTACAGTCATCTTATCCTTGTTAATTTCAGTTATTTGACCACCTTCATAGGATAATTCATCTGTAATTTCGTTACTATCTCTGATTTGCATTTGTCCATCAGGCCAAATAATCTGTGAAGTATTTAGTATAACTCCAGTTTCATTAAATTCAACTCTTCCACCTTTATGTGCATTAATTACATCATCTACTGATTCCAAAAGAACCATATTCTGTCCTTTTTTCCAAGTTACTTCAACAACTAAATTGAGTGCGGAGTATTCAGTTTCTTGGGAAGGAGTGCTTGAAAATATTTCTTCTTGGAATCCATATATTCCATCCCCTTGAACACCGTTAGTAAAAACAAAAATTTTCTGTAATGCGTTTTCAGGAGTACTTGATAATGAAGAAGCAGTTTCAACTTTCCATCTTTGTTTTTCTGAAAGCTTTTGACCGTATTCTTTATCACTTGAATCGGTAAGAATATAATAAATCGATTCCCCATTGTATAGACCTTTATGCATTGGAATAGTGGCTGGGACATTAGTTCTAGATAATAATAATGACGGTTCTGTTTTCTTTGATTCAATTTTTTGCATAATTATTTCTGGTGGTTGTCCTCTGATCCATCCATCAACACTTACGGTTGTAGTAAATTCTTTGGAGTTTGGAGAGTGTAAAGCAAGGCCAGCTCCAGTAAATTCAAAAGAATCTGATTTTTTTTGTAGATCTATTAGTGATAAACCGTAAATTGTTTTTCCATCAATACTCCAGGTGGGTTGACCTTTAGCATCAGTTTCATTAATCTCATGCAAAATAACAATTTGAACAGGCTCGCTTGCTGAAAAAGTCATTGAACCGTCATAAAGAGTGCCTTGGTTAGGAGAAAGGATAAGAGCTAACTGATGGCTTTCATGTCCAATACCAGGATCTTGTGTAGACGTAATTGTTTGAGTAAAGTGTATTTTTTTTGTAGAACCAGCATCTACAAATTGATTCGATGTAGTAGATAAGGTCATGATACTAATTAAAGCAATTCCGATTGTAAGAAGGATTATTATTTTATTCAATGAGGGTGATTATTTTTTGATCCCTTAAATGATTTTGGCTAATTAATTTTATCTAGTTTAAATGCATCATGTATTGCTTTAACTGCAGTGTTTGAGTCTGAGTTTTTTACAACAAATGCTAGATTCAGTTCTGATGAACCTTGAGTAATCATTGCTACATTGATTTTATTTTTCTCAATAGCTCCAAATACTTTAGAGGCAACACCGACTGTACCCCTCATTCCAGATCCAATTAACGCAATTATAGTAACATCTGTTGTTACCTCAAGTTTTTTGATGATTTTGCCAAGCAATTCCATTTCTAATGCATTAACTGCTTTATCTAGATCTGTATTTTTCACAACTATAGTAATGCTAGATTCGGATGGATTTTGTGAGATCATCATGACATTAATTCCTGCTTTGGCTAATGTTGCAAAAATTTTTGCAGCAGTACCAGGTGTACCAACCATACTTCCCCCACGTATATCGATTAATCCATTATGACGAATACTGCTTACACATTTTACAGTGTTTTTTACCAAATCTGAAGGAGATGCCGTGACCAATGTCCCCTCATTTTTTGTGTTAAATGAATTTCTAATTCTCATAGGAATTTTTTTGGAAATTAGTGGTTCAAAAGTACGCGGATGAATCTGTTTTGCTCCAAACAAGGCCATTTCAATTGCTTCTATGTAAGATACCTCCTTGAGCAATTTAGAATTTTTTACAATTTTTGGATCTGCAGTCATTAAACCGTCTACATCACTCATCAACCAAATTTCATCTGCCTTGATACACGAACCAATTATAGTAGCAGTATAATCAGAGCCACCTCGTCCAAATGTAGTAACATGACCATGTTGATCTGCCCCTGTAAATCCACCTATAACTGGAATTATATTTTTTGAAAATAATAGATCAATTGTTTTTGAGACTCTCAGTCTGGTTGTATCCATTAGAGGCTTAGATTCACCAAAGTTCGAATCTGTAACTATTCCAACATCCTTTCCAGTCAAGGAGGATGATTTCTTGCCCGTGTCATGAATTGCAGAAGATACCAGCTTAATTGACAACCTCTCTCCAAACGAATTAAGATAATCCATTGATCTAGGAGTTACTTCCCCTAGCAAAACCATTCCGTCAATTAATGCATTAAATTCTTTAAAGTCTTCATCTAATTTTTGTAATAGGTTTTTTCTTAATTCTGGTTTCTTAATGGTTTGTTTTGCAACTTGTTTATGTCTATTTATGATTTTTGATGCTAACTGTTCTGCTTTACCTTT
>Ga0210019_1003629_pt1 | contig 14013 bp, 12 predicted proteins | sample CryGeyCG2114_020_2_FD_183969 | JGI IMG/M metagenome (GOLD analysis project Ga0210019, IMG submission 183969) | Groundwater microbial communities from aquifer - Crystal Geyser CG11_big_fil_rev_8/21/14_0.20 (SPAdes) (version 2) | ecosystem: Environmental > Aquatic > Deep subsurface > Groundwater ...
GATCCAGATTCCTCAATGAACTACCAACCGAACTTACCAAGCAATATGATCTTACAGGAGACTATCAAGGAAGAACATCAGCTCTCAAACTTCAAGAAGGAGATGAGGTCTATCACAAACTCTTTGGTAAAGGAGAAGCACTTGAGATTCGAAACAATCAAGTGGTGGTGAGATTTGATAATCCAAAATATGCAATGAGGAAAATACCCATCAATGTATTAGAAAAAATATAGGTCAATACAACAATCAAGAAAAAACTTGCACTTCATCAATGCTTGACTACATACATAAAATAATTTTTTTACCCCATATACATCATGAAAAAAATAATCTGACTTATCGCTATTCTCCTCATACTTATCCTCATAGCGATTGTAGCCAAACCAGGTCAACCAAACAGCGAAGACATTGCAAATATCAATGATATAGTCAATGAAAACAATGAAAACGTGGAAGAAGTACAAGATCCTATTGTTGACCAAGATTTTATTATCTATCAACTCCAAAACAATAGCAAAATATCCTGGTTAGCGAAAAAAACAGGTGGACAACATAATGGGTATGTCTACATACAAAAAGGTGAACTACAAATCAAAGATGGTGTAATTGTAGGTGGATACTTCATTATGGATATGACATCGCTCAAGGCAATGGGCATAGACAACAAGACACTAGAAGATGCACTCAAAGGTGAAGAATATTTCAACGTTGAAAATTTTCCAAGCAGCCAATTTACCATTTCGAGAGTAACTTCCACAACAGTCAAAGGAGATCTTGAACTCAATGGTATCACCAAAACAATCGAATTTCCTGCCACGGTGACTATCTCAGAGGATATGATTCAAGCACAAGCATCAACCAATCTAGACAGGACATCACGAGGCATCAATGGAGGCATACCAGCAGTCAGCAAATACATGGAATTGACTTTTGATCTCACCTGGACCAAAAAATAATCAAAAATAATATCATCTCAAACAAAAAACTCTCCTCCCAAGAAGAGTTTTTTTTGTAAAAGAAAATGTATTTCAATAGACACAAACTTGTAAAAACAAAGAGAATAACTACCCTCTTATAGCTTCTAGCTTCTAGCTTTTAGTGGCTAATAGCTGACATCCAATTTACTTTTCACCCCTCCCCCATGTCCCGCATCCTCGTATGACTCTCATGAGGCGTTGACTCTGCTGTTGCCTCATATCTTCTCAAACAACAAGGTCATGAAGTCATTGTATGATTCATGAAAAATTATGTTCAAGAAGACAATCTCAACTGTCAAACAAAGCAAGATCGTGATATGGCACTGCAAGTTGCTCAACATCTCTGAATAGACACCTTTATCATTTTCGATTTCCGTCAACAATACCAAGAACAAATCATCGATTATATCCATCACTCATACTTACAAGGCATCACACCGAACCCTGATGTATTGTGCAATTCACTTATCAAGTTCAATCTTTTTGTCCAAAAAGCATTGGAATTATGATGTGATAAAATCGCAACAGGACACTACGCTCGTATCCAAGAAGATCAAAAATGATTCCATCTCCTCACTGGCAAAGACAAGAACAAAGATCAATCCTATTTTCTCTCACAACTCACGCAACATCAACTCTCCAAATCATCATTCCCCTTGTGAGAAATGAACAAAAAAGAAGTCAGAACAATTGCAAAACAAATCGGACTTCCCAATGCAGAACGTCCAGATAGTCAATGATTATGTTTCATAGGAAACATAGCTATTGAAAAATTTCTCTCAAAAAAAATAGCAAACAAAACATGAAATGTGATCGATACGCAAGGGAATACCGTTGGCACTCACAAATGAGCATACTATTACACCATCGGTCAAAGACATGGGTTTCAAACCAATTTCAAAGCTTACATAGTCAATATAGATATAGAACAAAACATCATTACTGTGACAAAAGACAAACAAGATCCCATGCTCTACACAACAGATTTTGATGTTCAAAACTGGCATCGAATCAACGAAAAAAAAATATTTCCTCACCAAACAAAAGTGAAAATAAGATATAGACAAACTGAAACTATACCAGCAATACTTTCACAAAAGATAAGCAACGCAAAAACATCAATACACATCACACTACAAACACCAGCTCGAGCAGTTTCTCCAGGACAATTTGCTGTAGCATATGATGAAGACGAAGTAATTTGATCCTGAGTGATTGCAAAAACTAGGCAATAAACATACAATACGACTATAATAATTCATTTCCTAGATGACCACCCGATGAATTCCATTCTCAATGCATTTTTGATCATGAGTGTCGTACTTCTAATAGGGACGATAGTTGCTCTCATTTTTCGTGAATTTCGAATAATGATAGCAACAATATTTTCACTTCTCCTTATGTGATTTACCCTACGACTTTTTGGTCATATAAGTATAGGTACATGAAATATTTCTTTCTCCACTCTCTGGCCATATCTCCTTGGGATCATCCTCATCCTTTGATCAATACAACTGATCAAAAACTTCTCAACACTTTTCAAAAAAATACTATGATGGATATGATCGATCCTCATTTGACTTTTTTTGGTATATCGAATCCTCACAAGTGTAGCATTGCATCGTCGATGGGATCAAATCACCAATAATGCAACTCCAATTAATATACCAACAAATGGAAGTTGACAAAACAACAGTGGGCAAAATAATACTCCTCCCATCCCACTCCCACTTGGCAAAAAATGTAATCTACCACGATGATGACAAATCACAGATCAATCATACACCTATGCATTCAAAAACAGAATAGACAGTCCATCCATCTGTGATGTTCAATACAGATTGTGTCACCGTTGAATATTGTTGGGGAGCTTAGATCAAGCATATTGCTACGACAAACAAGACAAACAAAGTAAAATTATTGAATATCAAGTATCTCCAAAATTTCCCAATCCATGGATCAAACCATGACCCACACCATTCCCCAATGTTCTTTTTGATCACAATGGACAACGTGTTCTCACCACACTTCACCCCATCATCATACCAGATATTTCCTATCAAGAATTACCATGAATCAATATAAATAAGCAAAAAAACTATCAGTGCATCACACCACGATGAACAAAAGTAGAAGACACAAAGACTATCATAAGCTATGCTTTACCCTATGAATTAATTGATTTCCCCTGTCTATCACAAATCAGACAATGTGTCGACTGATTCTTGATCGGAACTTTTGTCTATCCATCATGTCAAATATTTGAAAAAAATATCAGAGAAATCCCTCAACGATAAAAACAAATTCATATACCAATCCCAATAGTATATGTCATCTTTAACGAAGTGAAGGATCTACTATACTATCATCTAAAAAAGATCACGTCCATCGACACGCTTGTTCCTCCAAAAAAATTGCAAAGGGACACCAACAAATCCAAAGGACAATCTAATAGTATTTTCCAACCACCTCACAAATGAAAAATTACAATATTCTTTTTTGTTGACAGAGACCATGAAGGTAGGAGTCGCGACATCCACTTGGGTAATATAAGATATTTTGCAGATTTTATTTTTGGGAAATTTGGGAGGTCTATGGATCAATGCTTGTGACAATATCTGATTCAACTCAGATGTATCGATTCTTTTGTGATATTCTCACCAAACTCACAAAATACTAGTGAACAATTCAAGTAATCACTCTCAATATTGACCTGATATAGTCAGCAAAGGTATGTGACTTGCAAAATTCAAGAAAGACTCCATTTGCACTTTTCTTTCTTTTCTGACAGGGCGATTGATTGCATCTACCTTGTTGAGGCAAACGATCAAGGCCAAATTGTATCAAAGTATTTCCCCAACCAATGACATATCCCTATGTGTCATTCAAACTTCAGCATCAACCAAATAGATCACCAAAGGTCTCACATACTTCAACATGGTTTTCGTTTTTTCATAAGCAATTTTTTCAAGTCAATACATCTTTCATTCCCTCTTGATACCAGCAGTATCATACAAACGATAGGATTGTCCATCTAGCTCAAACTCTCACACATTATAATCCAACGTCGTTCAAGGTATTTCACTGACCAATGCACGATCTTCTCACAAAAGCTTATTCAATAAAGTTGATTTCCCAGCATTGGGTCTTCCAATAATTGCCAAATTTATTGGTCATCATCACTTATCACCTCATCAAAGGTTTTTTGACAACTTCAAAACATCAGTACTCTCATGACACTGAACACCATCAATAATCTCTCATCAGACAAAAGAACGAGCAAATTCACGTAGGAGTACTCGCAACTTATCCATTCACAATCATGTTTGAGCAGCAACTCAATACACATAGCCAAATCACAATCAATAATATTCAGACAATACAAGGTCAGCTTGTTGAGATTGAATCTCTTTTTCAAATTTATTGACAACCAAAACAGTCCTCTGTTTTTTTCAACTGTGAGCTATGAGCTGATAAATATCCTGCTCTTTGGCTGCAAAACCAACATGAGCATCTATCATAAAAAGAATAATATCTGATACTTCAATCACCTGTTTCAAATAAGGGATTTCTTCATCAAATGTATCAAGTCAAGGACTATCCAAAAAAGTAAGAGTAATGTGCTGAGTTTCATCAGACGTTGACTCATCAAGCTCCTCCTCACTTATATTTTTCTTCGTTTTCACAGGTGTTCACTGATCAAGTTCTTCACTTTTGTTCTTCTTCGTCCTCACACGACGCTTTTTCTCCACACTTCCATCAAGTGATACTTGAATAGATTCATAAAGAATATCTCTCGTCGTACCATGAATAGCAGTCACAATAGCTCTATGAGAGCCTATAAGTGTATTGAACAGAGTGGACTTACCAACATTGGTAGAACCTATCAAACCTATTTTCATTAGTCATACATTATATCTAAATTAACGGAGATTTTTGACGATGAACACTTCTTTACTTTGTTTCCTACTGGCATCTGGTTTGTAAACATGAAGATGTTTGCCACCAAACAGTCATTTCAAATCAGCAACCAAATCATCAAATCATGGTCACATAAATACTTTGATAACAAATTTACCATCATCAACGAGATATTTTTGATACAATGCTACCGTCTCTTGTATCAACAAAACAGATCTCATAGCATCAATATCTTTGATTCACATAGTATTTGGAGCTGCGTCACACATGATGATATCAAATTTCTTTATCCCATGACCATCAATAAGAGCAGAAATTCAAGGAATATCTGTGATATCATGGACATAAGTAAAAACATCAGATCTACTAATGTGAGTCACAGGCTTGATATCAAAACCCAAAATTTTTCATATTCCAACTGGTTTTTTTCACATGGCATATTGTATCCATGATCCAGGAGAGCAACCCAAGTCCAAAATATTTCAGGGATTTTTTCAAAATATGCGAAACTTTGTATCAATTTGTTCTAATTTGAAAACAGATCTTGCCTTAAAGCCTTTTTTCTTGGCCTCTTTATTGTAATAATCTCGTGGATTGAATACCATAAAAAACGCTTTATATAATAAATTTTGTCCACTGTCCACTCCACACCAATTCCACACATTGCATATCATTCAACAATAACTATCCTCCTATGCATAATCCAGCCTATATTTAAACAAATTCATCTGTATATGCATGTTTTTATCATAGCAATATGATTAGCCATCATCATCATACTTGAAACATTCAAGATCAAGAGATCCACCAAGCTTATTATAGCTTCGCTACTTCTTCTGACATTTTGAATTTTTGCACTCTATAGTATCAGTATATATGAATCATTTGATCAAACACTCAAACGAATAGCACTTGACAAACGAACTGGTGATCCATCCAACTATTATTTTTTCAATCAACAACTCAAAAACATTTTCAAAGCAATGTTTGTCATCATCCTCGTCTATTTCATACCTATCAAACGATTCAAGAATGACAAAAATATTATCCTCATGGGTATTACTGCTATCATCATCCAATTACTCGTGTTTACGCCTTTGTGAATAGATCTCAATGGTGCAAGATGACGAGTAGTGTTACCATGAATAGGGAATCTTCAACCTTCAGAATTCTTCAAAATATGATTAGTCATATTTTTGTCATGATGGATCATGAGAAAACAAAATATCATCAATACAAACACATTTTATATAGCACTGAGTGTTTTACTCTGATCAATTTTTTTTATATTTTTGCTGATCCCAGATTTATGAAGTATTTTTGTGATGGGACTAGTAGCAATGATAATGTGTCGATATGGATGAGCAAAATTGAAATATCTAGCTCTGATATGTGGATCTTGAGCCATGATGTGATTTATGGTGATAGCAATGTTCCCTGCAAAATTTGGATATATTACAGAAAGACTCAATTTTTTTGTCAGCGATCAAAATGATGAAGAAAATCAGAAGATAGGTTGGCAAACGCAGCAAGCACTTATTGGGGTATGATGAGGTGGTTTTCGATGACAGTGATATGGCAAATGATTACAAAAGTTTGGTCAAATACCAGAAGCTCAGAGTGATTTCATCTTTGCAGCACTCTCCGAAGAAATATGATTTGTTGGTAATCTTTTCATCATCTTCTTATACTTTTTGCTAGCCTATTATACACTGACAAAATCATATCTCATCAAAGACCCATATAGTAGACTCATTGCTATTGGTACCATATCACTTATCATAGTACAGGCATTTGTCAATATTGGTGTCAACATCAATCTGTTGCCAAATACATGACTGACCTTGCCATTTATAAGTTATGGAGGCACAGCTCTCATGGCAAATCTCATCGAAATCACACTTCTATACAAAATACTGGAAAATAAATAATTTCATCTCATCATGATAAAGTAAACCATGTTCATAAGTAAACAACATCATCTACTTTGCACATCCCTTTCATCATCACATGATGATACAAAACTCTACACACAACTCATACAATGATACACCGTACAATCCTATGACTTTGAATTGCTCGTCCGGCACAAATGAGAATTGAAAACGATTCCATTCAAACAGCTATGATCAAATATGTCAGTGTTATTGCTCTTACCAAGGCCACTTCACCAGCGAGATACATCAGAAAAAAATATTTTACTACAAACACTAAGTCTATATCATTGATTTGATGAACAAACAGGCGAATCATATAGCTTTGTGCCATCACTCTCTCAAAAAAAATATGAATATGTACAATGACAACTCACCAGACTCACATGATACCACATCGAAATAAAAAACGAGAACAATATGACAAAAATAGTATCATCACCACCCCTTCCACCATTCGAACTAAGTCACGATTTGACAGACGAACAAATAGCTTCGGCCCTTGTGTGATTTTCGATCATCTATGGCAATTGGGAGTTCAAAAACAACAAATTGCAAACTATCAAAATACATATCCCACTCATCTGACTGCAAACACAATTGAAAGAAATATTCGACTCACGGATCAATACTTTACAACAACAAAATATGTACTTGCAAAAACAAACACTGACAAACAATAATTGATATATGTATCAAATCACCATCAATGACTACGAACTGCTCAACATCATGTGACTACTCAACAAATCAATTGAAAAGATAGAACAGATAGCTACATATGAACAATCTACAGCCATCAAACAAAAGCTCATAAAATATTGCCAATCAAAAAACGATCAATCAATACTCTCTCACATACACAAGTGAACATTCAAAATACTCAAAAAATAATTGTATCAACATATATATGTGAAAAAAACTCATCTCAAATACAAAGGGGGTTGGTGTAATCGGTTAACACACCGGTCTTCGGAACCGGCATTACGGGTTCAAATCCTGTACCCCCTGAATGATATCATATCGATACAAAAGATAAAACAAGGCATAGCTCTATTTTCAAATTACTCATTCTGATGCCTCAACGATGATTTTCAAAGATAAAATACATACGTAGACAACGGTATTCTAGTATCGTTTTTTTCCTCACACTTTTTTTTTGGTTTGCGTTTTTTAGTGGCTACAACAATATACATCAAATCATACAAAATGAATCACAACTAGACATTTTTAGCAACAATCTCAAGATTCTGGGGCTCTATACACGAGCATTCAACAAATGATTGGGGACATTCGTACTTGATGTAGATCAAGTAGTCCAAAGTTACAAAAGAGGAGAAAATTGATTTGAGACACAAAGAGACAGCATTGATCATGCACGAGAATATATTTATCAACACCCAAACCTCATCAGTGACCGATGATTCAAAAGATATGAATCTCTCCTTTCACTCCTGGCAAATCTCTATCCCTACAGAGAAGAAATCTACCAACTTTTGTGAGACCAAAAAGCTACCAATTACCTTGCCATACTACAAAATGTAGGAGAAAAAAGACCAAACTGATGATTCTTCGGGTCATTTGCATTCACAAGCATACAAAAAGCACAAGTTGCAGATTTGGGGATTATCGATACATATTTCCCCAATCATATCGCACCAAATACATTTCTTCAAGTACCACCATGGAGTGAAAAACACTTTGAATCAAAACAAATATGATTTGTTGCAGCAAATAAATTTTGATTTACCGATATGGACTGATCAAATATCAAACAATTATATGAAAAAATATTCAATGAAGACTATCAACAACAAAAAGTAACATGATCAGCCTATGAACCCCTACAACAAACACTCTTTCACAAATATATCAAATGAGTGATATTTCTTAGGACCGATATGTTTGAAAATTATATAGACTGATTTTCACAACAAGTACGGGCACGACAGTTCGTCAATGCCAGTATTGATCTTATTAGGTGAGAAGAACGCAGTCATAAAAAAGAAATATATATCGAGGAAGTCAACGAATATTTCTCAAAAAATCAATTTATGATCATCAAAACTATTATCAATAATTTTGAGGACATACTAGACAACAACTATATCAATATCTATTTATCAAACGTATCACCACAACTCAACAAACACCTCCAAGATATATGACTTCAAACAAATTATCAATCAGACAAGATTTATGCTCGAGACACCAACAATGCATTCAACAAAGCTGATAGATTCATCACCAAAGAAATCATCATCAACAATCCCAATCAACAACTTATCAAAACGAATAAAGATATCATCGATATCAAACAGCTTGAGCCGGGTAACTACAAAATGACTATCTACTATCACTTCAATGTTTCTCCAGCATACAAAATATTTATCAAACAACTCCAAGCACAATATCACATCACACTCACACCTAGAGAAGAAGGTATATTGGCATTGTGACCAAGTTATGATAATATCACACGGGCAACCAAAAGTATCATCTACTTCCCCAAGCAACGGACAATACAAAATATCCAAGGAGATATCTATGAAATCAACAATCTAGATACATGATTTGCAAAAGCAATAAGTTACAAATCACATATGACAGAAGAAAACCAGACAAAAATGCTCGAACTGGAAATAGTGATCCCAAGCAAAAGCTAAACACCACTCACAACAAGTATCAAAAATATAAATAAGACTCAAAAACCACATAATTTTTTGCCAACATAGGTCAAAAAAGATGGTCTGATAGCTTATGATTAGCACAAGGTCATACACCAGTAATAAAGGGTATTTTCAAGGACAAACCATATCATATTACAACATAAGTGAGACTATCTGTAAAGAACAAAGGAGAAAAAAAGGAAAAAAATGGCTAACAAAAGGATGGCACAAAAGTTAAAGGAAAGATGGAAAGATCCAAGAACAATCTTAGTATGCTAGTACAAAACAAAATCATAATCTGATTTGTTATTTGTTAAGAAACGATCATTACTTTCCTGTTGGACCTTAGAGTGAAGGACAATTAAACGTCCCATGCCTTGATGAAGGTACATGATCACACACACAACTCATCTAGGTTTTTGTACACACAAAACCAGATTCTAGAGTATGAGTTGGGGTGCAGTTTGAGAATGTCAATCCGACCATATGAAAAAAGAGCTTAGGTTCTTCTCTCATATGGTCCGAAGTGACCCTCCTGCTCCCCAACCGAGGGGAGTCGAAGTATATTTCGACTCCATTTCTTTTTTTGAAAAAAAACATCAGCAAACATAAAAAATATTTCACGAAGTTATACTCAACCGCTAATCCCGTAGTACACGGGGTGGATGATTGAGTTATACCGACGACTTCTAGAAACTTTAAGTTCGAGTGAAACGAAGAAATTAAAGATTTCTAAAGCGGTTCGGTATATATCAATGACCTTCAGTTTTATCTATCTCATAATCTAGCGACTAGTAGCTAACGTCTAGTAGCTAGTAGCCAACATCTACAAAACAAATCAAACAAGTTCATAAATTTTCTTCAATTTTTTCTCAGCAATTTCATTGGCAATAAGAGCATTTTTGCTCAATAATTGTATGATATCTGCATCATCAATCGAACGAAATTTTTCTTGAATGGGTTGAACAAATGCGATAAGCTTCTCATACAAAATGTCCTTGGCAAGACTGAAAGACAAACCACCAGCCAGATATCTTTTTCTCAATACTTGATTTTCCAAATCTGACAGAAAAAGTTTGGTCAACATATACACGTGACATTGATCAGGATTTTTGACTTCATCAATAGTCAAATTACTGGTAGGTATTTTCTTTATTTTTTTCAAAATAGTTTTCTCATCATCCAACAATCCTATAAAATTATTATAAGACTTGGACATCTTACGACCATCCGTTCATATAATCGTTGCGACAGACTCATGAATATAAGGCTCAGGCAAGACAAAAACATCACCAAATTGATGATTAAATTTTTGCGCAGCATCTCTCGCAAACTCTACATGTTGTTTTTGATCCTTTCCAACAGGCACAAGATGAGTATCATACAAAAGAATATCTATAGCCATCAAAAGAGGATAACACAAAGTTCATAGACTGAGATCTCAAGATTTACCTTTTGAGAGAGCATCCTTGTATGCATGCATTCTCTCCATAAAACCCAAATGAGTCATACACATCAAAATCCATGTCAATTGGGCATGTGCCGGGATATCAGATTGTTTATAGATAAAAAATTTATCTGGTGAAAAACCACAAGCGATATACAGTTTCAATAAAGTCATACTATTGCTCTTGACCAATCAAGGATCATAATTTGATTTGGTCAAAGCATGCATATTCGAAAGAAAAAGAAAGAACTCACCATCAGATCACAATTCCTTCTCCAAATCCAACATGGGTTTCAAAGCACCAAAATAGTTTCACAAATGAAGTTGATCAGCACTAGGTGTCAATCAAGTCAGAATTCTTTTTTTCATTAAATCAAATTTTAAAGGATGAAAATAATATCCGTGTCTATTGTCACTTCTTTTTCAAGAAAGTCAAAACCAAAGTTTTGCGTCCCTTTGACAAAAAGACAGCATTATATATCATCTTGTCAAATGCAGTTTAAATGCAATACTTTTTTCTTTACATTTACAAGCAACATGAAAACACATCTACAATTCAAGACCTTCTTGGCAGTGACTGGATGAATATTTCTTTTCCCTTCGTCCATCTATGCCCAAACCATTATTATAGACCCTGTCACATATGAAATCAAAATAGTGGATGAAACGACAGGCAAAGAAATCACTGAAAAAACCTTGGAAGAGGAATCCAAAAACACGAGCACAACAAGCAACCCCACAACCTGAACAACAAACCCCACGACGACATGAAACACAAATACACAACCAAGCATAGAACAAGAAACTGGCGTTGATCAGACAAAAACGATCGAAAGAGTTGCACCACTCACGACTACTCAACCCACGAAGACTGAACTAGAACAAGCAATAGCATGGATGTATAGTATCGGTATGACAAAGTTCAATACTGTTACCTCATTCCAATGAGATAATTTCCTCACTAGAGAACAATTGGCGAAAATCATTGATCGTTTTTATACCGTCATGGCCTATCCACTTGAACAAAAAAATAGCGCATGCTCATTCAATGATTTGAAACAAGCTGATACGACACTACAAGGTCATATAGTACAAACATGCAAATTGGGTATATTCAAAGGCTATGCAGATGGAAGTTTCAGACCATTCAAAAACATTACTCATGCAGAAATGTTAGCGGTGATGATGAGAATATACAATCAAAAAACACTCAGTGAAAATGGCTCCCCACGACGACAAGCATATTATGATCAAGCACGCACACTAGGCATTACACAAATCACCAAAGCTGACGGAGTGGAAGCCAACATCAATAGAAAAGAGACAGCGTTATACCTCCGAAGGCTTAAATCAGTCATTGAATCAAAATGAAAAGTCATAAACAACCCCACAACCACGACTCCTCCAGCAAATGAATCATCCATCCTCAAAAACATTGGAATACTATGAAGTGATATCAATCCACAAAATGATCCACAACTCAAAGAAGCACTGCATACATTGTATGAAAATGGCATGATTGGTTATGATGACATTGATAATGCATTTTTGTATGCAAACGCTACGAGAGCTGATGTAGCCAAGATACTCGATATGTTTGGAGACATATACATACAATGATATACTCAAGAAAAAAATGCAATGAGCGTCGCTTGCAAGTTTCAAGACATTGCAAGTACTCATCGTATGTACATCTACATCAACAATGTCTGCAAAAAATGATTGATGGTGGGCGATGATGAAAACAACTTTCTCCCCTTCAACTACATGAGTAAAGCCCAATTTACAGCAGCGTTGGTGAGATTGATCGAATGACCTCAAAACGAAAATTATGATCCACGACGACAAAAATACAAAGAAAAGGCTCAACAACGAGGTATCATAGGTGATGAGAACACTGGTTCATTCGAAAGAGAGATTACTAATATGGAAGTCATACTCTATCTACACAAACTCATCATCAACAATATCATAGCAAATAATCTTGATCTGATCCCAAAGGTAAATGAATTTCTCAACGTCAAAACATATAATAACCAAACCAATGTCTATATCGACATCAATTTTCTCAGGACACTCGACAATAAACTCTGAAGTATCACACGAGAAGATCAAGAATACAAAGTAAGCAAACTCCACGTGCAAGAATACCCCAATTTTCATATTGCACGATATGGTAGGGTTCATGACAAGGTCAATGATGAAACTGTTGGCACTATGATGATTCTCGCAGACAAAAAACATATCCTGTATGGTGTCATCAGACGATACAAAGATAAGCTAGTATACAAAATCTCACCAGATACTGCCAAAGATTATGAATATGTTATCACCAAATCAACAAGACCATAAAAAACAAATTATAGTAAATATTAGTGGAATGCAGACTGAAAATCAACCAGCGAAGCGAATGAGTTTTCGGGCTGAATGGAACGAGTTTACTTCGTAGTAAATCACGTTCCTTATACTCTAGATTCATAAGCGATTTACTATATAAATTTTTTTCATATGCAGATCAAACAACGAGATGGAAAACAAAAATCTGAAGAGTGAGAATCTCATCGTCCTCTTTCCTTATGAAAATTCATAGGTCAGGAACACATCAAAAGTATTATCCAAACAGCTATGCAAAGTGCACAAAAAAGTCAACATTGCCTAGGGCATATCCTCCTCTCTTGACCCAGTGGCTATGGGAAGACAACATTGGCACACATTACCACTCATATGATGTGAGTAAATTTTATGCATATCACTGCCTATGCTATTACCAAACCAGCAGATATCATCTCTCTGTTACAAAAACTCCAAAGTAATGATATTCTCTTCATCGATGAAATTCACAGAATCAAAAGCAATCTAGAAGAAATACTCTATATAGCCATGGAAGATTTTCGTATAGATATCATCATGCCAGACGGGACAAATTTGGATATCCCAGTCAATCCATTTACGCTCATTGGAGCTACTACCAAACCAGAACAACTTTCCACTCCCCTCAAAAATAGATTTGTCTATAGTTTTCATCTATCAGATTACAACCTAGAAGAAAAACAAGCAATTCTCCA
>Ga0210019_1003632_pt1 | contig 14011 bp, 7 predicted proteins | sample CryGeyCG2114_020_2_FD_183969 | JGI IMG/M metagenome (GOLD analysis project Ga0210019, IMG submission 183969) | Groundwater microbial communities from aquifer - Crystal Geyser CG11_big_fil_rev_8/21/14_0.20 (SPAdes) (version 2) | ecosystem: Environmental > Aquatic > Deep subsurface > Groundwater ...
ATATTCCAAACAACTTGACATTTTAACAATGTTAAAATGTCAAGTTGTTGCGAATTACTCGATAAGTTTTGCCAGTGAAAACAGCGGCATAAACATTGAAACTACGATAAATCCTACAACAAGGCCCATGAAAACTATAAGCAGAGGTTCCAGAAGAGAGGTAAGGCCGCTTACTGCAACATCCACCTCATCTTCAAAATTATCCGCAATCTGCATTAGCATCTTTGCCAAATTCCCTGTTTCTTCGCCTATATTTACCATTTTTGTAACAAGCGGGGGAAAAGCCTTGCTTGCCTCCATAGGCCCTGATACGCTTTCTCCCTCTTTGATGCTATCCCGCACATGGATAACTGCTCTGGCAATAAATTCATTTCCTATTGTATCTCTCACTGTCTGAAGCGCAGCGAGTATCGGAACTCCGCTTGAAAGCAATGTCCCTAGAGTCCTTGAAAATCTTGCGACGCTGACTTGCTGCACTAAATTTCCTACAACAGGGATATGCAGTTTTAGCTTATCAATTATCAATTTTCTATCAGGATTTTTTATAATTGCCTTATATATCGCAATTATAGCTACGGGCAGAAAAGGTATAAGAAACCATATGCGCCTGGTGATCTCGCTTATGACAATCAATATCCTGGTAGGAAGCGGCAGGCTTCCTCCAAGCTCTGAAAACATATTTGTAAAAGTAGGTATTACAAACACCATCAGCATTATTAGTATGAGAACTGCGACTATCATTACAAACATTGGATACATAAGCGCTGACTTTACCTTATCCCTCAACTTCTGCGTCTTATCCAAAAACTCAGACAAACGCTTAAGTATGTCTTCGAGCATACCTCCCAGCTCTCCCGCCTTTATCATATTTATATAAAAATCAGGGAATACTTTCGGAAAGCGAGCTAGAGCTTCTGAAAAATTGGAACCGCTTTCCACTTCATCTGCTATTGATTTTATAACGCTTTTTAAAGCCCCTGGCTCCAGTTGATCATGCAATGTCCTGAGGGCTTTTACAAGAGGTAGGCCTGCTGCTATAAGCGTGGCAAGCTGCCTGGTAAATAATACGAGAGATTTTGTGCTTACCTTTTTCTTGAAGTCTAATATTGCCAAAAATTTCGAAAAGTCCATCATTCATCTTTTTACAACAGTATCATTGATTTCTATAGTCAGGCCTTCTTTTAGATCCTTAATATCGGCTGCGGCAATTCTGTCGCGCGTCTGTATAATCTCTACTGAGCCAAGAAATGTTTCTCCCCTGTAAACATTAAACTTATTCCCTATATCAATCCCATCCTGCTTGCCAAGATCTATGACAACAAAATTATGTTCCTTGTTGACTGTAACAATCCTGCCTTTTAATTCCAGCTTTTCTCCCAGCCGCTCCAAAGAAGGGGTTGTAAGCTTGGCTATTTTCTGGGCGCGGATAGGAGGCAAGTCTACTTCTTCAGGGCTATGATAAGCCTCTGCCCTTGCCTCTTGAGATTTAACCACGCTTTCCTGAAGCGCAATTTTAAATTTATTTATTTCCTGATTTTTATATTCCACATCGCTTTCAAGCCTGGCGAGTTTTGCCTTCATGCCTTCTTTTTCAACAAGGAGGCCATTATATTCCTTCGCTATATCTTCAAGTTCTGATATCCTGGACTTAAGCGCATTATTCTCCATCGCAATTGTCTCTGACATTCTCTTGTCATCTTTATTTACATCCTTTTCTCTAAAAAGGTCATTGCTTATAATTTGCGCTACCTGTTCAGAATCCTTTAGCCTTTGCTCAACTAAATTTTTCTCTTCCTGTAACTTGGCAAGCCTTAGATCCTTATCCACGCTTTCAGCCTTTAACCTGGATATAGCCTGATTCTTTGGCTCTATCTCATTTTTTAATCTTTCCATCTCCACTTCCAAACCAACCTTCTGTTTAATAAGGTTTGCGACAAACATATCTGATTCCATTTCTCTCAATCTCTTTTCAAGAAACGCTTTTCCTTTTTTGACGCTCGCAAGCTCTCTCTTCAAACCATCCCTTTCGCTAACCGCTATTTCGTGTTCAGACCTCAGGCCAGCGTGGCTTGCCTCCAGGGCGTTAAATCTCTCTTCTATGGACTGTAATTTTGACTTTAATTCTGTCTTTTCCCTGGTTGCCAGCGTAAGCTCTGTGTTTAGTTTGTCCATAGTGGCCTTAAATAATTCTTCCAGATTCGTATATTCATTATAAAGTTTTTCCTTTGAAAGAAAAAACCAAGCTGTGCTGAAACTGCTTAACACTACCAACGCTACTAATACCCATAGTATAGAACGCAGTGTCCTATCCATTGGCCTGCCTCCAAGGTTTTAATGAGCCCCTGCTGTTTCGTTTTGTTTCGCTTTGCGAAAGCAAAACGAAACAAAACGGCAGGGGCGAATTAATCCCGCCCTTTTGAATAGCAAGCTGAAAAAAATTGCTAAAAGGGCGGGATAAGTTCAGTCATAAAACTTACATCGGTTTTCGACCTCTGTAAGTTTTGACCTCATTTATTATACCATACATCTTTCTTTGAATAAATATTAATAATTGTTTTGGCGCAAGGGACATGTTATTTAAATCTTCGAATATCATATAGACGCTCGGAACCAAAAATAACGTCATTATTGTAGATGATGCGAGCCCGCCTATAACAGTTATTGCAAGAGGAGACCAGAGATTTGCTGATTCGCTTCTGTCAAACGCCATTGGCACAAGCCCGAGTATTGTTGTAGATGTAGTCATAAATATCGGCCTGAATCTGTCTTCGCCGGCCATAATAGATGCGCGCAATATATCCCGGTATTTATCAGTGCGGCTGCCATCCTTCCTTGTCCTGATAAAATTTATCCTATCAACCAATATGATAGCGTTATTTACAACAATGCCTGCCAACATAATAGCTCCTATAATAACGCCTCTTGATATAGGCTTATGAGAAATAAAAAGCGCTGCAACTACTCCAACTATTGCAAGAGGAACTGAAAGAAGTATTACAAAAGGCTGGGCAAATGATTCAAATAAAGATGCCAACACCATAAAAACCAATAACAGCGTTATCCACAAAACCCCTGGCATTTGGACATATGGAGGCTTTAGAGAAAAAGGGAACGCGGATAATTCTTTTTCATTCTTAATATTTCTTTCATAGTCTCCGCCTACCCTCCAGTAATAATCCTTGGGGAATTCCATATCGCCTAAGCTTGCCTTTACCTTTTCCACTGCCTTCTGTAAAGACCCTTTTGAAACCATAGCTGTTATCTGCACAATCCTTGCTTTATTCTTTCTTGTAATCTCGCTCATGCCTATATCAGGAACAAAATCCGCAACCTGCTCTAGAAGTATAGGCTCCCCTTCAGAAGCGTATAGCGTAAGTCTTCTCACATCATCTAATCTTTCTCTATATCTTTTCTGCAGCCTTGTAATAGTCTCTACCTCCTTTGCTTCAGTATGAAAAAGCGTGGCCCTCAAGCCTCGTATCTCTCCATGCAGCGTCTCTGCCACTTCCTGGGTTGTAAATCCAAATGAGCTTGCATTGGGTTTATCTATTTTAACAAGCCATTCAGGCCTGCCGCTTATCCTGGACATCCTTATATCCTGAAGCCCGTCTATACTGCCAAGCCTTGTAGCTATTGAAATAGCTGTTTCTTTCAATATCTTGTAATCATATCCATAAAGGTCTATGGTTAGTTCCTTTAACCCGCTTTCTTCCAGCTCCGAGAAATATATAAAACCTCCTTTATAATGCTTCGCAACCTTGTCTCCTTCCAAGCGTATCGCATCCATTACCTCTTTAGTAGTGCGGGCTCTGTCTCTTATGGGTTTTAATTTAATATAAATCTTTGAGGATCCCGGCTCAACCCTGGATGTAAACGTCTTTATCTCTTTTATATGCCCAAGCTTCTCTTCTAATTCCTTTGCCATTTTATCGGTGACATCTAATTTAGCGCCTGGTTCCAGCTCAACAAAGATTGTAAAACGGCCTTCTTCCGCGTCTACCATAAATTCTTTTTCCAGTTTCATCCCGAAAAATAACGCAATCCCTAACATCAAAAATGCCGCGGCAATCAATAAATACCTAAACCTGATAGCTAAAACCAGGCCTTTTCGATATATGAGCTTTATTTTAGAAGACGTGCTTTTTTTTAACGTCTTTTGTTTTATTTTTTCTAATGGCTTACGCGCCATCTGACTTAATAAAGTAGGCACCAATGTCATAGCTACGAATAGACTCGTTAGCAGGGAATAAGTAACAGTAAAGGCTAACCCGCTCCAGAGCATCCTTGTTTCTTTATTTACAAATGCGAACGGGAGGAACACTATGACAGTAGTAATGGTAGACGTAGCTATTGCCAGGCCCATTTCTGAAGCGCCTTCTATAACCGCAGATTTGTCCCTATCCCTCCAACCAGCTAAAGGTAAAAGCATAGATCTCTTCTTATCTACATTATCAAGCACAACTATTGAGTTATCTACAAGCATGCCTATACCAAGAGCAAGGCCGCTCAGGGTCATGACGTTCAAAGAAAGCTTCTGAAAATACATAAGAATAAACGTGAACATGACTGAGATTGGGATAGTAACGCTTATTATAAATGTCGGCCTCAGATCTCTTAGTGTTATCAAAAGTATCAATATTGAAAGAAACGCTCCGCTTATAAGAGAACTCTTTACCGCATCTATTGCATCATTAATAACATCTGCCTGATTAAGAGTGGCTTTTATGTAGATATTCTTATCTATTATATTTTTAATCTGCTTGAGCTCTTTTTTTATGCCGCCAACTACTTTTATTGTATTGGCTGTGGATTCCTTCTGGATGTATATTGAAACTACAGGTTCTATATCTGTCCTTGCGTAATTTGAAGGGTCCGCGTAAGAATCTTTTACGATTGCGACATCTTTAAGTTTTATAACGCTTCCTTGCGGAGTAACGCTCACGCCTATATTTTCTATGTCTTTTGTGCTCTTAAAAATTCCAACAGCTCTTATGAGATATCTATTTCTCGCTCTTGGCAAGTCTCCTAAAAGCAGGCTGAAATTATTCGCTCCTAATGAGCTCACTACATTATCTATAGGCACGTGATGGGCCTGAAGCCTTGCCTGGTCTATCTCTACAAGAATCTTTCTTTCCCTTCCCCCATACACATCCACATTTGCCACGCCCTCTACCCTTAAAATCCTTTCCTTAATCTGCTCGTCAACAACCCTTCTCAATGTTTCTACTGTATGAAATTTGCTTGTAATCGCTAATACCATTATAGGAAGATCAGATTCTTTGTATTGGGCTAATATTGGTTTTTCAATTTCTTTGGGAAGCTTGTCTTTTATCTTGGAAAATTTTTCTCTTGTCTCCAGCGCGGCAAAATCCATATTAATGCCCGGTTCAAACTCAAGCCATATCCTGGCTTCTCCTGCTGTTGATTTGGAATAGATATTTTCAAGATGAGTAACCGTAGAAACAGCTTCTTCTATCGGTTTCGTAACCATGCTTTCGACTTCCTGCGGAGGCATACCTCCTCTAACTGCTATGATTATACTGAGATCTCCGTAGGAGATATTCGGCTTTAATTCAACAGGCAGCCTCATAAGCGAAACCGCTCCTACAATAACAATGCCTATATAAAACATTGTTATGCTTACAGGCTTATTGACTGAATAACTTGGAAAGGACATAAATTTAGCGGATAGCGGATAGCGGATAGCGTATAGTCAGATTCTTATCCGCTATACGCTCTACGCTATACGCTAAACATTTTTATCTTTCTCGCTCTTAAGTTCATACCATCTTCCGGGCCCAAGAGGGCCTTCTGCTTTTAAAAATCCCTTATCTATGAGAAATCTTAAATCCCGCGCAGCAGTAGGTATCGATATGTTAAATAAATCAGCGTATTCTTTTCTTGTGATCTTTCCTGCCTTTTTAATATGCTCCAATAATTGGGTCTGTCTTTTGGTAAGCTGCTGGACTTTTTGCTCTTTTGTAGGGGAGGGTTTTAAACCCTTCCATACATATGGTTCTGCCAAGGCCTTTGAAGGCATTACGATTATCTCCGTGGCAGGTTTTGGCTCATCAGGTAGGGGACAGGCATGCCTGTCCCCTACAGCAACAGGCGCAACCTGCGGTTTTCTTTTTTCTAACCACCCTGCGGCTGTAACATAAAGCGCTGGTATTACAAAAAGTGTCAGAAAGGTGCAGACAGTCAAGCCTCCCATTACAGTTATTGCCATAGGAGCCTGTAGTTCAGAACCTTCTCCAAGGCCAAGCGCTAATGGAAGAAGCCCTAAAACTGTAGTAAATGACGTCATCATTATAGGCCTGAGCCTATTCGATCCTGCCTGGCTCACTGCTGTAATAAGGTCCTTGCCTTCGCTCTTTAAGACATTTATTTTATCTATCAAAACAATCCCATTGTCCACAACAACGCCGCCCAGCGTAATTACGCCTAATATAACTACAACGCTGATAGGCGTATGCGTCAGGAATAACACCAAGGAAACTCCTATCAGAGATAAAGGCAGAGTAAACATGATAATAAACGGCTGCCAGAATGATTCAAATTCGCTCGCCATAATCATATACACCAGTAATACTGAGAGGATAAGCGCAAACATCAAACTTAAAAACGATTCCTTCATCTCCTGGCTCTCGCCTGCCAGTTCTATTGTAAAATCCTTTTCAACCTGCCTGGCTGCTAATTTTTTAACATCAGCATGTTTTGCCATTACAATATCTATTGCCTTATTAACATCTCCTATCACCTTATCAAGCGGCCTGGCAGTAACATTTGCTGTCATTAATATCACTCTCTGTTGATCAAGCCTTTTTATCTCGCTTGGCCCGATTCCATGCGAGATATAAGCAACCTCTGAGAGCGGAACATCTATTCCTAACGGCGAGTGCACTAAGACGCCTCTTATGCTTGAAAGCCTTTTCCTGTCCTCTTCCCTCAACCTTACCTTTACATCAATCTCTTTTCCCTGCTCCTTAAACCTTGTAGCAGTAATCCCTTTAATAGAAATATGGGCTGTTTGAGATATAGCTCCTACTGAAAGATTGTATAATGCGGCTTTATCCTTAATAATATTTACTTTTGTTTCCGGAGCAGGAGGCGCAAGGCTTGTCCTTATGCCATATGCGCCTGGTATTTTGGCAAGCCCGGAATAAAGCTCTTCATAAAGTTTTTTTATAAAATTCAGGTCCTGGCCTTTTATCTCAATAACTATAGGGGCGCTGCCCATCAATGCGCTCTTAAAAATACTCTCTTGTAAAATATATTCTATTTCTGCGCCTTCGAGGTTCTCCTTATCCAGTTCTTTTTTTAAATTCTGTATTATTTGAGAGGTGCTGAGCTTAGTTTTTTCTCTGCCTTTTTTAAGATTTACAATAATATTGGCCTGGTGCGGGCCAAGGGTCTCGATTATGTCCCCCATGCTTCTTTCTTTGCTAGAGCCGATAGTAACTGCCACGCTATCCACATCCTTATTATTTAAAAGCTTTTTTTCTATCTTTTTAACAGCAGAATCTGTTATCTCTAACCTTGTGCCTGTCATAAGGTTCACTTTCATGACAAACTCGCGCTGATCTATCTTAGGCATAAACTCTTTATTAAGGAACTTGAATATAACCATGCTGAATAAGAATAAGACAAGAGCTCCGAATATTATCAGTTTTTTGTTTTTCAGCGCAACTGGCAAAGATTTGCCATATATAGTCCCCATCCATTTAACCAATTTAAATTCTGAACCTATGCCCATAGGCGCTTCTTTATTAGAAACAGCTTTTTTCTTCCTGCCAATAGTTACAAACAGAGGAATTAAGGCTAAAGATACATACAGAGAAGCCATAAGTGAATACGTAACAGTTATGGCAACCTCTTTAAATAACTGGCCTGCAATACCTGTAACAAATATCATTGGCAGGAATACAACTATGGTTGTCATTACAGAGCCCCATATGGGGCCTTCAACCTCATTTGCGCCAACCCTCGCAGCTTCCTTTAATTCTTTCCCTGCCTGAATATGATTTGATATATTTTCAATAACTACTATGCCGGCATCTACAAGCATGCCTATCCCAAGGGCAAGCCCGCCAAGCGAAAGCATATTAAGCGAGATGCCGCTAAAATACATAAGAGTAAATGTAATCATTATCGAGATAGGGATAGACATGGCGACTATCAGAGATGGTTTTATCTTCTTTAAAAATAACCATAAAACTAAGAATGCTAAAAGTCCGCCCTGCCATGCAGCATCGCCAACATCCCTGATTGATTTTTTAATAAAGATAGACTGATCATATACTATATTTACATTTATTCCTTCAGGCAGGTCCTTTTTTATGCTGTCAAGCCGCTTCTTTATATTATCAGCCGCCTGCAATGTATTAGAGCCTGCCTGTTTTAAAATAGATACTGATATGTTTTCCTTGCTATTAAACCTGGAAATAGAGGTGCGCTCTCTAAAGGTATCTTTTACATCTGCGATATCCTTCAGGTATATAAGCCTTGAATCCCCTTCTTTTTTCTTCCTGCCATCCAGAGCTTCTGAAACAAACCTCTCGTTTTCAGGCTCGTCAATCCCCACAACCGTATCTTTTATTTGAGAAACTATTTCAAATTCTCCTATGGTGCGTATCAAATACTCGTAGAAATGCTCTTCTATAGTGCCTGCCGGGTAATTAAGGTTTGAAGACCTAAGCATATCCACTATCTTATTTATTCCTACGCCTTGAGCCCTGAGCCTTGCCTGATCAACCAATACAACTATTTCTCTTTCTATGCCGCCTGTTATATTGCATGACGCAACCCCGGGCACTTTTTCAAGTTCATCCTTTATAAATTTTTTGGTAAGTTTTAAAAGTTCCGAAGGCGCTTTTTCGCCTGTAACGCTCAGAGTCATTACAGGGAGTTCAAAAGGGTTAAATTTCATTACTATAGGGTCTGATGAACCAAGCGGCAGCCTTTCCTTAACAAGATCTATTTTTTCCCTAACCCCTAACGAAGCAAAATCCATATTAGTTCCCCAGTTGAATTCTGTTGTTACAAGGGAAATGCCTTCCTTTGAAGCAGAACTGATCCGTTTAAGATTACCAACAGTGCCCACTGCTTCTTCTATAATCTTGGTTATAAGGGTTTCTACTTCTTCTGGCGCGGCGTTTTCATATGTTGTTACAATGGTAAGCTGAGGATAGGAAATAGCTGGAAACAATTCTTGGGGAAGCCTTCCCATGGAAATCAAACCCATCAGCACAACCCCTAAGAAAATCATTGTTACAGTTACAGGCTTATTTATTGAAAGGTCAGGCAGTTTCATTGAGTCGGGGTATTTTCCTGGACTTCTATAACTTGAACCGGCATTTCTTCTTTTAATTCCTGCGGCGCATCTGTTACTACCAAGTCGCCTTCGCTAAGGCCTTCGCCTATAACAGAATAATCAGTAGTAACATATTCTACCTTGACCGGCTTGATCAGCGCTTTATTTTGCTCACTAACCACAGATACAGTGTACCCTTCGTCTTTTTTATTCAGGCTGAGGCTTGGAATAACTATGGCATTGCTGAATTCAGCAACTGTTATCATGGCCCTTGCGAACATCCCAGGTAAAAGCTGAGCGTCCGGATTAGGAAGCTTTATCTTGGCAGTCAGCGTTCTGGATTTTCCTTCTATAACAGGATAGATATAATCTATTTTGCCATTAAATACAGCTCCGGAATGAGCGTCTACTGTCACTGCAACATTCTGCCCAAGCGTAATTTTATCAATGTCCTTTTCCACTATGCCAAGTTCCACAAATACCTCGCTTACATCATAAATAGTCGCTATTTTATTATTCGGCGTAACAAATTCTCCTATCTCAGCTTCTCTTGCGCCAAGAACTCCTTCGCGAGACGCGCACAGATCTGTCTTCCTAAACTCTGATTCCGCAGATTTAAGTTCAACCTCCAGCGACTTGGCTTGTTCGCCCGCGCTCTTTGCCTCAAGCTCTACTTCCTCTAATTTCGCTTTTATAATACCTCCTACATCGTAAAGATTTTTATACATCTCGTATTTCTTTTTTGCAGCAAGGGCCTGCGCCTTTGCGGATTCCAGTTTACTTTTTGCATAGTCTATTTTTAATTGCGCGTCTTTTTTATTAAGAGACGCTATTATCTCGCCTTCATTTATCACATCGCCTTCCCTGAAATTGATAGAATCTATCACGCCATTAACCTCAAATTTAAGAGGTATTTCTAATACGCCTTTTACAGTGCCCATAGCAGGAAGATCGTCTTTAAAATCCATGGGCGCAACTTTATAGCACCTCACAGGAACCGCTTCTTTCTGTTCCTCTGCGCCGGCTATTTCTTCAGGCTTTGCGCCTTTAGTTTTACCTTTAGAAAACATTGCTCCTACAGCTTGTTTTAAAGAAGCGAGGCCTTTAATCTGCCCTTTTTTAGTCAATGTCTTCAGCCACATCAAACTAAAAATAACAACCCATAATGCTATAAAGCCTATAATCAATGCCTTTGTGTTCTTTTTCATTTTCTCCCTCTATCTTCTCGACTCCGCTCGCATATTAGGTTTTCGTGACCACTCGAAGAATATTGATGCCAATACTGTTCGAGCGATCATTAGCACTATTAATGCGAGCAAAGTCGAGAACTACTTTGTATTAGCTAATTTAAAACTCTCGTCATCCAGAAATAGCGCATATCCCGTAGCTTTATTCAACTTTGCCAGAGATTGATATAAGCTTCCAAGCGCTTCTACATAATAAGCCTTTTCATCCGTAAGGCTCATATAGGCCTGGATTAATTCTGAAAGCGATACATCATTTAATTCTGCGCGGGCTTTGATAATCTTAAATTCCTCTTCTCTATATTTAATCTTATTAAGATTTGTCATTATCTGGATTAAACCTTTTTTATAATTTAAATATGATTCCTTGACTTCTCTAACAATACTGTCTTTTGCCTGCTCCAGCTCATCCTTTGCTTTTTTATACCCTATCTCCGCGGATTTTTCTTCAGAAAAATGCTGAAGCCCGTCCAATAGCCCGTATTCTATAGATTTACTGACAGATTCTGTCCTTGTTGTTTGGCCATGTTTCTGGCTTGTCTTATCTTTCGTAAATGTAGTAGATAGAGTATTCCCGCCTAAAGGTTTTGTTACCTTTAACCCCAAATACCAATCATTGCCCATATCCAAGTGTTCGGTTTGATATGCGCCTCCGGACTTGCCATATGTGCCAGTCAGGTCCACCCTAAGCTGATTCTTGCTCTCTGTAATCTTGCGCTCATAGTCATTAAATTCCAGCATATACCCTTTTGCCTTAAGGTCTGGCCTGGATCTAAAGGCTAAATCCGTACATTCTTCTAGAGTCACATTTACCACGATTGGCTCCAGGTCTTTTCCCGGCTCTTTGTCTATTATCTCTATCGCCTTTTCTCCTCCCTTGGCATTAACTGCCTGCGCCAAAGTAAGTTTTGCCATAGCCAGTGTGTTCTCGCTCGATATAACCTGGTAATTTATCTGCTGCATTTGAGATTCTAACTGTAAAAATTCTGCCCTGGTAATTAAGCCGAGCTCAAGCCTTTTCTTAGCTCCAGTAAATACATTGCTTGTTTCTTCTAAAAGCGCTTTGTGTAATTTTACATCCATCTTACTGGCCATATATGCATAAAATGCTGATTCTACCTCAGCTCTTAAATCCTGCAATGTCTTATCATAATTTGACGTAGACGCTTTAAGATTACTCATCGCCTGTTCAACTGCATATTTAAGCCTCCACCCATAATACAATGGATACTCAAACTTAAGCTTGTATTCCTTATCTGTAAAATCCTGAGTCGTGCCGGCAGTCTTTCCTGTAGTCTCTAAATAATTCAAGGTTGCTGCTGGATAAAGGCCGCGCCTGGCTTCCCGTATCTTGAGTTTAGCTAATTCTATTTCTTCCTGGGCTATTTTTGCAGCCATATGATTTTCTAATGCTATATCCACTGCGTCATTGATGCCTAAATTTGTTACTTCTCTACTCGCGGAGTTTATCCCGAGCGAAGTCGAGGGACTCGCTCGAAGAATATCCCTCGACTTCGCTCGGGACATGTTGTTCGAGTGAATCCGAGAACTATCAATATCAAATATGATCGGCACATCTATCCATAAATCTTCACTCCCTAAAGCCTCTGGAAATGGCTGGTATCTTTTATACATCCAAACTGTGTTCAAACATAAATTATCCAATTCTCTATTGTCAGAAGACTCAGAAATATACACATCCTTAAGTTCTCCCCAAGGCGAAAGAAAGAGTTTTAGTCTTACCTCGCCTTTTGAGCTATATAAAATAGAAGGATCTGGTTTTGGAATAGACCTATAGATATCTTTAGATACATCTATTATATATTGTGTTATCTCTTCTTGTGATTGGCTATATGTAGATGATACGGTAGGATTTATTACTGTAACTACAATGAATACAAAGAAATATAATAATATGATACGCTTTATACGCATCCCTTCTCCTATTTTTGAGAAGTATATCATATTATTATTATTTTGTCAAGAATGATACGGTTGATACGGTTAATGAGCACTTGACTTACGGAACGAATGCAATGAGTGAACGTAAGTCAATGTGCGAATTTATGCTTGCACGAATATATCTCGTATCACAACACTTGCTGCGCCTAACGCCACAGAATCTTCTCCAAGTTTTGCAGGTATTATTTTAACAACATTTGCAGGCTCTTCAAATGCCCATTTTCTAACAGTCCTTCTTAAGGGCTCTAAAAGTAAACTACCAGCCTTTTCAATCCCTCCTCCAATAACCACTATCTCAGGGTTAAATAAATTTACAAGATACGCAATCCTTATCCCGAGATTCACGGCTCCATCTTCCAGGAGTTCTATTGCAAGAGTATCTCCTGCCTTTGCAGCTTCTATGATATGATCCACTGTAAGATTATCCAGTTTATTATCGCAGAATTCAAGTATCCTTGTCTTAACATCGTCTTCTTTTATAAGTTTCTTGACCTGGCTCACTAACCCTAGATCAAGCCCTGCAGGAAGAAGCAAAGAAATATTCTTTGAAACCTGCAGATATTCTTCGTTGCGCGGATAATTAATCCTTATCTCTCCCGCGCTGCCTGATGCTCCGCAATACATGGCGCCTTTTATAATAATGCCGCTCCCTACATCGGAATACATGTAAATCACATCCTGTATATCTATAGGAAGGGCATGCATCTTTTCTCCGAACGCGGCAAAAGTTGCGTCGTTACCTATAAAGGAAGGGAGCCCAAATCTTTGCTCAATCATCCCTTTTATGGATATATAACTAGCCCTTATCCCATTCTTCGCGGAGTCCCTCACTGTGCCGAGATGTTCATCTATAACTCCGCTTACTCCTATACCAACGCCTTTTATTTTATTTTTGTCCACGCCTTTTTTCTTTAACAACTCATCTATTAGTTCAAGCGAAGCTTCTATAATCTTATCCATATTATCTTTTATTCTGGCCTTTTTCACCTTGGTTATAATCCTTCCTGCAAGATCAGTCACAAGGCCTATCATAGTTGCGCCAAAGGCGTCCAAGTGGCCTAAATCAATCCCTATTGCATACATGCTATCATCATTTAATTTAACAACCGTAGGTTTCCTGCCTCCCGTAGAAACCTCCATGCCCCCTTCTGAAACCAGCCCCTTATCAATATAACTATTTATATAATTAGAAACAGTCACTATGTTCAGATCTGTAACCTTTGAGATATCAGCTCTTGCAATAGGGCCATTTCTGCGTATGAGTTCAAGTATCGCAAAATTCTTTCTCTCGTGGTCTGAAGATGTATAACTGTCATACATCCTGCCTTTTCTGATAGACATATCCGCCTCCCATGATAATGTAACACAACTGTTATTTCACGTTACTTCGTTTTATATAAATACTGCCTCTTTTGCTTTAATAGGGAATGAATCGTGATCATCCTCCCATTCGTGCCCTTATCTATAAGCACACAACATACAGTTTTCGATC
>Ga0210019_1003633_pt1 | contig 14008 bp, 15 predicted proteins | sample CryGeyCG2114_020_2_FD_183969 | JGI IMG/M metagenome (GOLD analysis project Ga0210019, IMG submission 183969) | Groundwater microbial communities from aquifer - Crystal Geyser CG11_big_fil_rev_8/21/14_0.20 (SPAdes) (version 2) | ecosystem: Environmental > Aquatic > Deep subsurface > Groundwater ...
AAATATAGATTGGAAAAAGAAATCGATACCCTCACGCAAAAAGCGAATGAAGATATCGCCTCCGTAAAAGCTGCAAAAGATAGCGAAATACAACAGGTGTAAAGCTGAATGCGAAAAGCCTAAAGCTAAAAGATTGCCTTAAATAAAAGATATTCCTGTATAATTAAAACTCAAGCTTTCAACTTTAATCTTTAAGCTTTAAACTCAAATATGTTTTCTCTTATTATTTTCCTTTTAATCCTCAGTTTTCTTGTCCTCATTCATGAATTTGGACACTTCTTAATGGCAAAGTTAAATGGCGTACGAGTTGAAGAATTTGCAATTGGCTTTCCCCCACGACTTTTTACTATTAAATACGGTGAAACAAATTATTCCATCAATATTTTTCCTCTTGGCGGTTATGTCAAGTTGTTTGGGGAGGAATATCAAGAGGTTGAGACAGCAAAAATTCAAGTTCCAAATTCAAATTCAAATAGGGCATTCGCATTCAAAAAACCGTATCAAAAGGCTCTTATTGTCGCCGCTGGTGTCGTGATGAATCTTTTGTTCGGCGTGTTTATCCTATATGGTTTGCTTGCCTTTAACGGATTCAAATCAGATCCACTTCCTCTCATATTTCCGCACAACTTTACGTTCGGCACCCAGGAAGGAAGGGTTATCGCAACCCATTTGGTAAAGGGCTCCCCCGCAGAGAAAGCAGGCCTTCAACCAGAGGATATTATTTCCTCTTATTCAATCGAATTTGAAAATACAACTTCAACACTCACTTCAGCCAATCAATTAATCGCAATGATCAAAAAATCTCCCGGGAAGAAAATATATTTGGAGACTATCAATCTTAAGGATGGAAAAATGAAAACGATTTCTGTCATGCCCCAATACAATAAAGAATTAAAAAGGGCAATAATCGGTGTCAATCTCATCGACGGAATAGTACTTTCATATACAAGTCCAACCAATAAAATATTCTCAGGTCTCATGCATTCTTATAACATTCTTGAATATAATTTCAGCGTAATAGGACAGTTGATTAGCGTTGCGGTGAAGGAAAAAACAACTGCTCCCGTGTCTGGCGCTGTCTCTGGGCCTATCGGTATTTATGGAATCGTTAATGACATGATTCAATCTTCTGGTGAAAAGATCGTTAAAAATATTCTTAATTTAATGGCTCTTTTGTCGTTGTCGCTTGGCATTATGAATATTCTTCCCTTTCCAGCCCTTGACGGAGGAAGAATGGTTTTTGTAGTCTATGAATGGATTACTGGCAAGGCGGTCCATAAAAAAGTAGAGACCATCACCAATATAGCCGGTTTCGCATTACTAATGGGTCTGGCAGTGTTGGTTTCAATAAATGACATACTGAGATTGTTTAGATAGGCTATTCTGTGTCATTCCCGCGAAGGCGGGAATCCAGTCGACGATAACCTTTTTGAATTGAAAATTAATAGTCTGGATCCCTGCCTCTGCAGGGATGACAGACAGATAGCGATTTCAAAACTTTTAATTTTGATTTTAATTTGATATTTGTTATTTGAAATTTGTAATTTACGCTTGTATACTAAATCATGGAAAACACCTACAAAAATATGACAGTTTCCGGAAAAGTGGCAGTTGGTACGACCACTCTTTCTCGCAATCTTCAAACAATTCTTGGATGGAAACATATTAATGCGGGATTTATACAAAGAGAGTATGATCGGATGCATAATATACATGAAAACAAACAGGGAGCTTCGTCCCGACCTGATTCTCATGAACAAGAGATTGAGGCTATGACGAAAAAAATGCTTCTCACTGAAAAAAATCTCATCTATGAAGCATGGCTCTCTGGTTTTGTAGCACAAAATATCTCCGGAGTATTAAAAGTACTTGTATATTGCTCTCATGATGATGTGCGTATAGATAGAGTGGTAAATAGGGAAAATATATCAGTTGATGACGCAAAAACATGGATCAAGCAGCGAGAATCGGAAAATATCACCAAATGGAAAAAATTATACGGCGATTACGACTTTTGGGATTCAAAATATTACGATCTTGCTGTAGATACATATAGATGCGGACCCATGGAGACAGTGGGAAAAGTACTTGATAAGCTGAAATATAAAGGAGCATTTAATAAGTAAATTAAAAAAGTAATATGTGTCATTCTGAGTGACTCAATTTACATACGAAGAATCTTAAAGTGTTTACAAAAATAACCATCTCGGGTAAAATCTGCACAGGAAAATCTTCCGTCTTTCATGAACTTCAAAAAAAACTTAATTGGCCCACATTTTCCTCAGGGTCATACTTTCGGGAGTACGCAAAAATACATCATCTTGAATTAAATAACGCGGAAGAACAAACAGATAAACTTACGCATAAAGTGGACGGAATGGTTGAAAAAATGCTTCGCAAACCAGGGCATTTGTTGTTGGACGCATGGCTGGGAGGAATCCTTGCGGATGGTAACCGTGAAGTGTTAAAAGTACTACTTATTACGGATGATGAAATACGATTTAATCGGTTTGCACACAGGGAAAATATATCTTTTGAGGAGGCAAAGAATGAAGTGTCCCTTCGCGACTCCAGCTGGTTTGAAAAAGTAAAAAAAATACATAACAGAAGCGATTTTTTTGATGAAAGGAATTATGATATGGTAATTGACACATCAACCTTAACCGTAAATTATATTGTTCAGAGTATCCTTTCAAAACTTCCCCCTAGTCACCAACCACTCACCACTGTATAATACATACATGCGTTACTCAAAACTCTTTGGGAAAACAGTCCGTGAAGCACCGTCTGATGCGACAATGGACTCCTACAAACTCCTGTACCAAGCGGGGTATATCCGCGAGTCTACAGCCGGACGTTTTTTCTTTTTGCCTCTTGGTATGAAAATACAACAAAATATCATGAAAATAGTGAAGGAAGAAATGGATAGGGCTGGAGCCCAAGAGATGGTTTCTCCCGTGCTTCACCCCCTTGAACTATGGAAAGAAACAAATAGGACAAACACTGCAGGATTTGAACTGATGAGAATCAAAGATAGGCGAGGAGCTGAGTTTGCGCTGGGTGGGACTGCGGAGGAAATGTTTGTAGATGTGATTCGTAAATTTCAGATAAGCTACAAGGAACTGCCCATTAATATCTACCAATTTTCTTCCAAGTTTCGCGATGAATTACGAGCACGGGGAGGACTATTGCGTGTGCGTGAATTCATCATGAAAGATGCTTATTCATTTGATGTAAGTGAAGCGGAGTTTAAGAAAGAATATAAAAATATGGGAGATACTTATACCCGCATTTTTAAGAGACTTGGATTAAATACGGTCGTTGTAGAGTCCGACGGGGGATATATTGGAGGAGAATACTGTCATGAGTATGTTGTTGATTCTCCTATCGGTGAAACGAACTATTTAACTAACGATGAGGGTTCCTATAATGCACATGAAGAAGTTGCTCTGTTTGATCAGGAGGACGTAAATAGTTCTGAAAAGATGAAATCTATCGAAGAAGTCGAGGCAGTGCGTGGAACAACCATGGAAGATGGAGTAAAGTTGCACAAAATGCCCCTCTCGCATCAAATTAAGGATGTCCTCTTTGTCGATGAAAGGGGCCGATTTATTTTAGCGATCCTACGAGGTGACTTTGATGCAAATGAAATCAAATTGAAGCATCTGGTTAAAGCGGTGACACTTCGCCATGCAACGGCAGAAGAAATAAGAGAAAAATTACATAGCGAACCTGGTTTTATTTCCCCTGTCAAGATTCATGACATTGCGGAAAAAAACGTCGAACTCATAGTTGTGGTAGACAGTTCGCTCAAAACAGTGAAAAATGCCTATGGAGGAGCCAATAAACGCAATAGAGATTTACTCAACGTAAACTATGGTCGAGATTATACCCCAGACATCGAGGGAGATATTGCAATGGCAAAAGAAGGGTGTATGAAAGATGGGAAGAAACTTTTTATGAAAAAGGGTATTGAAGTGGGTAACATCTTCCAACTTGGTTACCACTATACAAAACTCATGAAAAAGGCCTTGTTTATGGACAAAGACGGAAAGGAAAAACCGTACTATATGGGAAGTTATGGGATTGGAATAGGACGGACTATGGCAACAATAGTTGAGCAGTATCACGACGAACGGGGTATTATGTGGCCGGTGAATATCGCACCTTATAAAGTCCATTTCATCGCTATTGGGAAAGACTCAGTCATTTTTGAAAAAGCCGCAGCATTGGTTGCCAAGTTGGAAGCCAGAGGAATCGAAGTACTCTATGACGACCGTATTGATGTTTCTCCAGGAGCAAAATTTGCCGATGCAGATCTTATCGGTTGCCCCTATCGTCTTGTCATTTCACCCAAGACGGGGGACAAAATCGAGTTCAAGAAAAGAACAGAAAAAGAAACAAAACTGGTTACCACTGAAGAATTAATGAAGTTACTTTAAATCTCAAAGTGTTTGTCATTCCTGCGGAGGCAGGAATCCAGACTAACTGGATCCCCGCCTTTTGACCAAAGGTCAATCGCCCTTTGGACGACGCGGGGATGACGGTAATGCATTGATAATTCGAAGCAATATGCCAAGCATGCGGACCTTTATGCGGTGGCAGGTTGAGGGCGAGGCGGGAGAAACGATGCATAACGGCGCCGCTGATGGCACATGCAAGAATTAAAATAAATAATCTTATGAAAACAATAGTAACCCACATTTTTCCCGACCTTGATGCTATCACGAGTGCTTGGCTTCTCACTCGTTATCTCCCTGAATGGGAAGATGCTGAAATAGTATTTACTCCCCAACAAAAAAACTGGAATAATGTTGTACCTGACTCAAACCCAGACATTCTTTATTGTGATACAGGATGCGGCAAATTTGATCACCACCAGATCCAGGAACGTACCTGCGCTAGTAGACGTATATTAGACTATCTCATAATGCAAGACCATGTGTCAGGAAAGAACAAAGAACCTCTCCTTCGAATCATAAATTACGTCAACGAAATCGATAATTTTGGTGAGGTTAATTACCCGGATCCTACTTCTGATAAGTATGAATTCTGTTTGCATCAACTGATAAAGGGATTGAAGAAAGAGGGAATGTCCGACTTGACTCTTGTTCAAACGGTGTTTCCTTTATTGGACGGGGTGTTGCAGCTTTTTATCTATAAACTGAAGGCAGAAGCCGCAATCGCCAAGGGATTCGTCTTCGATTCAAAATACGGGAAATCGCTTGCCATGAGCACATCAAATGATGAAGCCATGCGTTTGGCACAGAAAAAAGGGTTTAGCCTCGTTGTAATGAAGGATGCCATAAAGAAGACAGCGAGGATCAAAACCTTGCCTTCACCCGAATTAGATTTGACGCCTGTTTATGAAAAAATAATGAAAGTCGATAGCAGGGGAACGTGGTTTCTCCATATCCTCAAGAATATGTTGTTGAACGGCTCTTCACGCACGCCTGATTCAATTCCCACACCTCTTAGTCTCCAAAAACTCATTGAAATAATCAAAGAAGTGTAATACAATATATGTAGGGAAATTCAAGTTCTAAATTCAAATTCAACTTCGTGTAGTGTCTTTTTGCCTATTTGAATTTTAATTTGAAATTTTGATTTTATTTTATTTTGAGGAGGTGTATATATAATGGTTGTTATATTCAAGAAAAAAGGAGAAACCAAAGACGCAATTTTCAGAAAATTCTCTCGCATGTTTATGGATGAGAATATTGTTGATGAATTGAGAAAGAAGCAATATTACAAAAAGCCATCCTTGCGATTGAAAGATGAGGCTAAAGAGCGTATTCGTCTGCGTGCACGTAGACGTAGATTTGCATTGTCTACTAAAAAAGAAAGGTCGGCAATGCACCATAGGTAAGTCTTTTATGATACATATCATCACCTCGTCTCGGTATCTTATCGATAGAAAGCGAATTAGGGTTTGTGTGGAAAAAACAGCCACACAACTGCAGATTGATCCCTCACTTTCAGTCACTATCATATTCGTGGGGAAAAACAAGATGAGGAGCATTGCATCAACCTATAAACATGAAGATATTGCTCTTCCTGTCTTGGCTTTTCCCTACAGAACCGATACAGCAATGGGCGAGCCGCTTCTTGGCGAAATATTTTTATGCTACCCACAAGTGGTCTTATTGGCTGCAGAACGAAATAAACGACTTGACGCCCTCATTGACGAACTTATCGTTCATGCGATTAAAAATCTTCTCAAATAATGAATCCACTTCTCAAAGTCGACCAATTAGCAAAGGATTTTGGTTCATTCCGCGCAGTAGACGGCATCTCGTTTGAAATCCCAAAGGGGAAAATTGTGGGCCTTCTGGGGAAAAATGGGGCAGGAAAAACCACTACCATTCACATGCTTCTGGGGATCACGACTCCCACCTCTGGCAGCATAAGTTATTTCGGCAAGGATTTTAATTCCCATCGGCAAGCCTCGCTCCAGCGTATAAACTATATTTCCTCCTACAATACGCTTCTGGGTCGAACAACCGTCTGGGAAAATCTCCAAATCTATGCTCGACTCTATAACACTCAGGGCCATAAAGAAAAAATTCACGAACTCCTGACCTATTTTGAGGTGGGGGATATGAAAAATAAAATATATGAAGACCTATCATCTGGACAAAAAACACGGGTAAACCTCGTAAAATCCTTGCTAAATGAACCGGAACTTATCCTCATGGATGAACCGACAGCCTCACTTGACCCTGACATCGCTGATAAAACACTTTCCCTTATAGAGAACTGGAAAAAGGAGAAAAATATTTCCATTCTCTATACGAGTCACAACATGCAAGAAGTAACCCGCATTTGTGACGACGTATTGTTTCTTTCAAATGGAGCAATAATCGAACATGACACCCCTCAAAATCTTGCACGGAAAGTGACAAAAGCAGAGTTGATACTTACCTACGAAAAGGATCCAAAACTCGCGTTTGAATATCTGCAAACCAGGACTATCCCGTATGAGCATAAACACCCAAACCAGCTAACCATACAAACCCAGGAAGCAGAGATCCCCCGAATAATCTTTGATATTAGCAAAACGGGTTTATGGATGAATGATATCACCATTAATAAACCCACACTTGAGGATTTCTTTTTACAGATTTCACGGAAAAAAAATGAAGCTATATAGAATCAAGGCGGTGATGATACAAGAATATTTTATGATGGGGAGAAGTTTGGAAACTCTTGTTGATATTTTTATTTTTCCAATCATGAACATTATTGTATTTGGATTTATTTCAAAGTTTCTCCTTGGCTCTACTAATCAAGGGTCATTTTTATCCCTCATTGTCGCCATGTTGTTTTGGCAATTATTCAGTACATCTCAGTATTCAGTGAGTGTTCCAACACTCTGGAATATCTGGGCACATAACCTCACCAACCTCTTTGCATCCCCTATAACTCTTTCTGAGTATTTTATAGCACATGCAGTCAGCGCTCTTATCAAGAGTCTTATAGTTTTTGTAATTGGCTCCTCTATTGCGTATTTTCAATTTGGTTTCTCCGTACTCCAACTTCCTCTATCTTTTCTCTTTATCATGACCATAAATCTGTATATTTCTGGAATATCAATAGGACTCGTGCTTATTGGGCTTATTTTTGCAAAGGGGATACGGATACAGGCGCTTACTTGGGTGGTTGTATCCATCATTCAACCTCTAGCCGCCGTGTTTTATCCTCTTTCTATCATTCCTGAGCCCTTTCAGTCGGTATCACGCATTCTTCCGCTTACCTATATGTTTGAAGCCCTCCGCCAAACCATTCAAGATGGGGCAATACTTCCCGCTTCTCAACAACTACTCATAACGGGCTCATTTATTACCGGCATCTATTTTTTGCTCTTCCTCGTTTTTTTCAAACATCTGATAGATACTTCTCGAGAAACTGGCCAGTTTGCGAAAAATGATTTGTAAGGGAAAATTCAAATTCCAAATTAAAATTCAGATTTTTTGCGTCATCGTGAGTCCTCCGATTCGGAGGACGAAGGATCTAGCGAAGCGTTAAAAGATTCTTCGTATGTAAATTGATTCACTCAGAATGACACCTCATTTTTGAATTTGAATTTAGATCTTGAATTTATATATAATGTCCCCATGTACTACCTCAAATACCGTCCCCACACAATAGAAGAACTTGATAATACAAAGCCCCGAGAAACTATTCACTCAATTCTTAAAAGTAAAGGTCTTCCTCATGCATTCTTATTCATAGGCCATAAAGGGACGGGTAAAACGTCAACAGCACGCATTTTTGCGAAGTCGGTAAACTGCTTATCGAATGCCTATGCGGGTAAGGGGAAATCGATTGAACCCTGCAATATGTGTGTGAATTGTAAGTCTATAGACAAGTCTTCATTCTCCGACGTGACGGAGATGGATGCCGCATCCAATCGAGGGATTAATGAAATTAAAGAGCTTATTCGCGAAACATCCTTGATGCCCATGGCAGGGAAGTACCGAGTCTACATCATCGATGAGGCCCACATGATTACCAATGACGGCTTCAATGCACTTCTCAAAACCCTGGAAGAACCCCCTGAGACAGTCATTTTCATCCTTGCCACTACCAACCTTGAAAAAGTCCCGAAAACTATCGTAAGTAGGTGCGTATTGGTCCAATTCGGAAGTGCAAAGATAGAGGAAATAGTGCATATGCTTAAGAGAATTAAGGTTGCAGAAAAACTGGATATTTCTGATGAATCGCTAGCAGTTATCGCAAGTCACTGTGACCTATCCTTCAGAGACGGAGCAAAAATATTGGAAGAGATTGTACTTTCTGGCAAAACCGATGTAACTTCCGTTATAACCAGGGTCGGCATTCGATCAATAGTTGATCTTCATGATGCGATTGGCAAAAAAAATGTTACGAAGACATTGCAGTGGATTAAAGAATTCAATGGGAGTGGAGGAAATATGTCAGTTCTCTTGGAAGAACTTTTATCTGATTTACAAAACCATTTATTACTGTTAAACAAAATAACGGGAACTCAAGAGTCAAAGGTATTCTATTCGCTCAAAGAAACAATATCGCTCATGAAACTCCTCCATGATGCATATAGTCAACTCAAGATATCGCCATTTCCTTCTATTCCGCTTGAAGTGGCATTGCTTGAATACTATGATACAATGAAGATGGTGAGGAATTAATTTTGAATTATTAATTCAATTAAACATATATGTCAATGCTCGGCGGACTTGGAGATCTCCAAAAACTACAACAACAAGCTCAAAAGATGCAGGCTGCACTACAACAGGAAACTGTCGTTATCGATAAGAACGGTGTCAAAATAACCATGAGAGGGGACCAACAAATTCTAGAAGTGGAAATCGATGGAATCGTGGAAAATAGAGTCGCAGAAGCAGTAAATGAGGCGGTAAAAAAAACACAAGAATTAGCTGCCAAAAAACTCATCGAAATCTCGCAACAGGGGTAACGTACTAATACTATGAAACTATTTTCCGGAAGTGCAAATCCAGTCCTGTCACAAAAAATAGCGGACAAACTAGGAATTCCGCTCTCGAAGGCAGAAATCGTTCGTTTTGAAAACTCGGAAATTCGTATCCATATCGAGGAAGACGTAAAGAATGAATCCTGTTATGTTATTCAACCAACAGCAAATCCATCGGATACTCATCTTATGGAACTCTTTTTTTTCTGTGATGCCCTTCGTCGACAGGAAGCAAAGAAAGTGTATGCAATAATCCCATACTTTGGATATGCGCGTCAGGATGTTCAGCATAGACCTGGTGAGTGCGTTTCGGCAAATGTCATCATTCGCTTTCTTGAGTCAATCGGGTTCTATAAGGTATATGCCATCAATCTTCATGATGAGGCGACAGAGGGAGTATTTTCCATTCCCTTCAAAAACATAAATGCATTTCCCATACTTGCAGAGGAAGTGAAAAGATACATAGGGGATGTCACTGCAGAAAAAGTCGCCGTCGTATCCCCAGACCATGGGGGAGTCGAGCGAGCTCGTAAATTTGGTGATGAATTATTTGGACATACTGAACATTCCATATCAGTTGTGGAGAAAAGAAGAGACCTTTCACAGATTCACAAAAGTATCGCTCTTGATCTATACGGGGACGTAAAGGGAAAGACAGCGGTTCTGGTGGATGACATGATTACTTCAGGAGGTACCCTTCGACATGCTGCACAGTTATGTTTAGACAGGGGGGCTTCGCGCGTTCTTACTGCCGTTATTCATCATGACTTTGGACCAAAAGCACCTGCGGAATTACAAGCATCAGCAATAGAAAAAGTGTTTACAACAGATACTATCGCGCTAAAAGAAGACCAAAAGTTCGATAAATTGGTAGAAGTTTCAGTGGCAAATATAATTGTAGAGGCAATAACAAAATAGTGATCAAAAGTTTCTCCTGTTTTCAATTGCCTTTCCAAGCGTTCCATAGTCCGCATACTCCACACTCGCCCCCATCGGCAGCCCATACGCCAACCGAGTTATTTTTAAGTTTGAATTTGAATTTAGAGCTTTAATTTTTTTCTGAATATACATTGCAGTTGCTTCTCCCTCCATGTCCGGATTTGTTGCTAAAATAATTTCTTTAATGCCGCTTCCTGCTTTTTTTACTCTTTCCAAAAGTGCAGCTATATATATATCATCTGGGCCAATATTATTAAGGGGGTCAATCCGCCCATGCAATACATGGTAAAGCCCTTTATATATATTTCCTTTTTCGAAGGAGAGTAAATCAAGTGGGGATTCAATTACGGTAATAGTTGTATTATCTCGTCTTAAATCCGCACATAAAGAACAAGTCTCTTTTTCTGACAGATTCATACAGACAGAACATTTTTTTGTTTTTTCCTTGAGTTCAGAAAGTTGTTTGCCAAACTCAATTAAGTCGGACGCTGGCATGCGGAGAAGGTACAGCGCGAGCCTATTTGCGGTTTTTTCCCCAATACCCGGAAGACGTTCAAAGAACAGGGCGATTTGTTTGAGACTGTTGGGTAACATGTGAATTAATTTTATACTCGTGTCATCCCTGCGTAGGCAGGGATCCAGTCTATAAATTTCAATTTAAAAAAGGTCATTATCGTCTGGATTCCCGCCTCCGCGGGAATGACAATGGGTTCATTTATATCTCCAGTGTCTCAACCACTATCAACGGTTTTCTCCCTCTTTGTTTGTAAAAAAAGTTCTCGAGCTTTGAAATTATATTCCTCTTTATGCCAGAAAAATCACTTACTGGGGCATTGGTTGGCTTCATGGTTGCTTCAACAATTACTGTTGCCTTTTCAAACAAATCTTTTTCATTTTGTTGTAACACAAATCCATTTGATACAAACTTGGGACGTGTTACTAACCTCGCCTCTTTTGTAAGAGCAAGGAAGCAAATAACCATACCATCCGAGGAGAGCGTTTTTCTATCCCGAAGTACCATATTCCCCACGTCGCCAACGCCATACGCATCAACATAAATACTTTTTGTGTCAACATCAGTCCCTCGTTCCGCCTTTCCTTTTTGAAATACGACTGTTTGTCCTTCATTCAAACACAGTACTTTATTTTCATCAAATCCCAAATCGCCTGCGAGTGATCGGTATTCCTGTTGATGACGAATCGTTCCTCCAATGGGAATGAAATAGGTAGGATTGGTAAATCGCATGAGAAGTTTTAAATCTTCCTGATTGCCATGACCGGATGCGTGGAGTTGGTCTGCGATGTCTGAATAGACGACATGAGCTCCTTGCAGTGAAAGCTCTTCAACAAGCGAATAAACTTCATTCTCGTTTCCGGGGATGGGATCAGAAGAAATAACCACTTTATCGCCCGCTTTTATTTTTACATATTCATTTTGTTTATTTGCAAGCTTTGAAAGGGCCGACCCATACTGACCTTGGCTTCCTGCTGCGATGAGACATACCTTGTTTGGGGGTAATTGCATCACTTCTTCTTCCTTACCCAGGAATTGAGCGGGAATAGGAAGATAGTTGATTTCCTTGGCGATTCGTGTATTATCTCGCATTGATCGCCCCAGAAAAATAATTTTCCGGTTAAATTTTATCGCCGCTTCGACACACTGCCTGATACGGGAAATATTAGAAGAAAAAGTTGTCATCACAAACTTACCTTTTGTTTTTCTCATTTCATCTTCAAAGGTCTGTCCCACGATTGCCTCACTTTGCGTAAGTCCTTCTCTCATAACTCCTAAGCAGTCTGACATAAGGCATAATACCCCCTCATGACCTGCTTTTGTGATTCGATAAAAATCGGGGGGAACCCCATAGACAGGAGTTGTATCAAGCTTAAAATCAGAACCATGATACATGGTACCAACGGGGGACCCGATAAGGATATGTGTCGTATCGGGAATTGAGTGCGTTACGGGGATAAACTCCACCGTGAATTCTCCAAATTGATAGTGTTTGCCATATTCAACTACTTTTATATCGATAGGAAGATTGAATTCTTTACACTTATTCGCTACGAATGCTGCAGTCAATTTGTAGGTATAAATTGGAGGTCTTCCCAAGTCTTCATAATGAAAGGGGAGTGCTGAAATATGATCTTCATGACCGTGAGTAAGAAGAATAGCACGAATTTTACTTGCCCGACGAAGCCCTTCTGGCGAAGTTGGGTCCTTTTCAAGCAGATAAGAAATGTCAGGTATAACGAAATCAACACCAAGCTCTTTTTCATGAGGAAATCCAATTCCACAATCCACGATAAGAATATCTTGTAATATGCTGTCTTTGTAGAGCTCATATACATACATGTTTTTTGTAACGCCCACGACACCGCCCAAGGGAACAAATCGAAGTGTATACATAGTATTCTGTTTAGTAAATTATTAGTACGATTAGTATACACTAATCACTGTATAATACATCTATGACCTACCCAGTGCGAGTTACCAAAAAAAATGTACAAGAAAAGTTGGAACTTGTCCTTGACCCGGAGATGAATATCTCAATTGTTGACCTCGGTTTGGTCTATAAGATAACTGTCAAAAAGGGGAACGGTGTCCATATTCTTATGACACTGACCACTATGGGTTGCCCTCTTTTTGGAGTAATTGAAGAAGACATATTTCTTAAACTAAGCGAGCTTACTATCGAAAGAAAAAATATTGAAATTGAGATGACGTTTGAACCTCCCTGGGATATGACTCGCATGAGTAAACGGGCAAAGGCCATGATGGGAATCTGAGCCCAAATTCAAATTCCAAATTAAAATTCAATTGAGTTATTATTTTTTTTTTGAATTTGAATTTAGAGCTTGAATTTAATATATACTAATTGATATGGCCCTGAAAAAAATCATAAAAAACGCCTTTGAGCAAGTTTACGAAACCGGTAAGGACATTGCCAAATCTTCAGTTAAGCAGGTAGCTGAGACCCTCAGTCCATGGGATATGATCCGCAATAGTTTTTCTGAGAAGAAAGATAGTCAAACAGGTCAATTAAAAAAAACAAAGGAACAGATGGGAAAGGGGGGTAATAATACGCCGCTTAATTTTGACAGGTTGCAAAAATCATACGCAAACCAGGATCAAAAAAAAATTGAAGCAATGAAACTGCGACTATTCCAAATAGTGAAAAAAGATGAAGAAAAAATGATGCAAAGAAGTCAACAAACAAAAGCGGAGAAAGAACGGACAATTGTCCAAGAGGAAGCGGAGAAAAGAAGAAGAGGAGAAGATCGGAAACGGCAAGCGGCAATGGCAGGTGCACCGGAAGGAAAGAGCGAAAGAGGCACCGCCCTTAGTGGAAAGAAAAAGAAGAGAAAACCAACTGAACCACAACCGGCAGAAACAAAGCCAGGAGGAGGAAAACAGTAATTTAACACGCTTCTCTCTCTGGTCGGGATGGCGGGACTTGAACCCACGACCTTGCGGTCCCGAACCGCATGTTCTACCATCTGAACTACATCCCGATCAATCATTTGATTATACCACCAACCTCGCCCTCTTGGGCAAAACCACTGTATAATGGTAATTATGCAGTTTACGATATT
>Ga0210019_1003635_pt1 | contig 14006 bp, 14 predicted proteins | sample CryGeyCG2114_020_2_FD_183969 | JGI IMG/M metagenome (GOLD analysis project Ga0210019, IMG submission 183969) | Groundwater microbial communities from aquifer - Crystal Geyser CG11_big_fil_rev_8/21/14_0.20 (SPAdes) (version 2) | ecosystem: Environmental > Aquatic > Deep subsurface > Groundwater ...
ACTATCCCCCAGCCAAAAACCATCCCTGGAGAAGGTGGGTTGTGACAAAGAAAAAAAATCTGATCTGTGTGTGAAACAGGACATTTTTACTTTGCTAAGAACCGGACATTTTCACTTTGCCTTGACACGCTGACTTTAAGCAACTATATTAACCCTCATCCCAGCTTGTTCGAACTCTTATAGCTTACTGTTTTTCTCCTTCTCCCAAAGGGAGAAGGAGTGATGCTTATGCGTAAAGTTCTTAGTCCCTTAAAAGTTTGGTATTACTGGGTGAGGGTTTTAGAGGCCTGATTAGTCATAACTTTATCAGCGTATAATTTAGCGTTCACCGCAGAAACAATGACGGCAAAGCCAACAATCGCATTCCAGTGCGGAGCGCCGGCATAAGCCAACTGGGCTGATAGCTGCTGATCAAAAAAATGCCCCCAAAATGCGGCAAAGGGCAAGGTCTGGAAAAATACAATGTCGGCTTCCTGCCAGAAGTTATGGGGCTGTGCATTCACTTCATCTGAAACAGCAAAACTTGCACCAGAAAGCAGAGAGACAATAAGCAAAACCGCAACAAAGCGTAATATCGACTGCATATTGTGGATTATTATAACATAAGTTATAATAATAGAAATGCTTATCCACATAATGAAATCAAAGATCCACCTGGCAACAGTAACCTCTCTTGAGCTCTACTACCAAGGGAGCATTGCCATTGATAAAGAGCTGATGAAGGCTGCTGGCTTGGTAGCTAATGAAAAGGTCCAGGTCTTAAATTTTAACAATTCCCAACGCTTTGAAACTTATGTAATTGAAGGGGAAAGAAACGAGATCTCCTTGCGTGGACCAGCAGCTAAGCTGGGCAAAAAAGGTGACAAGCTGATTATTATTGCCTACGGCCTGGCCGATCAAAAAGAAGCCGGGCAAATTAAACCCAAAGTTGTTTTAGTTGATGAGAGGAACGAGATTAAGTAAATAACTAAAAAGCCTCTTGCTGGTAATCCTGCAAAGACTCGCCATTAATTATCCGGCTGCAAACATTAGTTAATAAGTCAACTATAGAAACGACTTTTACTTTTTTAGTATCAACAATCATCTTTTGGTCGATCATCAAGGTATCAGTAAAGACTAAACCAGCCAAATCCTCAAAAGCCTGAAGACGGACTAAGGCATTGACCACAAAAGAATTTTCCTTAAGCTCAATATAGTCAAAAGGACTCTTGTTATGCTGTCTAAGGAAATCACAAATCTTCTCATATTCATCCCGGCCTTCCGGAGTATTAAGCGCCAGCTCAACATCAGAAAACACTCCGTGGACAGTAGCAACATAAACTTGATTAGCTCCCCTAGCCTTCAAAGCTTTGATCGCCCCAATGATGCTCCCACCAGAATCAATCATGTCATCAATGATAACCACATCGTGTTCCTTAACCGTACCTATGACCCCAGCCACCTGAGAGACACCATGCTTGGGCCGGTCTTTATCAACAATAACAAATTTATAATTTTCGCCAAACATCAATTTGCCAAATCGCCTAGCTGTTCTCCCCCGCCCAACATCGGGCGCTCCGCTGGCTGCTTGCTCAGATAAGGCAAAAAATTCACCCCGTTTAAAAAAATCAGCTAAAAGATACATGGCCGTAATATGCTGCATCGGTACATCAAAAAAGCCTTGAGTCGCAGCGGCATGAAGGTCAAAAGTAACGACCTGGGTGGCCCCGGCTGCCTTAACCAGGGCATTGGCCACTACCTTGGCCGAGATCGGCTCGCGAGTCTGGGCCTTGCGCTCCTGGCGGTTATAAGGCTGGTAAGGCATAATTACAACAATTTCTTTTGCCCCCCGTTTTTTGGCAGTATAAATCATCAAGAGTGTTTCAATTAAGTCATCGTTGATCCGACCAGTGTTGCAGGTTTGGAAGATATAAGCGGTCTTGCCGTGAAGATCATTCTCCCAGTTATCTTCAAAATCAATCACCGTCGCCCGTATCTTTTGAGCTTCCAAAATATTAGCAATAATCTTATCGGCCACGACCCGATAACCATTACCGGCAAAAAAAACAAATTCTTTTGGCTTAGTCACTGCCGGAGCCACTAAATCCCTCGAAAAAGCCAAGATCGGCGGAGCAATAAAGCGGCTAAAAACCTCGTCTTGGACCAGCCAAGGAGAGGTCCGTTTGTTAATAACCTGCCCCCCTAGCCTTAGCTCGTCAAGGTCAACAGCCTTAAATAAAAGGTTAAGGACCAGTTTGAAATAATCAACATCATAATGGATTGAGCCTTTTGCCTCATCAACATAAGGCAAAGTATCACAGACTAGAACAATTTTTTTTGCTGAAGCACGCCTAGCCGCATCAACCATCAGCATCGTCTCTACCAACGTATCATTTAAGTTCCCTTTATGAAAATCCTGGACAAAAACTACGGTTTTGCCGCGCACAGTTTCTGGCAAGCGCAGGTAACTCTCGCCATTCCTGAATTTTTTCACTTCAACTGCAGTAGCCTTCCTCTGAGAAAGAGCCAAGGCCCCGTTGGCAAGACCATAGCAAGATTGTGGAGCAAAAATGGCCACTTCGGCCTCCCTGCCAAGGCTGACCCAATCAAATCGGACCAACATCTTTAGCAAACTTTCTGGGCGATGCTGTTGGTGCAAAGAACGGATAATCCAGGTTGTCAGGCGGTTGCTTACTCGCCTCATCTGGTGACCGGCAAGATTTAATGCCCGGCTAGCCAATGCTTGCACGCATTGTTGATCAATAGTTTTTCGCATAAGTCTTCAGTATATTATCTGCCAGCCTTGCTGGAAATTTCAGGTTATTTTGGGGAGTGACGAATCGAACGACGGGGTTCAGTAATTAGATCAGGGGTAATTTGGCCTAATTGCAGCTGTTCAAGTATTGCTGCAATTATTTTACAGCACTCTTCTTCTGAAATTGTTAAATATTGTTTTATTTGACTGGTAGAAAATTGAGAAAAAGCAATGGTAAAAAGAGGCGGATTTGCCAAGGCAAGCAATTGCAACATCTTGGGCAGGTCTTGTAAAATAGTTGCTTGGCGATCATAGGGCATATCAGCCAAATTAGAAAAGAAATCAAGGTCAAGATCAAAAATATACTGTTTATCTGGAAGAAAAGAAAGCTGCTGCATCGCCTGATCAAGCGTTAAAACTTTTGAGGGGACAGATAGATTAGGCGTTTCAAAGCAGCCATCATCACCAGGAATAATGTGAACATATTCTCCAACAATTTTTAATTCAATTGCCGACTTGATAAATCTTTCTTCCGGAGTCATATCAGGATAATTATCATTCTCTCTTACCTGTCTGGTCGCCTCTTCAAACGCCCTCTCTCTAGAAACGGGATAACCATCGGGGCCTAATACACCCGGAGAAATCGGCCAAAACGATTCTTTCAAATCAGGGTGAGCATCAAAATGAATTAAGACACAATTATAATTGATCCTCTGCTCTTTGAGGGCTTGGGCCCAGTGGAATAAAGCAGGATGGTGTTCCCGCATCAATACAACTTTCTTGGCAAAAGAAACCCCGCTACTTTCCACTCGACCGTAAAAATCAGAAGCCTCCATCAATTTTTGGGCAACAATAATAGAAGATAATAAGGCAATAAGGCTTTGTCTTGGTTGCGAATTTCTTAGTCCTATAGGTCCGACACGCATACTCATAGTTTCTCTATTAATATATCGTCAAAAACAGCCAAAAATTTCACCTTGCAGAGGAAAAATGTTGGTGTTAAAATGAACACATTCTTTATCAGGAGGAAAAATCATGTCAAACAAGCTAAAAATTGGACTGCCTAAAGGGAGCCTGCAGGAATCGACCTTTGAGCTCTTTCGTAAAGCCGGCTGGAATATTAAGGTTTCATCTCGTTCATACTACCCGGTTGTCGACGATCCAGAGCTGGAAATTATGCTCTCCCGCGCCCAGGAGATGGCCAGATACGTTGAAAGCGGGGTTCTTGATTGCGGTTTAACAGGAAGTGACTGGGTCGCTGACTCCGGCTGCAAAGTGAAAAAAGTTGCTGACCTGGTTTATGCCAAACAAGGCTTGCGCAAAGTCCGCTGGGTGCTGGCTGTGCCGGAAAACTCAAAGTTTAAAACCGTCAAAGACCTTAAAGGGAAAAGAATTGCCACGGAACTGGTCAACACTACCAAAAAATATTTAAAGACCAACAAAGTTAATGCTTTTGTTGATTTTTCCTGGGGGGCCACAGAGGCTAAGCCACCGGAGCTGGCTGACGCGATTGTGGAGCTGACTGAAACCGGCTCGTCCCTTAAGGCTAATAAACTAAAAATTATTGACACGGTTATGGAATCAAACACCGTGGTTATTGTTAACCAGGAAAGCCAGAAAGACCTTTTTAAGAGCGAAAAACTTAAAAACTTGATCCTCTTGCTCAAAGGGGCCCTGCTGGCAGAGACAAAAGTTGGCATCAAGATGAACGTGATCAAGAGCCGCTTGCGAAATGTCTTAAAGCTCCTCCCTGCCCTGCAGACCCCAACCATTGCCGAGCTTTCCAATCCAGACTGGGTAGATGTGGATACTGTAGTTGATGAAAGTTTAGTGCGGGAGCTTATTCCCAAACTTAAAAAAGCCGGGGCCCGCGGGATAATTGAATACCCGTTAAATAAGGTTATTGACTAAGGCAACCAAATCACCAACAGTTTGCACGCTTTTAAGCTTGTCTTCCGGGACATCAAGATTGTATTTTTGGTCAATCGCGGCAAAGATCTCAATCCCGGTCATTGAATCAACACCAAGATCAGTAAACAAATTTGACTCAAGGCTAATTTTATCTAGAGGCATCTTTACTATTTTTGAGACTAATCCACTTATTTCTTCAAATAATCTTCCTTCATTTGACATTTTTAATTTGTCATTTGTCATTTTACAGTCCCAGCTCCTTTTTCAGCTCAAATTTCTTAATTTTCTTCAGCCTGGTCTTCGGCAGCTCTTCTTTTCTTACTTCAAACTTTTTGATCCGCTTAAACTCCGCGACTTGTGCATTAAATTCGTTAACCAGCGCGGCAATCTCCTCTTGGCTCGCATCAGAAACAATCACAGCAAAAACCTGGTCGCTGCCCAAGACAGCTGATTCTTTAATTTGCGAATATTTATTTAAGGCTGCTTCAATTTCTTCAGGATAAACATTCACTCCGGCCGGGGTCACAATGACATCTTTGCTCCTGCCGGTAATAAAAAGATAACCTTCTTCGTCAAGATAACCAACATCTCCAGTGTAGAGCCAGCCATTGATCACCACCCGTGAAGTTAACTCTTTTTTGCGATAATACCCTTTCATTATATTAGGGCCAAAAGCTAAAATTTCGCCAACAGGGTCAGTGCCAGCAATTTTAATTTCAACTCCAGGAATCGGCCGGCCAACAGAACCAATCTTGTTGGCCTTTAAAGTGTTACAAGACAAAATCGGCGAGCTCTCGGATAACCCATAGCCCTGCAAAATAGTAAAGCCCATCAAATCAAAGTTATTAATTAAAGCCGGGTCAATGGCCGCGCCGCCGGCGACAAAGAAGCTGATCTTGCCCCCAAACTTTTTATGGGCAGTTTTAAATAATAATTTACCGATATTGATCCCGATAAGTTTGCGTGCCAGGCCAGACAGAAAAAACAAGCCGGAAAATATCTTCTCCAGTTTTTTATCTTGGACCTCCCGCATAATACCGTCATAAAAAAGTTGGTAAAGGAGCGGCACCCCGCATATAACAGTTACCCCGGTCTCCTGCATATTAGCCAGAAGATGATAAGACTTTAAGCTTTCTGAATATGTAATCAGGCAGCCGCAGTAAAACGGGGCTAAAAAACCAGCCGTAGTCTCAAAGGTGTGATGCAGAGGCAAAACCGAGAGAAAATTATCTTTTGGGCCAAGATCAAAACACGAAGCCACAGCCAAGACATTAGAAACAATATTTTGGTGGGTCAGAGTCACCCCTTTGGCCAGACCAGTTGTCCCTGAAGTATAAACAATCGCCGCCACGTCATCGGGCCTGGGAAGAAATGTCTCCGCCAAAGGCGGATCCGCCTCCGGCGGACAATGCCCAATGTCATCAAGAAATAGTTTTTTGTTTTCCAGGGTGTGGCCAGAGACAAAATCAGTAAATTTTTGGGAAAGAAGAATTAAGGAGGCGCCGCAATCATCAAGGAGCGGAATAATTTCCTCTTTAGTCAGCATCGCGTCCAGCGGAACAACAATCGCCCCAAAAGAAGTTATCGCCAAATAAGCAATCGGCCACTCGGGCCGGTTTTCAGAAAGCAGCCCCACCTTGTCACCCTTTTTAACCCCAAGCTCAAACAACTTCGCTTGCAGTTTTTTTGCCAGCTCAAGGGTTTGGGAGAAACTAATTTGACGATAGCTATTGCCGGCCTTGATCTGGAAAGCAACCTGGCTGGAAAAAGCCTGGCTAGACCTGACCAGTAGCTCGGCAAGGGTCTGCATTTTAGCTTGAGAGCATCTGCATATACATTGGGGCGTAAAACCGGCTGGTGAGCAAAGCGTTTAAGACAAAATTGACCAACACTGAAATCGCTAGTAGCGACACAGTAAATAAAACAACCTTGTCACTTGGGGTTTCCAGCACAATCGCCAGCCCCTTGGCTAATAAATAAATCGCGTATAAAGCAAAAAGTCCCAAGAAGGCAAGTCCTGGAATAAGGGTAACCACTCCAATCAACCAGGCCGGGGTCATAGCATAAATCATCACGACTAAAGCTAAATCAAGGTCTGCCTTAGCCCCAAATTTGGGAGCCAGGGCTTTCATTATCCAAGCGCCAATCCACAGTGAAGCTAAGCCAACAACATAACCAGCTGCCTGCGCCATAAAAACACTTAAAAAAGGGATGCGCATTAGATTACCAGCCGGCAAACGGATTCCGACAATCGTCAAACCAATTAGTCCGCAAATCGCTGGGATTAACGCCAGTTTGGCGGCATAATTGAAAAACAACTGGTTAATCCCAACTTTCTCTCCCTTAATCACCTGCCAGGTCTCAACCGGTTTTAAAACAATCGCTTTTGCCCGCTCTAAAATATTGTCCATTAAGATTACCTCCAAAAAAATTCTATCACCCTTGGCTTGTACTTACAAGATGTTTTTGCTAAAATCAAGCAAAAATCAGGAGATAACCATGAAAAAAATAATTGTTTTCTTTCTCGGCTTAGCTCTCTTAACCAACAGCGCCCTGGCAATCTTTGCTCCAAGGGCAATCGGGATGGGAGGAGCTTATACCGCCATTGCTGACGACGCTTATGCCGCATACTATAATCCCGCTGGTTTTGCCATTAACCCCGGGATTGATCTTGTTGGCAGCTACCAGTTAAATAACCGTAATCAAACTATCGGCGATAATGCTTTTGCGCTTAAGGGTTGTTTTGAAATCGGGATGAACCCTTTTGCCTGGCTGGCTGGCGTGGGACTTGTCTCGTCATTTGCTTTTGAAGGGGCCAAATATCTTTCTGACAAAGGGACCATTAAGAAAAACTGGGGGCGCTCGGAAAAGGCTTATGATAAAGAAGAGTACGCGGCCGAAGATGTCAAAGAAGAAGAAGAGGCCAAGAAAGAAGCAGGAGAAGAAGTTACGCATAGCTCTATCTCCAGGAAAGAAGTTGTTAAAGAGGCAGCCAAAGAGGTAGCCAAGGGGACAATTAAGGTTGCCAAGGATTTTGGCAAAATAGCAGCCGCAGAAGTTGGTCGCCAAACCAGGCATTATTATTATGCCCCAGGCTGGTACAGCCCAAACTACTACCGCCCCAGTTATTGGGACGACCGCTATGATTATCAAGAAAAAGAAATAACTCCCATCGGCAAAGCCCAATTTGGCGGCGGCTTGACAGTTTTAATGGATAAAAACGATAGTGCTGGACAGACTAGCAACTACTACACCCTCTCCCTTGCTTCTGGCTGGGGAGAGATTGCCGCTGTGGGCGCCAATTTAAATATCTACGACATCCAATTGACAGGCCTTACCCCCACCACCCGGGGCTTTGGCGCCGGGCTTGACCTGGGAGCATTGCTTCGTTTTTCCGACAAACTGATGTTTGGGGTTAATGCTAAAGAACTTTTGACCACTGACATAAAATTTGAAAACGGGAGCACCAGGCGCATCCAAATGGGGGTTAATGCCGGCGTAGCCATTAAACCTATCAGGCAAATAACCGTGGCGGCTGACATGGATAACATTTTTGGCCAAAACGGAGGGGAGCCAACTACCCATTATGGGGTTGAGGTAAGGCCGGTTTACGGCCTGGCACTGCGAGCAGGAATGTGGGGAGAAGCTAAAACAGCAGGCCTAGGCATTGGCGTCGGGCAGATGATAATTGACTACAGCATTATCGGCGGCAGCTACAACCGGACGCAGACAATTTCCGGCACCTGGAAACTATAGAAAATGTACCAGGAAATCTTAGACCCAGAGAGGCCAAATACCTGGCAAAACTTAAAGAGATTAAATTATCACCACCGCTGCGAATGGATCAAGAAAAATCTTAAGACCATAATTCGGTCACTCCATGGCCAAGAACCAGCTCTCTGGCACCTCATCGGGCACCAGTGCATTGACGATACTCTTTACCAAGAAGCGGAAAAAGTCTACGACGCCCTTTACCACCATAAAATCAAAGACCACCGGGCCGCATCAGAAGCGGTTTACCTGCGAGGGATCGCCTATTTTCTCCAAGGCCGCTTCCAAGAAGCGTATAAAGATTTTAAAACTGCCCACCAGCACGACCTGACCATTAAAAGCTTTAACGGGCCGGCAGTGAAGGCAATTAATTACATGGAAGAGACCCTGTTTCCTACCCGCGAGATCATCGGCCAAAACCATGCTAAATTGATTAAAGACCTCAACCTCCCCCGCTCCATTGACCGGGTGATGGGGCCAAATAAACTGCGCACAATCCACAAGTGGAACTCTGCCACCCCGCTTTATTCCCAAGGGATCTCTCAGGGTGGGGGCTACTTTTTGACCCTAAAAAACGGCCAGGGGAAGACCCGCGGCATTGCCATTGACCCGGGTTATGATTTCTACGCTATTTTTAAGGACCTGGGGCTAACCATTGCTGACATTGACGCAATAATCATCACCCACGACCATGACGACCATACCGAATCCGTGGAAGGGATCCTCTCCCTCCTGGCAAAATACAATGATTACAACGAACAGCGGCAGTCAAAAGTCCTGGATATTTTTGGCTCCTCCGGCGTGCTTTTAAAATTCCACGGCCTGCTTTCTGCCACTGACCTCCTTGGCAACCGGGAGATAAATTACAAGTTGCTCGTCCCTGGGGCAGAAATCACCGAGGTTGAAGGCCAATCTCTTGCGGAAAAACACGGCTTCACCCTCTCGGTGAAATCTGCTTTCCATACCGAGCGCTGGACAAACCAGGAGAGCTCGGTCGGCCTGGTGGTTCACACCAATATCCCTGACAAAAACAACGGGAACACTTTAAACATCGGGATTACCGGCGACAGCCGCTATGAGGTGGGGATTGGTCGGGAATATAAAGATTGTGGAGTAATTCTTTTAAATATTGGTTCGGTCGAGAAAGAAGAAGGGAAATTCTTAAGCCAGCACCTGGGGATGCTCGGTTGTATCAATCTTTTAAAAGAAGCTAGATTAGGAAAACCCTTGCTGGCAATCTTAACTGAATTTGGCGAAGAATTTTCCGGCAAAAGGGAGATCATCAGCCGCATATTAGAAAACTGGGCCCAGCCAATGAGCAGCGCTAAAAAGAACGAGTTGCGCGTTGTCCCGGCTGATGTCCACTTAGAGCTACGGCTAACCGACCTTAACATCAAAGAAACCGAAACCGGGGTCTTTTTTCCCTACAGCATGATTCAGGTTGATGAGGGGGATCCGGAGGTTATAAAATATCGGTTTAGGGAATAAATAGACTGCAAGCAGATTTATCGATATAATAAATGTATGATCAAAATCCTGGCGCTGGAAACATCGTGCGATCAACAAACACATCAGAGTAAATTTGGCCTAATAACCAATAATATCCCCTATCATTTATAACAGATCCCCGTTCCAGCTTGCTTGTTTTCCCTCACAAAGGGGTGTAATATTTACCCGTGAAGAAACTAATTATAATAACAACTTTATTTGTTTTATTGATATTTATTACAATCATTGCTTTTCTAATTCACACCTCTAACAATTCTAAACCTGGCAGAATTGTTTACTATAAAGGTGGCAGTTTATTATCAACTTCGCTTAATGGCAAACAAACAATCGACCTGAGCAAGCTAGGAACGCAGGGAAACCCAATTTTTGTTAGTAAGAACAAAATAAAGATGTATTTTGTTAGGGATAGCAACATTTGGTCAGCAAATACAGATGGCAGTCAGCTTAAACAAATAACTAAAAATGTTACTATTGAGCCGTCATTTGATATTTCTCTTATAGGGGCAAATGATGACGGAACCAAGCTGCTCTTTTCCTATGAATTACCGGACATAATGGGAATTCCTGATGCCAACCGATGTATTAAGTATGGTGTTCATTATTATGATTCGATTGCAGATCTAATCTATTATGTTGGGGAAGCGCCATATATCAAAAAGGGAGAATTTTACTACCATTATTATTTTACGGGGTTCATTGGCGATAACCCAATTTATGCCCAAAATCTTGATGGATATTATTACAGGCTGGACCCCATTAAGAACAAGTTTTACAAGTACACGAGGATGCCAATGCCTGGAATTGTGCATACCTCATATTTCAATATCAAGAAGAACTTACTTGTTTATGATTGCCACTATGCGAACCTTGGCCAGGAAACATGGAAGGATAGCGTCGCCTCTGATTCACACAGCCAAATTATACTGGTAAGCCTTGATAACTATTCAAAGACTTATATTTCGCCTGCCGGCAATTATGCTGAATATCAATATTTATCAGTGTCCCCTAACTTTGAAAATGTTGTTTATGGGCATCAAATGGGCGGCAGTAAAAGGACTTATTATTCCTACAACATAAACAGCAGGCACATAAAGCCGTTATCAAAGATCCATGCGACCTATTTAGTTCCATTATGGTTAGACGATGAAACATTTCTGTATGCCGATCAAAAACCGCTAGCAACTTTTTACAAATACAATTTAAAAACCGATGATATAACTAAATATATTGAGAATATTGATTATTATATTATCCCTAATAAATGGTTTAATTTAACAAGAGTCTTGTATTACTAGCTGCTCCGAACAAAGTTAAATATCTCCTCATCAATGACACATCAACAATAAACGGCTTTAGTATGATAAAATATTAATAATTCTATGTTATGTTTAGCTATCGAAACATCGTGCGAGCAGCAAACACATCAGGGGATTTTTCGGATTAACGGCAACTAATTTTTGCTTCTATTTAAGAATGTTTTTTGGCCAATTTAGTTTTAGGCGGAGCTGAAACAACTTTCCCAGATGGCAGAAGATAAACAATTTTGCCGTTTTGCATATAGACAGCGGGAACGCCAAGCCTTTTATGCTCATCAAGGGCTTTCTTCACCGCTTCCCTAAGAGCTTTCTCAGCCATTCGCCCAAGATTATCAGTTTTATTATGAGCCGTCATATTATTTTACCTCGATTAAGGAACTTTGAAAAAAATCTAAATATTTTCGATTAATAACCATCAATTTATTTCTGGTATCGCTGGCAACCAACTCTGCCGATTTGCGCGAGTTATCAAACAAATACCAGCTGTCAGCCATATCTCTGTAATTATACCAAAAATTACATCTTGAGCGAAGATATCTCCTTCGTATGGTTTCATCAGGAATATCATGCCCTCCTGTTTCAACCCTGTATTTCACCCTGTTGACAGCCAATTCAACTGAAGCAATATCCAAAAAGAAAATATGAACATTATAATTTGCACCCTTCAACTCATCGATCATTTTTATCCACTTCTTACCGGCTAAAGTAGTTTCAAAGCCAAAAGACTCGCCTTTTTCTCTATATCCATCTATTAGTTCAAGCATCAGACGCCCCGATTTCATGTTCATAGAAGCATAATCGAGGGGGGATAGTCCAACGGCAATATCATCAGCATTTACAAAATTACGAACATTAACATAATTAGGTAAAAATTGTTTTACAAACGTTGTTTTCCCCGAACCGTTAGGACCGCCAACAATATAGACTTCTTTTCTATCAACCATGGAATTATTATAACACTACTTTTGATTATCACACCGTGGAACTTCTCTCGTGAGATTAGGAGGGGTACATCAGCAAGAAATAGCTTTAGTATGCTAAAATACTAATAATATCATGTTAATCCTCTCCATCGAAACATCGTGCGACAAAACCACCGATCGCCGGGGCTTAGGGAGCTATATACTTCATCACGCTGGCTTTAGTATCGTTTTCCCCATCCATATAAGCGACGTAAGGGATATTGTTTGAATCAAGAGCAAGGGAAGTGTAATAGGCCGCCCCGGGGCTAACCCCGGCATCGCCCACCTGCACCCAAGTAGTGCCATCAAACTTCATCACGCTGGCTTTATCAGAATTCCCCCCATCTTTATAGGCGACGTAAGGGGTGTCGCTTGAATCAAAAGAGAGGGATAAGTATTGGGCTGACCCAGTGCTAAACCCGGCATCGCCCACCTGCACCCAAGTACTGCCATCAAACTTCATCACGCTGGCCTTATTGGAAGATCCCACATCCGTATAAGCGACGTAAGGGATGTTGTTTGAATCAAGAGAAAGGGAAGTGTAATAGGCTGTCGAGGCGCTAAACCCGGCATCGCCCACTACTTCCCAGCTAATGCCATTAAACTTCATCACGGTGGCCTTATTAGAATTTCCCCCATCCTCATAAGCGACGTAAGGGGTGTTATCTGAAGCAAGACAAAGAGAGGTATACCAGACTGCCCCAGCGCTAAACCCGGCATCGCCCACTAACTCCCAGATACCACCATTTAATTTCATCACGCTGGCCTTAGTAGAAACTTTATAAGCGACGTAAGGGGTGTTATCTGAAGCAAGACAAAGAGAAAGGTAATCGGATGTCCCGGCACTAAATCCGGCATCGCCCACCTGCACCCAATTACTGCCATCAAACTTCATCACGCTGGCCTTATTAGAATTTTCCCCGTCCTCATAAGCGACGTAAGGGGTGTTATCTGAAGCAAGACCAAGAGAGGTATACGAGGCTATCCCAGCGCTAAACCCGGCATCGCCCACCTGCACCCAAGTACTGCCATCAAACTTCATCACGCTGGCATAATTACCGTTTCCCCCGTCTTGATAAGCGACATAAGGGATATTGTTTGAATCAAGAGAAAGGGAAGTGTAATAGGCATCCCCGGGGCTAAAGCCCGCGCTCCCTACATCGAGCCAGCCTGTCAAAGTTGTTGTTGTTGTACTGGTTGTTGTTGTACTGGTCGATGTACTAGACGTGCTCGTAGTAGTAGTAGTTGTTGTTGCGGTTGCGGCTGTGGTGGTGGTGCTTGTTGTCGTTGTGGTTATGCGGGGGTCAATATCAACCCCCTCCCCACAGCCAAAAAGAGAAAAACCAGCCACTGCCAAAAAGACAAACAGGCCAATCAACAATAACTGCTTTTTCATCTTAGAAATACCTCGCTACGCTAAAACTCGGCCCAAGCAGCAAGGAGTACCCGCCGCGAAGCTCCCCATCAGCGCCAAGATCTTTGGCCAGATATGCGCCAAGGCCAAAATTATTTCCCTGATTAAGAACCTGATCGCTCCAGGGGACATTGATAATGAATTTAGAATAGTAGGCGTAAACACCGGAGAGGCCAAGTCTCATCTCTCCGGGGAGATTAAACTCCTTGCTTAACTGTAAATTCCCCATGTAATAATTCTTACCCAACCCCAGCCCGCCGCTGGCATTAAAAACAACCGGACCCAGTTTGAAGTCTGTCCCGGCCTGTAAGCTGCCACCGCCGCCGCCGTAAAGCAAGCCCCAGCGCGGGCCGTGCCATTTTCCTGCCAACGGCTTGCTTTCAATAACC
>Ga0210019_1003637_pt1 | contig 14000 bp, 16 predicted proteins | sample CryGeyCG2114_020_2_FD_183969 | JGI IMG/M metagenome (GOLD analysis project Ga0210019, IMG submission 183969) | Groundwater microbial communities from aquifer - Crystal Geyser CG11_big_fil_rev_8/21/14_0.20 (SPAdes) (version 2) | ecosystem: Environmental > Aquatic > Deep subsurface > Groundwater ...
TTGACACATATGTAAAAGCAAAAGACGGTCATATTATGCACTTTGATGTTGTAACTGATACAAATAATTTAGAAAAAGCAATATCTTTTGCAAAAGAATGGTTAAAGTCAATTGGAGAAGAATCTTCCACAGTTACAGCCGAAGAATGTAGATTTTGTCATACACAATCAGTTCCTGAAGATATGGAAATTGAGATAATGACAGATGGGTATTCTATTTCCAAGATGGAAGGATGTCCCACCTAGAGCATACAGGCACCGAAAACACCTGCTGAATCGCCTAATTTGTTTTGTAAAATAGGCGTATCAATTGAATCTGAAAATACTTTACTGTAAACGGATTCTTTTCCTTCAGTGTAAAGAAAATCAATATTTGATAAACCTCCGCCTAAAACAATCACATCAGGATCTAAAATATCAATTACGTTTGCAAGACCATATCCAAAATTTTCTAAAAAATTGGTTTTCCATTTTTTTCCAATTTCATTATCAATATTAGAAAGAATTTCTGGAAGAGGTTGGGATTTACCAGTAAGCATAGTCCATTGGTTTTCAAGCGATGGACCACTGATGTAAGTCTCTACACATCCAGTTTTACCACAATAACATGAGTTTCCATTACGATGTAATGTGTGATGTCCCCATTCTCCGCCAATATTGGTTCTTCCAGAATGTAGTTTTTTATCAATCACAATCCCTCCGCCTACACCAGTACCAAGAATTACACCAAAAACTAAATCGAAATCCAGAGCAACTCCTAATGTGGCCTCAGCTAGTGCAAAACAATTAGCATCATTTTCCATTGAAATTTTTTTTTTTAGTTTATTTTCCAGATCTTCTTTCAAAGATCTGCCAACCAAGCACTGAGTATTACTGTTTTTAATCAATCCAGTTTGTTTAGAAATTGCACCTGGTGTACAAATGCCAAGTGTAAAATCGGAAGTGTTTTTAGACAGATCTAAAACAAGTGATGAAATAGAATCTAGAATTTTGCCATAGTCATTTTTAGGAGTAGGAATTCGTTTTCTTTCAATGACAGCAAAATTTTCATCTAATAAGATAGCTTCAATTTTAGTGCCGCCTAAATCCACACCGAGTTTGTACAACATTATTTACAAGAATGCTTTGAGTTAAGGTTTAACTAAAAATTTTAGCCCATTCCATGCATACCGCCACCTGGAGCACCAGATACGGCAATTACATCATCAATTCTAAGAATCATACATGCTGCTTCTGTTGCAGATTTGATTATCTGTTCTTTAACCACGATTGGCTCTACGACATTAATTTCCATCATGTCTGCAATCTTCATGTTTCTAGCATCGATTCCAGTCCATTTTTGATTGTGATTTTGCTTTGCACGGAGATTGGCCATTGTATCAATTGGATCCATGCCTGCATTTTCAGCAATAGTTAGTGGAATTGTCTCTAATGCCTCTGCATATTTTTTGATTGCAAGTTGTTCTCTTCCATCAAAATTATCGGCCCAGTCTTTGAGTATAGACGCTGCATATGCTTCAGGAGCACCGCCACCTGCTACAATGGCAGGTTTTTCAATTACATCTTTTACAACCATTAAAGAATCATGTATGGAACGATCGACTTCATCAATTACTCTTTGTGTACCACCTCGAATTAACAATGTAACAGATTGTGGATGCTTACATCCTTCAATGAAAACCCACTTGTCAGATTCAACTTTCTTTTGGTGAGCTAAATCCGCTAAACCAAGATCATTTTCTGAAAGATCATCAAGACTACTTACTACACGTCCGCCTGTTGCTTTAGAGAGTTTAATCATATCGCTTTCTTTAACACGTCGTACTGCCATAATACCATACTTTGCAAGATAATGTTGTGAAATATCATCAATTCCTTTCTGGCAAATCAACACATTTGCACCTACATCATGTAGCTTGTCAACCATAGTCTTCAACATTCTATTCTCTTCTTCTAAGAACATCTGCATCTGGGTTGGATCAGTAATTCTAATTTCTGCACTTAATTCAGTTTTTTCAATTTCTAATGCAGAATTAACTAATGCAATTTTTGCCTTTTCAATTTTAGTAGGCATTCCACTATGAACAATTTCTTTATCCAATACAATTCCTTTGATGATTTGTGTATCATCAATTGAGCCTCCTGCCTTCTTTTCTACTTTGATATTCTCAAGGTCAACAAAATAATTATCACCTTTCTTTGTTGCAATACTAAGAATTGCATCGACAATAATTTTTGAAAGTAGACTACTATCTTCAGAAATTAATTTTGATTGCATACTAGTTGTAGCAATTTTTAGAAGAGATGCCCTATCATCAGGTTGAATTTTTTTTGCTAATTGTGAATAAATTTCTAGAGTTTTATCAGCTGCTGCCTGATAACCGTCAATTATGGTTGAGGCATGAACATCCTTCTTGAGAAGGTCTTCTGCTCTAGCTAATAATGCACCACCAAAAATAACAGAAGATGTTGTACCATCGCCTACTTCATTATCTACTGTTTTAGAAATTTCAACCATCATTTTAGCTGCAGGGTGCTGAACATCAATTTCTTTTAGAATTGTGGCACCATCATTTGTAATTGTTACATCGCCTAAAGAATCAACTAACATTTTATCAAGACCTCGAGGACCAAGACTGCTACGAACTAATTGTGCGACCAATTTTGCTGCAGCAATGTTATTTTGTTGAGCATCTCTGCCTTTTTGTTGTAATGCACTCTCTTTGAGAACTAAGACGGGTCCATTTGGTCCTTGTTGAATTGATGCCATTTAGATTCAGCTACAATCCCCTGAATCCCCCTTTTTAACATTACTTAGTTGATCGGTGAAATGTAGCTACGATTTTTCACATCAATTATACCACCGGAGAGAATTCTAACAGATGGTAATGCTAGAAATGGTAGGAATAATGGAATCAAATGCGGTCTAGAAAAATGACATCCAGAATCAACAATTGAGTTATTTATTTTTTCAAAATTTGATGTCACCTTTTCAAATGAATCTGTTGAGAGAATTCCTGCAAATTGTAACGGTAATGAAGCAAGAATTTTTCCAGATTTAACAACAACTAATCCACCTTGATTATCAATGATATGATTTGAAGCAATGGCCATGTCAGAATCATTTGAACCAATAACTAGCATGTCATTTTCATGAAAACTCCAAGTTGAAGCAAATGCGCCAATGTCTGCACCGAAATTTTCAAGAAATCCAATAGTATGTCTGTTTGTTCCGTGAATTCTGTCAAATGCTGCAACTTTCCAGATATCAGAATCTAATGAGGCAGAAACGTGTCCATCTTTGGAATGAAGTTGTGCAGTGCCAATGTTGGTAATAATTTCAGTTTGCATAAAGATAGTATTTGCAGTAACCTCTTTCTTTTTTGTTTTAATGAGAAAATCATTTTTTGTGAATTGTTTTAGCTTAACAGTTTTTTTGATCCAAGGTGAGATGGATTTTTTCTTAATGGAACCAATAATTTTTCCATCAGAAACGATAAGTTTTCCTCCAACAAAAACTTTGTTTGGTTTGAATGATTTTAAATCATCAAAAATTAAAATGTCAGCTAATTTTCCAGGAGCTATTCCACCAAGATCTTTTCCCATGTTATAATAATCAAAATTATTCTTTGATGCCATGGTAATAGCATCAATTGGCTTTAAGCCAAGTTTTATTGATTCTCGTATACAATGATCTATATGACCAAATTTTACAATGTCAAGCGGATCAAGACCATCAGAACAAAACATCAAACGATTAAGATATGTACCATGGGATAAAACTCGTGGAATTATCTCTTTCAAGTCACGTCTAATGGATCCCTCTCTGATCATTATCCACATTCCAAGACGTAATCTTTCTAAAACTTGATCAAAATTGATTGGTTCATGGCAAGACAAAATTCCAGATGAAACGTATGCGTTAAGTTTTTTGTCACTTGCACCTGCAGTATGTCCATTAATTATGCAATCACATTCCAACATTGCAAAAAGGGATTTCATTGTTTTTGGTTCACGTAGAGTGACTTTGGTCCATGAAAATACTTCACCTAAACCTAGAACATGCGGATGTTTGACTGCAGATTTTTCTTGGGCTAATGATAGTGAATTGCTGTTACTAAATTTTGCATCAACTGGAAGACCTCCTGGTACAACTTGAAAGATTCTAACAGGAAGATCTTCGCCAAGTTTAAGAAATTCTTGAAAGCCTCGATACCCTGCAACACTGACAACATCTATTGGATCAGAGAAAAGTGAAGTAACGCCACATAGAAGAGCCTTTTTTGCAAATTCAGAAGGCAATACAAATTGATCAATGTGTAAATGCGGATCTGCAAAACCAGGACCAACATACTTTCCACTTACATCAAGTACAGTAGTTTTAGGACCAAGTGTATGTGCAGCATCAGGGCCAACATATGCAATTCTATCATGAATAATGGCAATCTGAACTTTTGGAATTATTTCTCGTGTGTATACGGATAATAGATTACAATTTTTTAATATTAGATCTGCTTTTTTGTCACCCATAGCTACAGAATTCAAAATCGAGATCGAATCTGCTAGGCTCGAAGTCACGATTTTTAATTAGATTTTGCGCCTATTATAGATTCAATGCTTAAATTACGGTTGGGAAGGTTTTGTTGATATGAACATTCCTAAGGTGATCAGAAAGTATTGTGCAAAATGTAAAACACATACTGAACAAAAGGTCTCCATTTACAAGGCTGGAAAAAGACGTGGTTCAGCAAGAGGTGAACGCCGACATGCAGAACGTAAACGTGGATACGGTGGACAGAAATTCCCAAAACTAGCAAAACCAGCCAAAGTTACAAAGAAGGTTACTCCTATTATGACATGTACTGTTTGTAAAAAGAAATACAATAAACCAGGCATTAGAATTAAGAAATTCGAGTTGATAGCAGCATGAAGAAAGATCATATTGAAATTCCAAAACCTGCAAGTAAGTTTCAAAAAGTTAATTGTAATGAATGCGGCGAACTACAAGTATTGTACTCTCATGCATCAACACAAGTAGCATGTAATTCATGTGGAAATGCTATCTCAGAACCAACAGGTTCCAAAGCTCAACTAAATGGTAAGATCTCAGGTAGTGCTGAGTAAATCATAATCTTGTTTTGAATTTAGATTAAAAGCAATTCTCTTATCATCAAGTACAATATAATTTTCAACTAAATTTTCCAATGAAGTAATTTTTTCTGCATTAACTAATGAAATTCCAGTATAATGACATATTTGATCAGCAAAATTTACTGAATAATCAGATTCAAGTCCAAGTGAAATTAAGTATTTGTTAGTAACAAGAATACTAGTCCAATTTTTTTGAGGATCATAAAAATTTGTTATTTTTTGAATTATTTCTTTATCTAATAATGGTAAATCTCCAGATACAACAAGAAATTCATCATGAAAAGTTTGAAGTACTAAATTCAAATCTTCTACATAGCCGATTCCAGGAGTATCAAAAATTTCAATACTGTTTTCTTCTAGTAATTTTTTTGTTTTGGGAGAATTACAACTAGTCACAGCTAATATTTTTGAAAAACAATTTGAATTTTTTAACGAATCTATTACATGAAGAATTATAGGTTTTTTGTAGTGAAGTAATAATTTTTCATCATTTAATTGCATACGAGTACCCTTGCCACCTGCCATAACAAGTGCAATCATAATGAAACAAACACCATCAAAGAAGATAATCTGGTAAATTCGTTAGTAGCTCCAAGTATGTCACCAGTAATACCGCCAAAACTACGAGTAGATAATGCTAATAAAAACATGGTCAAAGAAACAGAAACTCCAAGCATCACCAAGCCAACAGTTTCTCCAATCAGAATTACTGGGATTATCATGATGATGAATGCCGCTGAAAGTTTTTTCTTATCTTTCATGAATTCTACAAAAGGAGAATTTGAGCCTAAAGAAGCAGAGTTGCCTAGACTTGCCATCAGCACCATTGAGAATTTTGCTAAAATTTCACTAATCAGAATTGCTCTAAATAGATCAAATCCGCTAGTAAATGATATTGTGATTATCAAACCAACTAAATACAAAACAATGGTTACAATTCCAGCAGAACCAGTAGAAAGATCTTTCATAGCTTGAAGCTTTCTATTTTTAGTTCCTTTTACCATAAGGCCATCTGCAAAATCAGCTAATCCATCGGTATGATGTATTCCTGTAACAATTGCAATAGATGCAACAACTAACAAACCAACCAGTAAAGGATCTAAGAAAAAAGATAGTCCAAGACCTAACGAACCAATTAAAACTCCGATTACAATTCCTACAACAGGAAAAAGATACATGTACTTTGCAATATTTTCTAATGTTGCATTTGATGATGGGAATATTGTCAGAAAAGAGAAAACAGATCCAATTTCTTTAAGCATGTGCCCACCATCCAATAAATGACAAAATAGAAATTATTGGTGTAACAATTATTCCAAAGAAAAGGATTGATGTAAGTTTCATCATTGTAATTGCAGACATTACATGTTCCTTTGTTAGTGTGATTTCACCATCACCTAGCTTGTAATAGTTTATTTTTTCAAATTTTGTCTCTAAAGCTCCTGCTAAAGCAGCCATAGGATATCCGGCATTATGACTTTCAGTTTTTTTACCATCTCTCATCATTATCTTGTATGATTCCCTCCAATTATTTTGTAAGATAGCAGCTGATAGTATCATAACTAGTCCTGTAAGTCTAGATGGGATATAATTTAAAATGCTGTCACATGTTGCTGCAAACCAACCAATATTTTTGAAGATTTCAGTTTTGTATCCAATCATTGAATCAGCAGTGTTAATTACACGATAAACAAATGCTCCTGGCAATCCAAAAAAAGCAAAGTAAAACAAAGGACCAGTGATTCCATCAACTGTATTCTCACTTATGCTTTCAAGTACGCCTGAAATAATGTGATTTTTATCTAAATTTTTGGTATTTCTCTTTACAATCATAGATAAACTAGATCTGGCCCTGTCAAGATTATCTTCATCAATTGAATCCATTACAATCTTAGCATATTTTTCCATTCCACGAATAGCGATAGTAGTCTTCAACAATAATCCACCAATAATTATTGAAGCAATTAGTGAAACATAATCTATTGAAATCAATGATATGCCAATTTGCAAAATAAAAAGTAGTAAAATTACTAAACTTGAAATAATCACAATAATAAAAACACCACCAAGTTTTTCAACTAAAAGATATTCATTTTTTGTAATTGGTGTAAGTTTTGCAAGTAATATTCCAATCCAAGCCGTTGGATGATATCTATTTTTAGGATCTCCAAATTTAAAATCAAGAAAAAGTGCAATTCCAACTATAAGTAAAGATTCAAAAATCATTACAACATTCTCTCAATTGATTTCATATCCATATTTGATTTGACAATTTTTGCTAATTTGTTTAATTCATCATCAATTTTTGAAATATTTTTCTTGGTCCAGGCAATATGTTTAGGATTAGCATTAAGAGAGTCCTCTTCAGGTAAATCAAGAGGGATTAATGGAATGGTACCAACAACAGGTATTTTTGTAATATTTTTGAGTTTTTGAAATCCTGGTTTCAACATAGAAACATCACCTCTGAATTTGTTAAAAATGAAACCTTTTACAAGTTTTTGATGTTGTTTTTCAATTAGAGCCATTGTTCCCACGAGGCTAGCAAAAGATCCACCCTTATCAATGTCTGAAATTAAAAGTACAGATGCGTTTGCTTTTTGGGCAATTCGCATGTTTGCAATATCAAATTTTTGTAAATTGATTTCAGCAGGAGAACCAGCGCCTTCCAATAGTACTAAATCAAAGTTTTTCTGTAAATTTTTCAAGGAATTTGAAACAATTTTGATTCCTTCATGATTAACAAATTTTTCATAATACTCTTTTGCGTTCATTTTTTTGTAGCGTCTTCCATTTAGATACACGATACTATTGTAATTTCCAACGGGTTTGAGTAAGATAGGATTTAGGTCAGGAATAATATCACATCTAGCTCCAAGAGCCTGAATAGCCTGAGCACGAGAAATCTCAAATTCAGGCGTGACATAAGCAAAATTTGACATGTTTTGAGATTTAAATGGTGCAACACGATATCCTTTGTCTGAAAAAATTCTACAAAGTGCAGCTACCAGTGTTGTTTTTCCAGCACCTGAAGAAGTTCCTTGAATCATTAACGATTTCATGACAATGCCTCCAATGCTTTGACAAGTTTTAGATTATCTTTATGAGATTTAACTGCAACACGAATATGATGGTTATCTAATCCTCTAAAATTTTTACAGTTTCTAATTAAGATATTTTGTTTGAGTAATTTTTGCTGTAGTTTTGTTGAATCAAATTTGGTTTTGATTAAAATGAAATTTGTAGATGAATCATAGCAATCAAATCCATTTAATGTATTTATTTTATTTTTTAAATAATTTAATTCTTTTTTAATTATTAAATTTGATTTTTTAAGATGAGATTTATTTTCAAGTGCGGTGGTAGCTGCATTTTGGGCTAAAGAGTTTACGCTCCAAGGTATTTTGATTTTTTGTAATATATTGATAATTTGGTTAGATGCAGCAGCATAGCCGATTCTTATTCCAGGTAATGCAAAAGATTTTGTCAATGAGCGTAAAACAAAAAGATTATCATATTTTTTTATGTATGAAATTACAGATTCGTTTGATGTTGGAACCATTTCAATAAAACATTCATCAACAAATACAATTGTAGAAAGTTTTTTTGCAGCTTTTATTATATCCAATAATTGACTTTTTAACAGAAGTTTTCCAGTAGGATTGTTAGGATTACAAATGAATATGCAACCACGTTTTGGAATTTGTGAAATAAATAAATCGAGATTTTTAGATAAATCCATAGTTTTAAAATAAGATATTTTACAATTACTTAGCTTTGCCGCTATTTCATATTCTTGAAAAGTGGGAATTGGAATCAAAACGGAAATTTTTTTAGATAGAAATGCAAAACAGAAATTATAGATAATTTCAATAGCACCATTTCCAACCAGCAGGTTGGATTTTTCTAATTTAGTATATTTTTTTAGGCTTGACAAAACGAGTGACGAACTAAAATCTGGATAATCTTTGATATTGTCAATATTTTTTTTAAGGATTTTCTTTACAGATGATGGGATTCCAATAGGAGTGACATTAGAACTAAAATCAATAATAGAGGGATCAAGTATCGTTAGTGGATTTCTTCCGCCATGTATTACTGGAATATGTTTAATGACAGATGATTTTACTCTTATTTTCACAGTTCCAAATAGAATTAGCAGATTTAGTATGTTTTGGTAATTCAGAAAACGATTATTAGTTGAAAGCGATCAACAATCAAAACATGGATAAGAAAAGAGTGGCAATAATTGGAGTTACAGGTGCAGTTGGTCAAGAATTTGTCCAGTCTTTAAATAATCATCCATGGTTTGAGGTAACTCAAATTGCAGCATCTGAACGTTCTGCAGGAAAAAAGTACATTGATGCAATTAAGGATTCAAGCGGTATTGTAGCATGGGATGTAGGTGGCGAAATTCCAGAATATATCAAAGGAATGATAGTGAGATCAATTGATGACTTGGATGTTTCCCAATTAGATTTGGTATTTTCAGCTGTTGAATCAGAAGCTGCTAGAAACATTGAAACCAAGATGGCAGCAGATTTACCAGTTATTTCAACTAGTTCAGCTTATAGATATGAAGAAGATGTTCCAATACTAATTCCAGGGATTAATGATGAACAAGCAGAGTTGTTGGAAATTCAGAAAAAGAACAGAAATTGGAAAGGATGGGTGGCACCACTACCAAATTGTACTACAACTGGTTTAGCTATTACATTAAAGCCATTACTTGAAAAATACGGAGCAAAAAAAGTTATGATGACTTCAATGCAAGCGATATCTGGTGGTGGAAAGTCAGGAGTATCTGCAATGGGAATTACAGACAACATCATACCATACATTCCAAAAGAAGAAGGCAAGGTTAGACTAGAAACTAGAAAAATTTTAGGCAAACTAAAAGATGGCAAAATTATAGATGCGGACATCAGAGTTAGCTGTACATGTACCAGAGTTCCAGTAATAGACGGACATACAGAATCTGTTTTTGTAGAAACTACACAGGAAATAGATCCCGTTAAAGCAAAAGAGACCTATGATAAATGCAATGAAGATATCTCAGTAGTAGGATTACCATCAGCTCCAGAAAAATACTATGCATTTCATGACGATCCTACAAGACCTCAACCAAGAATGGAAAGAACCGTAGGCGATGGAATGACTACAACAATTGGAAGAGTAGAAAAAGAAGAATTATTTGATCATGGTTTAAAATACATGCTATTCTCACACAATAAAAAAATGGGTTCTGCAAAAGGAGCAGTGCTGTTAGCAGAAATGTTATACAAAAAAGGTAAGATTTAGATTATTTTTGCAATTTTTACAATAATAACTTTATAAGATCCAAAAATCTAGATCGCTTCAGGTGTTTTAAACGGCAAAAGTAGATGAATTGGATTTACAAATTTTATCAGAATTATCAAATGATGCATCAATTTCAGTTCCACGTTTATCAAAAAAAATTAATGTCAATTCATCGGTAGTATATTCTAGAATCAAAAGACTTGTTAAAAGAAAATTGATTGAACGCTTTACAATCATAGTAAACGATGAAGAACTTGGGTATAACGTAAAAGCACTGACAGGAATTAATATGGATACAAAAAAACGAGATCACATTATTGAAGAATTATTCAAGATTGATGGAGTCAGAGAAGTTGCTGAAGTTACAGGTAGATTTGACATACTAGTAACAATGTATGCAAAATCATTGGATCATATGCATAAAATGGTCTCGGAACGAATTGGTAGGATTGAAGGAATTCAGTCATCAGAGTCATTTATTGAAATGAAATCACGAATGAAAGCAATGCCATATATGCCATCAAAGGATAGTGACTAAGATTGCAAAAACAAAAGTCAGAATCCAGAGTCGCCGTATATTATGAACTAACAAAACCAAAAATTTGGTATTTACTAGTATTTACTGCATTTGGTGCTGCGTTAACTGCATCCAATATTTACAATATAGAAATTTCGCCAGTTACATGGGTATTTATGTTATTTTCAGTGGCAGCTGGCTCAGCTGCTGCAAATACTTTGACAAATTATCATGACAGAGATATTGATGCCATAATGGAAAGAACAAAAGGCAGACCACTTCCATCAAAACGAATCTTTCCTGCAGTTAAAGCAAGAAATTTTGGATTGGTGTTAGCTGGAATATCGCTAGTTTTGGCATTTGGAATATCGTTTACAACAACATTAGAGCAAGGTGCATGGGCAACCATATTCATCGCATTTGGATTAGCGAATAATATTCTGGTTTATTCTTACATGTTAAAACGGAATTCCAGAACTAACATAATTTTAGGTGGATTATGTGGAGGTTCACCACCAATGATTGGGTGGGTAGCTGTAAGTATGTCTGATTTATGGACAATGGGTCTTGCAATGGCAGGATTAGTGTTTATTTGGATTCCAATGCATATTTGGGCTTTGACATTACATTTCAAAGACGATTATAACAAAGTAAATGTTCCAATGTTAACTGCAGTACAATCTGAAAAAACATCGGCAAGAGCTATAGCAGGTTCAACTGTTGTAATGGTATTATTTTCAATTGCCCCATTCTTTCTAGCAACTGAAAGCGGTGAAGAGATGGTAGGAGCAATATATCTATGGACAGCAATTGCATCAGGAGCCTTAATGATTGCATTATCAATATGGGTGATTATCAAACCAATGGAAAAAGCTGCATGGACTTTGTTTAAATTCTCTAGTCCATATTTGGCAGTGTTATTTATCGCATTAATGGTAGATTCAGCATTATAAAATACTGCCATCATCAAGACTGTTAAGTTCTTTAGTAATTTTGGAATGTTTTTCCACTAGTATTTCAAGATCATTTTGCAATTGGGAAGAATTCCATTCCAACTGTATTAGTGAAGATAGTTTTGCAATAATATTCCATTGAACATTGTTTTGATCATTGATTAATTCTAAAAAGCGTTTACCTTTTTCGTCGTCATCCATAATTTTTTGATAGTTTGCATTCATAAAAAGTTAGCATTGGTAATTACATAATTTTAAAGTTTTATTAGTAAATATTCATTATTTGACATATTGCAATGCAGTATTTCAGAATGTAAGCAGAAATCAGTTGAAACAGTAAAGATTAGTTTTAGAGAAACCAGAAATTTATGTGTAAAACACTATGAATTGTTCAAAAATAAAGATAGAGAACACACAGTGAATTTTTCTAAAGCATCTAAAGTTTAGTGGAAATTGGAATAGTCTTTTTCAATATTTGAAGTTATTGAAAGATTTAACATCTACTATTTTTAATCAAGAATATGGCAGTAAAGAAGAAAAATGTGGTTAGAAAGAAATCAGTAAAAAAACCACTTTCGAAGCCAAAAAAACAAGTTAAAACTTCAAAGAAACCAGAGTTTGAGAAAGCATGGGAAGATTACAATTCAGCATTAAACGGCTGGAAAGAATCTCTTGCACAATGGCAAAAGGCTACAAATGAAACTTTGATGACATATCATGAAGCTTGTCAAAAAGCAATAGAATCAGATGCAGAATTATTGAAAAAAGTTAGTTCAAGTTGGGAGAATACTTGGGAAGAAATTGGTCCCGAATACATTAAACAACAAACAAAAATGATGGAAAACATCTTCAAAGAAACAAACATTGAATCAATAAAAAAATTTAATGAACAGTGGGAAAAGTTTCTAAAAACTTCTGGCGAGGATTCTATTGTAGCATATCAAGAAGCCATCAAAAAATTCAACCAAGCATGGCAATCAGGAACAGGCATTATTTCTTAGAATTAAAAATAATTTAAATTAAATTAGGTGATTATCAATTATCTTCCCCTAAAATATAATCAACTAATAATGAGAATGTGTCCCTATCTCTGTTGTTGTATCTCCATTCCATCTCTTTGATGTAAAGCAAGAACTTGCCAGGACTCACACCGTGATGCTTTGCAATTCTCTCCTTTGCAAAACTCCAGAACCCTTCCATCCCGTTGATGTAGACCTTGCCGTTTGCAAATATTTTCTGATGATCTATCGACATGTGACGGTATCCAGAAAACATCAGAGAATCATAACCTCTCCACTTGTCAGTGTACACGATGCTTCCCTTTCTGACCTTCTTTATTGTCTGGTCCAGAAGTGTCTTGGCCGATACGTCACTTACAATGCTGACTGAGACCATTCCATTTCTTTCCAGTATGCCAAAAACGATTGTCTTGTTTTTGGCGCCACGTCCGCGGCGTCCCTTTCTTTTTCCACCAAAATACGCCTCGTCAGCCTCGATTTCTCCTTTGAGCTGATGGTCTGTCTCTGCAAGACGGTACAGTATTGCATATCTGATGCAATCAAATGCATTTAGTGCAGTAGGATAACTGACACTGGTTTCTCTTGCAGCCATTCTTGCACTGATTCCAAGATCAAATAATTTGATGAGGGCCAGCCATTTCACATGATCAATTTTTACAATGTCTAGCCATGTGTCTTTGAACGGATTGTAATCTGATTTGCAGCCAACACATCTCAGATATCCTTTTGTCATGATATAGTAATTCCTTAACTTGCATTTTGGACAACAGATGGTTCTTTTGGATTCCAGGCAATTGCAAAGAAATTCTATTGTTGATGTTTTCTCTGATGCGATATTGATGAATTTAATAAAATCAATTCCAACCAACTATAATTCACATGAAATTAGTTAGGGGACGTATATTTACAATCACCTAATTTTATTACAATTACATAGATGAGTTGCGCAGTTACAGACAAAACCTAACTTTTCATTCCACTTGAGAGATTTGTAATTCTATGGAATTGTAATAAATTCTTCTTTCCACCGTATCTTGAAATTAACGATTCCACAAACAAT
>Ga0210019_1003638_pt1 | contig 13997 bp, 16 predicted proteins | sample CryGeyCG2114_020_2_FD_183969 | JGI IMG/M metagenome (GOLD analysis project Ga0210019, IMG submission 183969) | Groundwater microbial communities from aquifer - Crystal Geyser CG11_big_fil_rev_8/21/14_0.20 (SPAdes) (version 2) | ecosystem: Environmental > Aquatic > Deep subsurface > Groundwater ...
CGAAGTCGAAAATAACCTGGAACTTATTTTCCACAAGTATCAATTATCCCGATCCGATTTCATCGATCTTCCCCTTCCGGAATCCTTGAAGGCGATCAAGGTTAACCGCTGACGCCGGGAAGGGGGGAATTTCTCCCTCTCATTTTCCCAGGATAAAGGTGACCGGCCCGTCGTTGACCAACTCGACCTGCATGTCGGCGCCAAACCGTCCCGTCAAAGTGGAAAGTCCCTGGGCGGCAAGCGATTGCACAAACCGCTCATACAGAGGCACCGCATCCTCAGGCCGGGCCGCGCGGTCGAAACTGGGACGGCGTCCCTTCTCACAACTCCCCGCCAGAGTGAACTGGGAAACGACCAGGACTCCCCCGGAAATATCCTTGCAGGACAGATTCATATTGCCCTGGGGGTCGGGGAAAATCCGCAGGTTCGCGGTTTTCTCCGCCAGGTAATCCGCCTGGCCGGGACCATCGCCTCGCTCCGCACCGAACAGAACCAGAAGACCGCGCGCGATCTCCGAAACTTTTTCGCCGCCGACGGTAACCGACGCGCGGGCAACCCTTTGCAGAACGAGTTTCATGGAGAACCTCTGATAACTGGAGTGAGTGGCGGGAATGAGGACGGGAGTTTCAACGGGCGTTGAAAAAGCGGGCGGGAGTCCCTTCCTGACCGATACGCGCTTTCACCTTGCGAAAGCATTTCGGGCAACACCCTTCGTAAGCGTTTCCCTCCTTATTGATATAAATCCGGCGGTAAACGTTGCAACACTCGAAGTGAACCCCAATAAATTTCTTTCTGGTTTCCATCAGCTTCCCAGAACTTGCACGAGAAATTTCCGATTGCGGGGACGATTGTCGAAATCGCACAGAACAATCTGTTGCCAGGTTCCCAGAAGCAGTTCACCTCCGGAAAACGGAACGGTGAGGGACGGATTCATCAGCGCGGCGCGAACGTGCGCAAACCCGTTTCCATCGCCCCATCTTGAATCGTGGGCGTAAGGGATGCCCATGGGCGCGAGTCTCTCGATGGCCTTTTTTAAATCCTCCACCGCTCCCGATTCGTATTCGATCGTGGTAATCCCCGCCGTTGAACCGGGAACAAACACCGTGGCAATGCCCTCCTGAAATCCCGACTCCCTCACTTCCTCCGCCACACGGCCGGTGATGTCGAGAATGTCCCCGAATCCCTGCGTGGCAATCTGGCAGGACGACGTTTTGACCTGAGTGCTCATTACATGTTTCCCAGGGCGAAAATCTTCGCGGCGCGGAATTGCTGGTGCGAAATATTCAGGGCCTTGGTGATGCGCCGAATTTCCTCCGATTCCGCGTGCGAGATTTCCCCGTCGGCGGTGGCCACGGCGAACAGGCTCTCCATCAGCTTGATCCGGTCGTTATAGGAAACCATCCGGTTGATTTCCGTGACCACTTCATGAAAATCGAATCCGCTTTTTGCCAGTTCTTCAAGCACGTCAATTAAAATGGTTAATTCCTTCCCCCCAAAAGAAAATTTTTCTGAAAGGATACGTTTGAGCGCTTTCTTTTCCCGTTCATCCAGGTGATCGTCGACGTTGGCCACCCGAGACAGAAGGGAACCCAACAGGCAGATGAAATAAAGTCCCCCCTGCTTCAGATTTATTTTATGACCCTGGTGGGCGGCTTTCAATTCCAGTTTTTTCAGAACCCGGCGCTTGAAATATTTTTCAAGGTCGGGGTCTTTCTCCCGGCCGCCTGAAAAGAGCGCTCTCCGTACGAGGTTGCGGATCGTCCCGATCGACCGGCGGGTGGGGGCCGCACGTTCCAAAAGGTCGCGGAACTGTTGCAACATGGCTTTTTCCTCCGCGCCGACCTTTTTATCGGCCCGGGCCATTTCGTCCAAAATGTCGAGGATTTCCCGTTTCTCTTTGGGGGAATGAAGCTCCGCGGCCAGGGTCTGCAACAATTCGGACTGCCGCTCGGCCGAAACCGGCGCTTCCAGGTAGGGCTTCAATTCCTGAAGCTGGACCTTTTCCAAACCCAGTTTGCGTATGAAGGATTTGAGGATATTGCCCTCCGAATGGGTCAGTTCTCCATCCGCCCATGCCAGGGCGGACAGTACTTTGAGAAAGGTTAAATGTTTAAAATGAGCCACAACCCGGTTCCTTATTCAAAACTGCTCAGCCACAAGCGGGGCTTGCGTTCGGGGTAAGTGAGGGCAAGAATGTCCAGAGACTGGTCGGCGGAAAAATCTCCGAAAGCCAGTTCGACAAAAAGAGAAAGCTGGGGGAGACGCCGGGCCGATTCGTCGTTAAACGCCCATTTCCCGCGTCCACCCAGCAATTTGATTCCTTTTGCTGAAAGCAGAATGACATCGGCAAACCCGTTTTCATTCCCATCAAGGAGATAAACCCGGGATACGGGATGGGGAGGGAGGTCCTTGTGGCTTCGTTTCCGGAATAGTCCTCCGCCCGTATTTTCGAGGAAGTAATTGACCTCCCCCGGAAAATCCCGCTGGTTCTCAGAAAGAGAACGGTTCACCACCAGCAGATCGTTATCCCCGTCCAGATCAAAATCGGCCCAGTCGGCAGACATACTTTCATCCAAAATCCGGGGAAGCCGGTCGGTCCGGTCGGCAAATTGGCCCAAACCATTATTGATGAGAAGACGATTTTGTCCCTTTTCGTAAACCAGGAAGATATCGACTGACTGGTTCCCATCATAATCGGCAAAGGACATTTCGACAATCCCCGGAGGCAATTTCGGAAGGAGAAGTTGAGTCGCGTCCTCGAACACACCGTTTCCCTGGTTCAAAAATAACTGAACCGAATAGGGGTCCGTACTTTTATCCGGTTTCTTGACATCGCGTCCGAAAAAGATCAGGTCCAGATCATGGTCCTGGTCGATATCAATCAACCGGACTTGTTCCATTCCTTCCATAATAAACGGAAGCCGATACCCCTCCTTGTTAAAAAACATTCCGGTGCCGTTATTGAACATCACGCGGGCGGATCCCGATTCGCCGGGAGGAGTGAGCAGAACCAGATCCTCCGTTCCATCGGCGTCGATGTCGCCGATCCAGAAACCGTGGACCCCCTTGCTGGAGACTTCGTCCAGTTCCGCATTCTTCTTGTACCCGAATTTTTTCTTTCCCTGATTGATCAGGACAAAAATCCGGGTCCGGCCCTGCGCATCGCCGCTGAGCAAAATGACGTCTTTGTATTTATCTTTGGTCAACCAGGCAAAGCTGGCCTGTTTTACCGCGCCCGGACTGTTGGGAAGGTAGGTTTGAGAAACGTCGATGTAATGGTGGCGAAGCGATTCGTCCTTTGAAACGCGCTTCTGACTGCAAGCGGTCAAACAGAGGACGGCGATAAGGAACCCCAGAAGGAATTCAGTCGAACATGGACTTCGGCATGTCCGGATCATTGAGGTCGATTTCCAAACCTTCATAGGCGGCGATGCTTCGTGGAAAAATTTTGCGGGATTCGGCTTCAATCCGGCCCACAAATTCATCCGGGTGCGATGGATCGTGATGAAAGAGGACCAGTTTGTCGACATTGGCGGCCTTGGCGATTTTGATTCCCTCCCGCATGGTGCTGTGGCCCCAGCCCTTGCGCGAAAACTGGCCATTGCGGCCATAATATTCATCATCGGTGTACTGGGCGTCGTAGATCAGAACGTCGACGTCCTGTGACAGGTGAAGAAGATTTTTATTCATCTTCTCCTCAAGGTGTTCGTTGTCGGTGGCAAACACCAGCGAGCGGTTTTCCGATTCGACCCGATACCCGAAGGACCCGTTGGGATGGTACAGGTTCCCCAGCGTGACCTTCATGTTTTTACCTTCGATCACGTCGCCCTGGCTTATATCATGGTACCGGAGCGTGGCGCCGAACAGATCGATCTTGACGGGAAAGCAGGGAGGGGTCATCTGTTGCTGAAGCACTTCCTGGATCGTTTTGGGAAGGCAGGTCCCACCGTATATGTCGAACTCGTTGCCTTTGACATAGAACGGGGCGAAAAACGGAAACCCCTGGATATGATCCCAATGCACGTGGCTATAAAATAATCGCGCCTTTACGGGCAATTCTTTCATCAAGGTCCGGCCAAGGTTGACGATACCGGTCCCGCTGTCGAATATAATGATCTCGTCTCCACAGCGAACCTCCACGCAGGTGGTGTTTCCCCCGACTCCCGAAGTTTCCTTGTTACCCATCGGGCAACTCCCCCGCACTCCCCAAAATCGAACGATCACCTTTCACCACCTCTAAATACAGGAATTCTCTTACGGGATTGAGAAAAACCATTCCCTCCGCACGACTGAAATTCCGCATTATAAACAATGGTTCGATAAGGAACAAACGGATTTATGGAGTTCCCGGAATCCTTGATATAATGAGTGGGTTTTCAATGAGTTTTATGCCCTTTTATTTTACAATTCCACCAAAGTTCCGGTGGAGAGAAACGCGTCCCGTCTTCCCTTCTCCGCAGAGGTCAACTCCCCCTTCATCCAGTTTCCAGGGAAAAAGATCTGGAATCCCCTCAGGATGGCATCGGCCACTTCCAGGAATTCCACGCTCCTGTGGAGCGCCTCGCTTAAAGCAATCGTTCGATCCCGTAAACGGACCCGATGGGCATCCCGGGTGGACGGGGAATCGAAACGAAGCACATCGGTAATACCCTCCCGGTCCAGGTCGATCAAAAGGGTTCCCTGTTGAAGGAATGCGCCCGACAGGCGGCGCTGAGCGCTTCCCACCAGTTTTTTGCCCTCGATCACAATTTCACGATGATCGGCCGAAGCGAAGCAGGATGGAAACCGGGGAGAACCCTCCATTCCGTTCCCTTCCGCCTCCGGTGGAGATCCGGAAGGGGAACCGGGAAACCGGGACTCATAATATCGAACCCGCGCCAACCTTCCGCCCGAGCGTTTTGCCTTGGGCTTTGAAAGGGAACTGGATTCTGTGGGGCGAACACTTTGGGCTTTTTCCAAGCCCAGGCCGCGCAGAGAAGCAATCAGCGTCTGCGAAACCGCGTCATACGCTCCCATAAGATCGGAGGGGAATTGCGGATGGGGTATGGGCACCACCAGGGCATAGGTCAATTCGTGGCAATGAAGAATCGCCCGGCCGCCTGTGGGTCGGCGAACCACGGGAATCCCCCGGTTTCGGCAACGTTCCCGGTCGATTTCCCGGTCCGGTTTTTGAGCGTATCCCAGGGTCAGAGTCGGTCGTGCCCACCCATACAACCTCAAGACGGCCCCCGTCTCCCCCGCATTGCAGGATTCGAGGAGAGCCCGGTCGGTCGCCATATTGACCGCCCCCTCGCATAAACCATCCTGAATGAACCGCCAGGAAATTGAGGCGGACGCCTGATCAATACTCATTGGAGTTTTCCCACCCTCGAGGCAAACGGTCCCTCTTCACATCTTCCCGGCAACATGTTATCTTTGAAAATATCTGATCCTGACCGTATTCATATTCCCGCTTAGGGCGCACTTTCCCGATAATCGCTTCTCTACCGGTTCCGACGTGAATCTGTTCCGTTTCAAAATATACCTGATATACCTGACCGTTATGGCCATTTCATCCATCGGTGGTATTTCGGGGGCATCGGCCTATGAATCACTTGCGGGGCATACGCCTATCTTAAAATGCCAGACGACCTGCCACAAGGCCAAAAACCTCGAGTACGCAAAAGTGGACAAAACCCGCCTTACCGTCTGCAAGGATTGCCATACCGGGGTCGCGCCGGGAGAAAGCCGCAATCCATTTCAGAAAACCGCGCACTTTATTCTGACTTCGAAAAAAACTGCCCCAAAAACATCCACCTCCCCGCCCCCGTCCGTCCCACCCCAGCACTCGAAATTCCCAACATCTGGAATGGCGTCCATTCCCGCTGGAGAATTCATCATGGGATCGAATGAGCGATGGGATGATGAATCCCCGGAGTACATCGCCCACACGAATGCGTATTCCATCGATATTTATGAAGTGACCAACGAAGATTATAAAAAATTCGTAACGGCCACCGGCCATGAACTCCCCTACCATTGGCCCGAAGGAGAGATCCCCAAGGGGAAGGAAAAACATCCCGTCATCTACGTCAACTGGTTCGATGCCCGGGACTACTGCGAGTGGGCGGGGAAACGCCTGCCGACAGAGGAGGAATGGGAAAAAGCGGCCCGGGGGGAAAATGGTTACATCTACCCCTGGGGCAATGAATGGACCGTGCACAAATCCAACAATCCCTATAAAGGTTCCACCGGAACCGAACCGGCGGGAAGTTATCCGGAAGGGAAAAGCCCTTATGGCCTCTACGACATGTCGGGAAACGTCTGGGAATGGGTGGACAGTTACTATCTCCCCCACCCCGGGAACATGGTGCCGCGGGCGGAATATGGAACCGACAAGCGAATCCTGAAAGGGGGATCGTGGTTTGACTGCCTGTCTTACGGTTGTGGATTGAGCGCACCGACCTTCAACCGAAGCTTTTTCACCCCTGAAGTGCGGAATAACAGTTTCGGATTCCGTTGCGCCAAGTCCTCCTGAGGGGGCCTTTCTCACGGGTTCCGGACGGCTGTTTCCTCTTGACTTGCCCGAATTTCCCCATAAAAATGGGGGAATTCTAACTCTCATCCTCAGGCCGCCCGATGCCGAAGCCCCGGTCGACTTCAAAAACCCATACGGACTGGAGAGACCCTTTTGTGGACGAAGCAACTCCTCCGCCGGGTTACCGGATCTCCAGGGCTCGCAAGATCGTTCTCGGACTTTTCATCATCGGATTCTGGTTATTTTTTTACTGGTACCGTGAAATGGAAATGACCCCTCCCGCACCCCTGGTCCCCCCGTCGGAAACCATTCCCGAAAGCGCTCCCCCCGCAAAGTAAACCGCGTCCCCAACTCCCCGATCCCTTTACCGGTTTTCGTACCAATGCTCGTTGACCTTTTCGTTTCCCAGAATCAGGTCGATACTCTCCGGCGCAGGCTTGAGAATCAGGCGCGTCGCGTTTCCATGGTCGAGTAAAAGGAACGTCTCCGGGACCGGGTCGAGGACCTTCCCCGTTTCTTCCATGATGTCTTTTTCCGTCTCGGGGCCAAAATCCAGCTCGGGAACGGGTCCCCATACGGGGTTTGCAGGATTGAAAATAAGAAACTTCTTATGCCGAATGTAATCGTCCTCCTGAACGAGGTGGTCGGGAGGCCTTTGGGGAAGTTGGTGCGGGTAGTTCTGCTCCAGATGCTTGGTAAAAGCCAGTTTCACCTTTTCCTGGGACCGGTCCTGAAATGAGTCAATCTCGAATCCCCTCCCGGCAAAAACCAATGGGTGGGAAATTTTCGGCCGGTTGGCCTCGTAATCCGGTTTCAGGGAGAGGGAGGTATCCTGCGCCCGCTTTCGTAGCGCAAAATAGGGAATTTCGTAACGGTTGATCGCCAGATATTCGGGATCCGATTTATACGGTTCCAGGGCAGGGGCAGGTTTTAAGACAGGAGGAGGTGAAGGCGTCCCGGGCTTCGCTTCCGGAACCTTGGCCACTTCCGGTGCCGACAGTTCCTCCTCCGGCGACGTGGGGGGGGCGAACTCCCGCTTGAGGTTCACCTTCGAACGAAGCTCGATATTGATGAGAAATGGATTCAACCGCAACGTCTGAACCTCCTCTTCCTTTTTGGCGCAGGCGGCAAGAAGAATCAAGGTCAGCAGAATCATCCAAAATCCGGTATTTTTACGACGCATCGCAGACTCGGAACCCGTTCGTATTCAACACCCACCCTTATCCCTCCATCGGCAAAAGTTGCATAATCATGAGAGGATAAATTCGATGGAGAAGACTATTTGATCCCAGCATGGGGAATAGGATGGGAAACCCTTAACCCGTTGGATCGATTTAAATCCATTTTATAATCGAATGCCCCCCGCAGGCCGAAAAATTTCAGGGACCCCTCACCTCAAAAATCCGATTTGACTTTATTTCCGAACGAGTTCCCGGTTTCTCCTGGAAACGGAACCCGTTTAAGCCTAAAAATCTAACTTCTTTCTAATTCATATCAAATATTCCCTGACTATTATTTGCACTAAGCATGATGCAAAAGTTTTCAAATCCGGGAAAATCCAAAGGAAGGCAAAGCGTTCCATGTCTTTTTTTTTGACGGTTGAGATAAATTTTTCCCTCCCCACAGAACCTCAAATATCATCCACCCTGAGGAGATCGACTTATGGCTTTCATAAGTTCGCCCAAAAAAATACGCGAAACCTTGTTTAAAGCAACCCCCTGCCCGTCCGAAAAACTGACCCGGCCGTTGCCCGTCAATAGTGAAATTACCGATTGGGATCAGGATGCATTTCGGGAAATCACCTCCACTCTTCTGAATGCGGAACAGATGGAACGGATAATTTCTCCGGCCCAGGTGTTTCCCAATCTGGACACGGTGGTTGCCCTGCATTGGCACGCCGAGTTCGTCCCCATGGAGTTGATCCGCCGGCGCATCAATTCCACATTCCCCAACAAGAAGAGGGAATTGATTATTCCCACCGACCACAACCTGCTACGAACCTATGACGGAGAGTACTCCGGGGTGGAAGTGGATTGCTATTCCCCCGAATTCAACCGCAAAGTCCAGTTGCTCATTCATTTCAAGAACGAAAAGCTTGAACACGCCGCCGCTTTTCGCGCCATGCTGGACCATACCCACAACTACCGGTCCAGCCAGTTGTTTGAGTTATTCGATTCCATCCTCGATCCGCGATGGGATTTCCGCCTCAGGGACGCCGCCCGCGCCACCGGCGCCGATGAGGACCTGATGACTTTTGTCCAGATCATTGCGAAAAAACTACGGACCCTCCTTTTCGAAAACATGGATCGGCTTCCCAGGGATCAGGTCAAAAACAGGTTGCTGGCCAATTATTGCGACCAACTCCGGGAATTTTACGACGACCGCATCATCAACCGGGCGCAATATCTGATCCAGATGGTCAAGCGGGTGGTCAAGAGGAATTTCAATCACCAATATTTCTATGAGACCCGGGAAATAATCGAAGAAGCCAGGGCCCTCGGGGGTGGAATCGTAATTCCTCATCCCGAACAATTCTGGCCGGTTTTACTGGCCGATTACGATGTGGATGGATACGAGGTGTGGAACCCGCAATCGCAGGAGTACACGGAATTCCTGATCAACGTGGTCGCCCGGCAGAATAAGAGCCGGAGCCGGGAACAGCGCCCCCTTCTCATTTTTTTGGGTGACGACACCCACATGGGAGAAAAATCCAAACCCCCGGAACACCAGAACAAGGAAAAATCCGCCCGCCAAATCGGGGTTCAAACGGCCTGGGACGACATCGCCATCACCAAGAGCCTTTGCGCCGCCAACATGGACCGCAACAAGCTGATTGACGAATATTCAAGCCGCCTGGGATAGGGGGCAAACCCGTTTCCGGGGAATGGAGAAAAGCAATTTCATGTCCACTTTCGACGACGACTTCAGATATGAATCCATTCAAGATCGCGAATCCATCGTTAAATATCTCACGGTCCTCGGCGAGGGGATCCAAAACGGAAGGCTCCTGTTTGGAACAAGGCGCAAAAAACTGATCCTTGAACCGGGCGGGCTATTAAAACTGGAAGTCAAGGCCAAGAGGAAAGACCGGAAGGTCAAGCTGAACCTGCAGATCAGTTGGTCCAGCGACAAGGAAAAAGGAAGCGCCGGGGCAGATTCCCTGGAAATCAAGGCGGGGAAAAAACGGTAATCTCCCATGAATTATTCAGAGGGAATCTTGTCTACGGATGGCATCGACAAAAATTTCAAGTTGATGGTGCTGGAGGTGGTCAAACAGGTCGAAGATACCCAGAAGGCGCTGGAAAATTCCGATCCTCATCTCATTTCCCAAATCGACGCCCGGGATGACTATATCGACAACCTGAAAAGCATAATCGAGAACAAATGCTTTTACAGCAATCTTCACCACGACATGGACAAAAAAGCCATGGACCTGGTGCGGTCGGTCAACATCATCAGCAATAATCTGGAACGCATTGCCGACCTGGCCGTCAACATCGTCTCGCAGATCGATCATCTTCCCGGGAAAGATGAGTTGTGCCGCTACGAATATAAAAAATTTTTCGAACTCGTCCTTTCGGGAATGGAGCTGATCAACAAATCCCTGGAGCATCGCGACATCAGCCGGGCTCTTTAAATCTGCCAGTCGGAATTCAACCTCGACGCCCTCTTCGCCTCCAACTTCAACAAAGTCATCGCCGACCTACGCTCCGGGGAGGATCCCCAGCGCCTGGTGACTCTTCTCTTTATCCTCAATTACCTGGAACGGATGGGGGATTCCCTGCTCAACATCGGGGAAGCCATCATTTTCGCAGTGATCGGGGAAAAAATGAAAATCCACGACTTCGAAGCCCTGGAAGATTCCATCGAGGCCTATCACCTTGAAGGCTCGGTGGCCGACATGGCCATCGAATCTTACTGGGGAACACGATCCGGTTGCCGCATCAGCCGGGTTCAAAAAAAATCCCGGGCCGAGGGAGAGTCGCAGGTCATCTTCAAAGAGGGAAGGGTCGCGAAACTGGAAAAGGAACGGGACAGCATCAACCTTTGGTCGGAGGTAAAACCGGGCCTTCCTCCCAAGGTTTTCAGTTTTCAAAAAAACGGGAAAAGCGCGTCCATCCTGCTTGAATTTTTAGACGGACTCACGTTTCAACAAATCCTGATGACGGGAAATTCCCTACTGGCCAATGAAGCATTTTCCAAAATCAAGGCAACATTGCTGGAAATCTGGACCGCTACCCGAAAGGACAAACCCACCCACCCGGGGTATATGAAACAATGCATGGACCGCGCGGAGGACATTTACAAAGTTCATCCGGAATTTCATTTCCCCCGGCTCCAGATCGGGTCGATCGAAACTGCTTCATTCAGCGAACTTGCCCAGAAAGCCGTCCATTTGGAAAAAGATCTTAACGCGCCCTTCTCGGTCCTGATTCACGGGGATTTCAACATCGACAACATCATTTATAACGACGAAGAAAAATCGATCCGATTCATCGATCTTTACCGGTCCAAACCACAGGATTATATTCAGGACGTTTCCGTATTTATGATTTCCAATTTCCGGCAACCGGTTTTCGTTCCCAAGATTCGTAGCCGATTGAACGATATCCTGATGGACTTTTATTTCTTCAGCCGGGCGTTTGCCGAAAAAAGCGGTGACGAAACGTTTCATGCCCGGTTGATCCTCGGACTGATTCGTTCATTTCTGACTTCCACCCGGTTTGAGCTGAACAAAGAATTTGCCTGGGAAATGCACCTTCGTGCCGTTTACCTTCTCGAAAAATTTATTGAGCATCGGGGTAAACCGTGGAAGGAGTTCAGGTTTTCTCCCAGCGCCCTGATTTACTGACGCATTCGATCATGGAACCGTGAAAGCATGAATACTCCCAAAATTGGCGTCGTGGGTTTTCCCGGCAACGCGCCCACCGAAGCTCTGGTCCGTACCGTCGGGAAAAAAACCGGCTTCCGGTGCCTGGTGGACATGGAAAATGTATGCCTGGATCTGGATCGTGGCCGGGTCATGTTTGGCAATCTGGATCTTTCCTCCCTGGATGCCCTGATCATAAAAAAAATCGGTTCTGAATATTCTCCCGACCTTCTGGGCCGATTGCAGATTCTGGACGATCTCCAGAAAAAAGGGGTCCGGTGTTTTTCCAAACCCGACCGCATCATCAAGCTTCTGGACCGGCTCGGTTGCACTACCCAATTGAGCGCCGGAGGGATCCCCATTCCGCCGACGTTGGTCACCGAATCCGTTCAAACGGCCGCCGATGCGGTGAACCGCTTTGGGAAGGCGGTTTTAAAACCGCTGTACACCTCAAAAGCGCGCGGCATGAGGGTTCTGGAGGCGGGTAACGGAATCTTGCGCGAAATCGAAAATTACAAAGCCGAGGGGAACCGAATCATTTATGTCCAGAGGATGGTCCCACTTCCGGGGCAGGACCTGGGGATCACTTTTCTGGGCGGACGGTACCTGGCCACTTACGCTCGCGTGGGTCATAAAACTTCGTGGAACACCACCACCCACTCGGGAGGCCGATACCGCCCCTACACTCCCACGGACGATCTGATCGAGCTGGCCCGCAAAGCGCAGGCCTTGTTCGATCTCGATTTCACTTGCGTCGACCTGGTGGAAACGCCGGACGGGCCGAAAGTGTTCGAGGTTTCCGCTTTCGGGGGATACCGGGGTTTGCAGGAAGCCCATAATATTGACGTCGCCCGGATGAATGTCGAATACGTTCTTAACCAATTAAAAAAGTAAATCCCAAAATATGAATCCCGATCCCGAAACTTCTCTCAAAAACTTTGAGGCGTCCCACCCTGCCGATCACCATCTGATTCTCACCTTCGACACTTTTGTCTGCGAGATACGGTCCAATAGCGAACGGGTTTTGGACGAATTGAGAAATTACTATCGCGGGTTTGTGTCTCCGGAAGGCATTCCCTTTCTCAAAATCATCGTTTTGGAGGGAACTCCGTGCGATTTTGACTCGATCGACTTCACTCCCAAACAACCCGATCCCGGAAAAAACCGCATCAAGGAAGAATACGCGGACTTCCACTTCGGCCGAATCGTCCGCAAACGTCTCACGGGAATGTATTTTGTTTTCGGCGGGGGCCGCCATCTGGCGTTTGGGCCGGCATTGGCCAATTACAACCAGGTGATCAACTTCATCAACAACCGTTATATCGAGTGGCGGGTCAACCAGGGGTATCTCCTCGCCCACGCGTCCGGATTGGAGTGGAAGAATCAAGGAGTCGCGTTTGCCGGCTTTTCCGGAATGGGAAAATCCACCCTGGCCCTTCATCTCCTCAGCCGCGGTGGAAAATTCGTCAGCAACGACCGGCTTCTAATCAAAAAGAATAGTTCCCGGATCCACATGTTGGGAATACCCAAGTTACCCCGAATCAACCCGGGGACCGCTTTGAACAATCCGAATCTGGACAAGGTCATCCCGGCCTTGGAGCGAAGCCGGTTTCTCGGGTTATCTCCCGAGGAACTTTGGATCCTGGAACACAAATACGATGTTTTTATCGATGAATGTTTCGGTCCGGAACGGTTCTCCCTTGCCACCCATCTGGACATGGTGGTCATTTTGAACTGGGACCGGAGATCCCGCAAACCCCGGATCCAACGTGTAGAACTGAGCCAGAGACCGGACCTGCTCCAGGCCTTTATGAAATCGCTGGGCCTGTTTTACGAATGTCATGAGGAGGAGTCTCCGCCGGACTTTTTGGAGTCCAATTACCTGGACCACCTGAACGGAGCGCGCATCGTGGAAATCTCGGGCGGGGTGGATTTCGAATGGGCCGCCGGGGAACTCATTCAATGGATCGAACAAACGTGAAGCGGCAGGCCATCCATGATCCGGATCATCAAATCAAGGATCCGCCGCCGGACAAATGAAAAATTGGGAGTCCCCAGGAGTCGCATTTCATCCACAAAACCTCTGCGAAGGAGAACCACCATGGAAAAGAAAACCGTTGTGTTCAAGGAAAAGATGGATCGCAATAAAATCATCGCCTGCATGAACGATCTGCTGGATAGTTTCAAGGCGGGAACCGTGTGCATCCAGCACGGAGAAGATCTGGTAACGCTGAAACCCAACGCTCACATTTCTCTGGAAATGGAAGCCTCGGTGAAAAAGGGGAAAGAAAGATTGACCATCGAACTTTCCTGGCGGAACGATAAAGAGCACGAAGACAAGGAATTCCGAATCATGGCCGAAGAGCCTGTTTCGGAGACGGAGGACGAGACCGTCTCGGCCTGATCGAAAATTCAAATTGGGAATGACGTTATGTACTATCCGGTATTGGAAAATATTAATAAATCGATTTTCCGTGAATCCGACATTCGCGGGTTGGTGGCGCGCGATCTGCACCCCGATACCGTCGAATGGATTGGCAAGGCAATTGGCACCTATGTCCGGCGCCGCGGTGGAAAAAATATCACCGTAGGCCGGGATGTTCGAGAAAG
>Ga0210019_1003639_pt1 | contig 13996 bp, 12 predicted proteins | sample CryGeyCG2114_020_2_FD_183969 | JGI IMG/M metagenome (GOLD analysis project Ga0210019, IMG submission 183969) | Groundwater microbial communities from aquifer - Crystal Geyser CG11_big_fil_rev_8/21/14_0.20 (SPAdes) (version 2) | ecosystem: Environmental > Aquatic > Deep subsurface > Groundwater ...
AGCTCTGAAATTATAGAAACACTGTCCTTGAAATATTTTGGTTCTGCGAGTGAAAGTTTCATAATATTACCCCCTTGAAACAATAACCTATGTTATGCTGTATGATATTTAAATCTTGACTTTTTAAAGTTTTATAGTTTTAGCATGCTTTATCTTTATCATAATCACTTTGGATTTATCTCTATTCTCCCTCCGTTTCTCATAAGGAAGACATTTTTCCCTCTTTTATATCCTAATTCTTCTGAAAGAGCGATCATTCCCCCTGTTTTTCCGGGATCCCCATGTGCTGGAATTATATTCTTCGGTTCGAGTATTTCAATAAACTGCCTCAAGTCCTCTCTTGCAGCATGCCCACTTACATGTATATCTTTGAATATCCTGACTTTTCTGTCTCTTAATTTTTCTTCAAGTATTTCCCTGTCTCTTCGGTTTGTTTCTGTTGGTATAACTTTGCATGAAAATACAACATGATCATCATGGCTGAAATTAAAATTAAGTTCCCCATCAATCATCCTTGATAATGTCGCTCTTGGCTCGCCCTGGTGCCCCGTAACAACGAGAAGATATTTTTCTTTTCCACTCTTCATTATTTCCTTAAGTCTTTTCTTTATTTGGCTTCTGTATTTTACAATTTCAACATCCTTTGAGAAATTTACAAGATTGACATCTTCAGCGGCAAAAACATATTTTGACAAGGATCTTCCAAGGAAGACAATTTTTCTGTTCATTTTTTTCCCGAATTCAACAATGCTTTTCAGTCTTGCAATATGGGATGAAAATGTTGTTACAATTACTGCTTTATTTCTTGAGTCAGTTCCGAGCATTACATCCTTAAGAAGCTGTTTTGCAACACTTTCAGAAGGCATCTTGATGTGATCGCCCGCATAAGTTGAGTCTGTTATTGCACAAAGTATTCCTTTTTCCCCTAATTTTCTTAGTTTATCAAAATCAGGTTTTTTCCCAAGAGTGGGATACAAGTCAAATTTGAAGTCATTTGCATAAACTACAATCCCCTCAGGGGTATGAAGGAAAGCCATCACACTATCAGGAGTTGAGTGTGTTATTGCTACAAATTCAATTGTAAAATTTTTTGAAATTTTAAATGTTGAAGTTGACGGAATTGAAATAATTTCATTCCTGAATGGAGTTTTCTGGTCATCAAGAATTCTCTTCAAAACTGCTCCGGTGTAAGGAGAGCAGATTATCGGTGCATTGAATTTTCCTGCGAGAAATGGGATTCCTCCAAGATGGTCGAGATGTGCATGTGTAGGTATGATGGCTTTTACCATCTTTCTCCAATCCTCTATCAAAGAAATGTCTGGAACAGCTTCAACTTTTGTGAGCTCCCTTACATTTATTATTGCAAGGTCCTCATCATTTGTGTACCTTATATAATTTTCAAGATGAAGACCCATATCAAAGATAACCACTTCATCCTTATAGCGGACAGCAGTCATATTTCTGCCGACTTCATCATAGCCGCCTACTGTGCAAATTTCAACCATGGAGTAAGAGATGTTCTGTTTTAGTATATATGATTTTTGATATGATTTAGAAAAGTGATATTCCTTTCTTAAAAAATATGCGGGGGAAGGGATTTGAACCCTCGAACCCACTAAGGGACAAGCTCCTGAAGCTTGCACGTTTGACCAGGCTTCGCTACCCCCGCAATGATTTCGTCCGTTGACACAGAGATTAGTTTTGAGAGGGTTTCGTTTTACTCAACTCTCTAAACTTCATGGCTGTCAAAATAGACGTAAGAAAGAGATTCAGTTGCCTTAAAAAGTTATTTGAAAAGAAGATATGCGACGGGCAGAATCCAGAAGAGCTGACCTCTCTGGTCACTTTGTTTCCAGATCTCTCCGCTTTGCTCAGAGAAGCTCGTACGGAAGCTAGGGAGATATTTCTCATTTCATTCGAAAATCTCCCAAACTGATTATTTATAAAAAAATATGCGGCGGGCAGGATTCGAACCTGCGAACCCACTAAGGGAATAGATTTACCATAGGTTAGCTGTGATGATACGCAAACCATCTTGAGTCTATCGCATTTGACCAGACTTTGCTACCGCCGCAATGGTTTCGTCAATTGTCACTTCGTTCCATTGTTTGCTTTCGCAAACCATTGACACAAAAATTAGTCTTGAGGAGATTTTCGCTTCGCTCCAATCCCCTAAACTTCATGTCTTTGGATTAAACAATATTCTAAAAAAGAACACCTTTTTAAAAAGCTAATTGAAAAGAAACATTATCTTCTTAATTTTCCGAGCTTGCTTTCGATGTTCTGCAGCTCCATTTCAAGCCTTTCCATTTCTCCCTGAGGTTCTTCTTTTTCTTCTACTCTTGGAAGATTTGGCCTTGGCCTGTCTGCAGCAATTCCAAGAAGCTGATGCGGAACCCTTAAATTAGTTTTGGGCATTACAACTTTCAGCTTTGCGTTCAGCCTGTTAAGATCTGCGAGATTTTTTTTTAGTTTTTCTACGAGCATAAGTTTTTGAGCTCTTCGTTCTTTGAACGATTCATATTTTTTCAGAACTTCAACAAGTTTTTTTGATGATTCCAGAACCTGTCTTCTGAGTTCAATCGGGTTGTCTATACCTACAAAGAAATTGCTGCTTTCATCCGCTGGTGCTGTAGTTCTTTTTCTCACTGCCAAAATTTACACCTTCATCTGTCAATTAAAGACTGTCGGGCTCAAACAATGCCCTGTCGATATGGTCAACTTTTTTCTCTATCTCTTCAACTTCTGTATTCCACAAATCAAGTTCAGAATCTTCTTCATTTTTGAGTTCGTTTATTTTGTTGAGTGTTTCTCTTGCTTCAACTATCTTGCTCTTTATGCTATTAACTATTTCTAATATATCTTTGTATTCATCAATTTTGACATATATCTGTGCTCCCTCTTTTCTCATTTTCTCACCTACCCTTCAAGCTCAAATACTTTCTTGTCGACCAGTAAAAACATTTTCTGGAGGTCTGCAATGCTTCTTCTCCATTTTTCATACTCAATATTTATTGAACTTTCAATGCTGGAAACCCTTTCAATTGTATCATTGGCTTCCTTTAATTTTACTTTTACAAAATCATTCTTTTCAAGAACATCCCTAAATTCTGTCATTGTAACAAAGAGGGGCCCTTTTTTATTTGTTGTTTTTCTTTCAGCTTCTGCCTGTTTGTATTCTGAATCAAACATCTGATAGCCTGAACCATAATTCTTTGCAGGCACTGGAGGAGCTTCCAACTCATCATCAGAAGGCTCTTGAGATGTCTGTTGAACAGGAGACGACATCTGCATTTTTGGAACTGGAGAAAGTGCAGGCGCTGGAGTTCTTGGCATTGCTCTTGAAGAAAGTATTGCACCTGTTTCTTCATCCCTCATATCATTATCATCATCGATGTTGGGCATCTGCATTTTTTGATTATTTATATCACTATTTCCACTAGCAGAAGGCGCTTTTGGAGGCATTGACATTTCTTGGTTGTTATCATCTGAAAAACCCGAAAACATACTGTCGACTTCGTCATTCCCTAATTCAAGTCCTAATTCCTCTCTGCTTTTTAAACCAGGAGGTGAATCAAAACCAAAATCCTGCGGTTTTGGAAATTTTATCCCTAATTTATTTTGAGAAGAACCGTTACCAATATTTGCCATTCTTGGAGGCTGTGGGTAAGGGGGTGCACCAAAATTATTGCTATCCATATCTATATTACTCTGATTTTTTTGCTGAATGTTGTTGTTGTTTCCGATATTGTCATTATTATCATCCAAAGATGGAAAATCATCAAATGCATCCCCACCAGGCAACGGGGGAGGCGGAGGTATATCAAGAGTATTGTCTGTAGGCATATCTTTTTTAGTCTTCTTTAAAAAATCCATAAAAGCCATTAACCCCACCGAGTGATAAAATAAGGTCGACATTATTAAAAGATTTAGCACTATTCTAAAATAACAACATTAGTATAAATTTAATTTTTATAATCACAATCTTTAAAAACGATTAAGTTTGTTTATCTTATTTTAATGGCCTTTATTTTAAATCATAAAAAATTTGACCTTGTTCTTAATGACGGCTCGTGCTTTTCTGGTTTTTCTTTTGGTGCTGAAAAATCTGTTTCAGGCGAAGTTGTTTTCAATACAGGCATGGTTGGTTATCCTGAAGCATTTACCGACTCATCATACAAAGGCCAGATTCTTGTTTTGACTTATCCCTTAATCGGAAATTATGGTGTTCCTGGAAAAGAAATAGTTGACAGCCTTCTGAAAAATTTCGAATCAGACAAAATACAAATTACAGGATTGATAATCAGCGACTATTCAGACAACCATAATCACTGGGCTGCTGAAAAATCATTGTCAGACTGGCTTAAAGAAGAAGGTATTCCGGCTCTTTATGGAGTTGATACAAGAGCATTGACAAAAAAATTAAGAGAGCAGGGAGTAATGCTCGGAAAAATAGAAATTTCAGGAAAAATAAATTTCGAAGATCCAAATGAAAGAAACCTTGTTGATGAAGTAAGCATAAAAAAGCCAATTGTATACAATGGAAAAGGCTCTGTCAGAATTCTGCTTATTGACTGCGGAGCAAAATACAATATTATAAGGAGCCTTGCAAGCAGGGATGCAGCAGTCATAAGGGTTCCATGGGATTATGATTTTTCAAATGAAAAGTTTGACGGAGTAATGATTTCAAATGGCCCCGGAAATCCAAAGATGTGCACAAAGACAATTGACAACATAAAAAAACTTCTTGACAAAAAAATAACAACTTTTGGAATTTGTTTGGGCAATCAACTTCTTTCTCTTGCAGCTGGTGCAGACACTTACAAATTAAAATATGGCCACAGAAGCCAGAACCAGCCCTGCAGGGAAATCGGAACTGAAAGATGTTATATCACAACACAGAATCACGGCTTCGCAGTTGATACTGAAACTCTTTCAAAAGAATGGAAACCCTGGTTTGAAAATGCAAATGACGGAACAAATGAGGGAATAATCCACGAATCAGGAAAATTCTTTTCAGTGCAGTTTCATCCTGAAGCAACACCCGGTCCAGTAGATACAAATTTCCTTTTTGACAGATTCATTGAGAAAGTGAGAGAAAATGGGAAGCAATAAAGAAATCATACCTATAGTAAATTCAAAAGACAGGGTAATTGGAAAAACAACTAAAATAGAAGCAAAAATACACAAATTCAGGCACAGGGGAGTTCATGTTTTTGTTCTCAATGAACATGGTCAGATTCTCATAAATCAAAGAGCATCCAGAAAAATGGTTCATCCTGACAAATACGACCCTGTTTTTGGAGGGTATGTAAAATACGGTGAGACTTATGAACATGCAGTTGCAAGGGAAACAAGAGAAGAATTGGGGCTGAATTATACTCCAAAATTTATATATCTTGGAAAATTTCTTTGTCGTGATAAACTGTATGGTGATTTTTTTGCTAAAACATACACATTTATTCTCAAAGGAAAGTACAGATTGCAGAAAAGCGAAATCAAATCAGCTATGTGGGCATGGCTTAGTGAGCTCAATTCTCTGTCAAAGAAACTTGACTTTTCACCAGACAGACTGCAGACACTGCAAAAATCACTGAAATCAAAAAAATTTCTCAGCATTGTAAAAAAACTGGAAGAAAAAACAGAATTTGTTTCAATAGTTGATAAAAATGATAAGGTAATTGGAAAAACAACTGTTGACGAAGCTGCAAAAAAAGCACTTAGGCACAGGGCAGTGAGAATTTATCTCAGAGACAAGGATGATAATTATCTCCTTTTGAAAAGGCCAAAGAAAAAAAGATACTGCCCAGATTCATGGGAAATAGGAGTTTCCGGGAATGTAAGACATGGAGAAAATTATTTTGATGCAGCAAAGAGAGAAGTTTTCGAAGAAACAGGGTATAAAATTTTCAGGATGAAAAAACTTCTGAAAGCTTCAGAAGATAATAAAATAGAAAAATGGCATGCAATAGTTTACATTGCAGAATTTTCAGGAAAGCCAAAGTTCCAGAAAAAAGAAGTTGTGGATTACAAATTTTTGAAAGGAGAAGATGTTCTTTTATTTCTTTCCACTAAAAATCTTTCCACTAAAAAAATTCATCCGCTTGCAGTAAAATATTTTAAGATTCTTGTAAAGAAAGGGAAAATAAAACTAAACGCAAAAAAGCAGGAATACTGGCAGCTTTTGGATTCCAACGGAAACGTAAAAGGAAAATGCATTCAGGGAATGAAAAAAGAACAAGCTGTCAAGAAAAAACTTTGGTTTGCCAGTTCCAATGTTGTCCTCTTTAATAAAAAAACAGAGATTCTTCTGCAGAAAAGATGCGCCATGATCCCCTATCCTCTTTATTGGGATATTTCCACAGCAGGCCATGTAAACCACAAAGAAAGTTTTGTCAATGCAGCCAAAAGAGAAATGCTGGAAGAAATAGGGGCAAAATCAAACTTATCAAACTTAAAAGAAATTTCCAGATATTCCCTTTCATCAACAAGAAATCATTATATCCTTTTTGCAGCGAAATACAATGGAAAACTCTTACCAAACTGGGAAGTTGAAGAATTAAAGTGGGTTAGTATGAAGAAAGCAAAAGCAATGGCGGCAAATAACAAAATAAAAACTACTCCATGGCTAGATTATGTTATAAAAAATTATTCGAAGGAGCTTGAGGATTATGCAAGGCAAAATACAAGATAAAAATGCAGATAACAAAATAATAAAGCCAAATAAAGTCCTGATACTTGGAAGCGGAGCTCTTAAGATTGGAGAAGCAGGAGAATTTGATTACTCCGGGAGCCAGTGCATCAAGGCACTGAAGGAAGAAGGAATATCGGCTGTTCTCATCAATCCAAACATTGCCACAATACAAACAAGCGAGCATCTTGCAGACAAAGTTTATTTTCTTCCTGTCAATCCTTATTTTGTTGAAAAGGTTATAGAAAAAGAAAAGCCTGATACAATATATCTTAGTTTTGGCGGGCAGACAGCATTAAACTGTGGAGTTGAATTGTATAATAACGGGATTCTTGAAAAATATAATGTAAAAGTTCTTGGAACTCCTGTAGAGGCGATAATAAATACGGAAGACAGAGAACTTTTTATTGACAGGCTTAATGAAATCAGTGTTAAAACTGCGAGAAGCAAAGCAGTAAATTCTATTGAAGAAGCACTGAAAGTTGCAGATAAAATAGGCTACCCTATTATGACAAGGGTTGCTTATGCACTTGGCGGAAAAGGTTCTGGGTTTGCAATGAATGCAGAACAGCTTAAGCACCTTGCTGAAAAAGCATTTTCATTTGCAAAGCAGATTCTTGTTGAAGAATATTTGCATGGCTGGAAGGAAATTGAATATGAAGTTGTAAGGGACAGGCATGACAACTGCATCACAGTCTGCAACATGGAAAACTTTGACCCAATGGGAATCCATACAGGAGAAAGCATTGTTGTTGCACCTTCACAGACTCTCACAAACAATGAGTATCATAAGCTGAGAGAAATAGCAATTAGGGTCGTGAGGCATCTCGGTATTATCGGCGAGTGCAACATACAATATGCATTTGATCCTGATTCAGAAGATTACAGAGTAATAGAAGTCAATGCAAGGCTTTCAAGGTCTTCTGCTCTTGCATCCAAGGCAACAGGATATCCTCTTGCATTTGTTGCTGCAAAGCTCGGCCTTGGATATTCTCTTACAGAAATTCCAAATTCAATAACAAAAAAGACAATGGCATGCTTTGAGCCTGCGCTTGATTACATTATTGTGAAAATTCCAAGATGGGATCTCAATAAATTTGAGTTGGTTTCTAAAAAGATAGGCTCTGAGATGAAATCTGTTGGAGAGGTAATGGCAATAGGCAGGAAATTTGGCGAAGCACTTCAGAAAGGATTAAGAATGCTTCAGGTCGGGATGTATGGTTTGGTCTGCAACAATCTTCATTTTGACGATATTGAAGATGAGCTGAAAAATCCAAGCGACCAGAGAATTTTTGCAATAGCGTATGCAATGGAAAATGGCTATACAGTTGAAAAAATCCACGAACTTTCAAGAATTGACAAATGGTTCCTCTACAAAATCAGAAATATAATTGAGATGGGGCAGCATATCAAGGAAACAGGAAAACTTGAAAATATAGAGAAGGAAAATCTTCTTCTCGCAAAGCAGCTTGGGTTTTCAGATAAGCAAATTTCAGTCTTAACAGAAAATCATGAATCAAAAGTAAGAAAGCACAGAAGAAATCTGGGCATTGTGCCTTTTGTAAAACAGATTGATACTCTTGCAGCAGAATATCCTGCGCAGACAAATTATCTTTATTTGACTTACAATGGAATTGAATCTGACATTGAATTTGGAAGTTCCGACAGCAAAAACAGCAGCAAAAACAATGAAGAAAAGTCTGTAATAGTTCTTGGCTCAGGTGCATACAGAATTGGAAGCAGTGTTGAGTTTGACTGGTGCTGTGTCAACTGTGTATTTTCCCTGAAAACTATGGGCTATAAAACAATAATGATTAACTATAATCCCGAAACTGTATCTACAGATTACGACATATGTGACAGGCTTTACTTTGATGAGCTAAGCTTTGAAACTGTTTCAGATATTTACGAAATGGAAAATCCACACGGCATGGTAATTTCAATGGGGGGGCAGATTCCGAATAATCTTGCAATGAAATGCCATAAGGCAGGCATGAAAATTTTGGGGACAAATCCAGAGATGATTGACACAGCAGAAGACAGAAATAAGTTCTCAAGCCTTCTTGAAAAAATAAATGTTGACCAGCCAGAATGGACAGAATCAAAAAGTTTTGAGAATGCGAAATCATTCTCAAAAAAAGTAGATTATCCTGTTCTTATAAGGCCTTCATATGTTCTCAGCGGCTCTGCAATGAATGTAGCAAGAGATGAAAAAGAATTGGAACTTTACCTTCAAGCAGCTGTTAATATTTCAGAAGAGTATCCAGTTGTTATTTCAAAATTCATAACAGGCGCAAAAGAAATAGAAGTGGATGCAGTTGCTTACAACGGCAGGATTGCAATATGGGCTGTTACCGAGCACATTGAAAATGCAGGAGTGCATTCAGGCGATGCAACGATGGTGCTTCCACCGCAGAAGCTTTACATTGAAACAATCAGAAGAATTAAAAAAATTGCAGAGCTAATTGCATCCTCCCTAAAAATAAATGGGCCTTTTAACATACAATTCCTTGCAAAAAACAATGATGTGAAAGTTATAGAATGCAATCTCAGAGCTTCAAGGTCATTTCCTTTTGTTTCAAAAGTCATCAAGCAGAATCTTATTGACCTTGCAACAAAAATAATGGTGGAAAAAGAAACAAATATTCCAAGATACTCCCTTCTTGACTCGCATTATGTCGGAATAAAAGTTCCACAGTTTTCATTCTCAAGACTAAAGGGCGCAGATCCAATTTTAAGAATTGAAATGGCATCTACAGGTGAAGTTGCATGTCTCGGAGATGATTTGCAGGAAGCTCTTTTGAAGTCAATGATTGCAGCAGGAACGGAATACCCTGAATCATCAATGCTTGTCAGTGTAAGCGGAGAGAAAAACAGATATGAGATACTGGACAATGTAAAAAAAATTCATGAAAAAGGATACAAAATTTATGCAACAGAATCAACATCAATTTTTCTGAAAAATAATAACGTTCCAAATACAATGCTTTACAAAATCCATGAGAAAAAACAGCCAAATGTTCTTGATTATCTCATGGGAAAGAAAATAGACCTTGTAATAAATATTCCAAATGAATTTGAAAAAGAAGAGCTGGATGATGATTATACAATAAGAAGGGCAACAGTGGATTTTTCAATTCCACTTCTAACAAATCTGCAGATAGCAGATGCATTCCTTGATTCAATATTAAATAAAAAATTGGAAGATTTGGAAATCCTTTCATGGGATGAATATCACGATTAAATTTTTATAACTAAAAATAACTATATTGCCAGAGAGATTGCATGCGGCAATAGTTGGGGGGTAAAAATGGCAACAGACTTCAAAGGAAAAAGCATTGTGTCAATAAAAGAGCTTACAAAGGAAGAAATTCTGCACATTCTTGATGTTGCAAAAAGCCTTGATGAAAATCCACAGCCAACATTGCTGAAAGGAAAGATTCTTGCAACTCTTTTTTTTGAGCCTTCAACAAGGACAAGACTAAGCTTTGAATCTGCAATGTACAGGCTCGGAGGAAGTGTTCTTGGATTTGCAGACAGCAGTGTTAGTTCTGTATCAAAAGGAGAAACTGTTGCAGACACTGCAAAGATAATCAGCAATTACTGCGACATAATTGCAGTAAGGCATCCTGTTCCAGGAACCGCAAAAATATTTTCTCAGTATGCAATTGTTCCTGTTATCAATGCAGGGGATGGCCCTAATCAACATCCAACTCAGACGCTTCTGGACCTTTACACAATAAAAAAAGCCAAAGGAAAACTGGAAGACCTTACAATAGGATTCTTGGGTGATTTGAAGTACGGAAGAACAGTGCATTCACTAACGCATGCAATGATGCATTTTGGCGCGAAATTTTACTACATTTCCCCAAAATCACTCTCTATGCCGGAAGAGCATCTCAAGGAGCTTGATGATGCAGGAATTGAATATCATGAAACAGAAGATTTCTACGGTACATTGAAACATCTTGACATTCTCTATGATACAAGAATCCAAAAGGAAAGATTCCTCGATCCAATGGAATATGAAAAGCACAAAGGAGTTTATGTTGTTGACAAGAAAATAATTCCTTATGCAAAAAAAGACCTGAAGATACTTCATCCTCTCCCAAGGGTTGATGAGCTGAGCCCTGAGCTGGATGACACAGAATATGCAATCTATTTCCAGCAGGCAAAAAATGGCATTCCTGTCAGGGAAGCATTGCTTGCACTTGCACTGGGTGCAATAAAATAAGAATACAAAAATAAGAGCACAATAAAATGGTTGTGCTATAAAATAATGGAAACATTTACAAATATCAAAAATAATGTTTCCAATAGGCAAATGACAGAATGAATAAGTTAGCGGGGGAGTCAAAATCAATCTTGTAATAAAAAACGGAATGGTTATGCAGAAAGGAAAGCTTTCCAAGAAAAATATTATAATATCCGGAGAATTCATAAAAAGAATAACTTCTGCACTTCCAAACGGCAAGAACATTGTATTTGATGCAAAAGGCATGATTGTAATTCCCGGGCTGATAGATTCACATGTTCATATGAGAGAGCCGGGCTCTGAATACAAGGAAGATTTTTTCTCAGGTTCAAAAGCAGCTGTTGCTGGCGGAGTTACAACTTTTCTGGATATGCCAAACAACAAACCACCCATAACAACCGTTGAAGACCTCAACAGGAAAAGGCAGCTTGCATCAAAGAGTGTTGCCAATTATGGATTTCATTTCGGCACAACAGGCGGTAATATAGACCAGATAAAAGAGGCATGGAAAAGCAATATTGCATCTGTCAAGGTTTACATGGATGAAACAACAGGCAGTATGAAAATAACGAATGAAAAATCAATTAAGGAAGTTTTTGCAAACAGCAGAACAGTCTGCGTCCATGCAGAAGGAAAAAATGCAGAGAAAGCATTTGAAATTGCAAAGGCAACAAAAACAAATCTTTACCTCTGCCACATGTCCAAAAAATCAGAGATAGATTTTCTTATAAAAAAGAAAAAGCCAAAAAATGTTTTTGTGGAAGTAACACCTCATCATTTATTTCTTTCAGAAAAGAATGCTTCAAATTACAATCTCATGAAGCCCGAATTGAAGCCCGAATCAGATGTTAATGCGCTTTGGGATGCAATAAAAAAAGGGATTGTTGATACTATCGGAACTGACCATGCACCTCATACAACTCCTGAAAAAGAATTCAACAAAGTTTTTGGAGTTCCAGGTTTGGAAACAATGCTTCCACTGCTTCTTGATGCAGTGAACAAGAAAAGAATCAAGCTGGAAAAAGTTGTAAAGCTCACATCAGAAAATCCTGCGAAAATATTCAAGATAAAAAAAAGAGGAAAGATTGAGCCCGGTTATTATGCAGACCTCACCATTACCGATATGAATCTTGAGAAAGAAGTTGATGCAAAAAAACTTTTTACAAAATGCGGCTGGTCTCCATTTTCAGGATGGAAGCTTAAAGGATGGCCTGTAGCAACAATCGTAAACGGGCATATTGTTTTCAAAGATGGAGAAATTAATCACGTATTCGGGCAGGAAATCGAAATAGGAAACTAATAATGGAAATATATGGGGAGAATATGAAATCTAAAAATATAATGGCAGAGACAGCATCAATTCTTCTGGAAATACAGGCAGTAAAATTAAATCCTGCAGAACCTTTTACTTATGCATCCGGAATAAGAAGCCCGATTTACTGCGACAGCAGAATGATCCTTTCATTTCCTGAAAAAAGAGCAAAAATAATCTCATTTTTTCTTGAAGCCATAAAGCAGAATAACCTTCAGTTTGACATTGTGTGCGGAATTGCAACAGCAGGCATCCCACATGCAGCGCTTATAGCTGAGAAACTTGGAAAGCCAATGATTTATGCAAGAAGTGAAGCAAAAGACCACGGCAGGAAGAATCAGATTGAGGGAAAATTGGAGAAGGGGCAGAAAGTCCTAATGGTTGAAGACTTGATAAGTACAGGCGGAAGCTCCATAAATGCAGTAAATGCAGTAAGGGAAGCAGGAGGAATTGTTGAAAACTGTGTTGCAATATTTACCTATGAAATGGAAAAAGCAAAAAAAGCATTTTCAGATGTAGACAACGGATGCAGACTCTTTACTCTTTCAAATTTTTCAGCACTTGTTGAAACAGCTGCTGAATCAGGTTATATAACAGCAGAGCAAAAGGAAATAATTTTGGAATGGAATAAAGAACCTGATATATGGTATGGCAAGCATTTCAGCTGATAAGTGAGACAAACATTTTTAATAACTTTGACAAACCTGATTAAAATGAAAATAATGAAAGAAGACAGAAGCATAATACCTTCTCTTGGCATAAGCGATATTGAAAGAATAAAGCAGGTAGTCGAAGATACATGCTCTGTTGAAGGAATAGGCGCTTACAAAATAGGATTTGAATCTGTTATACCTCACGGCATGACAAAAGTTTTACAGACAATAAAAGATATTACAAATCTTCCTGTAATTTATGACCATCAGAAATCAGGAACTGATATTCCTGATACAGGCATGAAATTCATGAAAGTCTGCAAAGATTCTGGAGCAGATGCAGTAATTATTTTTCCCCAGGCAGGCCCTGCAACAGAAACTGCATGGATAAAAGCAGCAAATGATGTTGGAATGCCTGTTATTGTCGGCGGAGAAATGACTCATCCTCAATATCTTGTTTCTGACGGGGGGTTCATAGCTGACGATGCACCGAAAAGGATGTATGAAACTGCAGCAAAACTAGGAGTCATGGATTTTGTTGTTCCAGGAAATAAGCCTGAACGAATTAATTATTACAGAGGATTTCTTGAATCAATAGCAATCAAGCCTGTCCTTTATTCTCCTGGCTTGATTACACAGGGCGGGCAGCTTTCGGATTCAGCGAAGGCAGCTGGTGAGAGGTGGCACGCGATAATCGGGAGAGCGATTTATCAGGCAAAAAACATAACAGAAGAAACCAAGACAATATGCAAAACTCTCAAGCAGCTCTAATAATATTTAATATGTATTACAAATGACAAGCAATACAATGACAAGCAATGCAAAGATATGAAAAAAATTATAAACAAGAACTTCTAAAATATGCTAATACAGGAATATGCTATGAAAAAAATAAAAACAGCAATTGAAAAAAAACCAGCAATAAAGATAATACCTTCTATTTTGTCAGCTGATTTCTCAAATCTTCAGAAGGATGTTGATAAAGTAAAAAATGCAGACTGGCTGCAGATAGATGTCATGGATGGGCATTTTGTCAACAATATAACTTTTGGACCTATTGTAATGAAAGGAATAAAGACAAAGCT
>Ga0210019_1003640_pt1 | contig 13995 bp, 14 predicted proteins | sample CryGeyCG2114_020_2_FD_183969 | JGI IMG/M metagenome (GOLD analysis project Ga0210019, IMG submission 183969) | Groundwater microbial communities from aquifer - Crystal Geyser CG11_big_fil_rev_8/21/14_0.20 (SPAdes) (version 2) | ecosystem: Environmental > Aquatic > Deep subsurface > Groundwater ...
TCTTGATTTGGCAACGCAGACAAGATGGTAGATAAGTACTGAAACATTGTGACTTTTGTGTATGTATAAACTCATCTACCATAGTTTATATTATTACGCAGCAAGCTGCGAGGAATTACTGGCTGAGGCCAGTATCCTTAAGAGAGATTAATTTTAATTTTGCAAGTGCCAATAAAGGGTCATTTTGCCGTTTTCATGAAAAATAAAAACACCGTTCCCTTTCGCCTGACCGCCGCGGTATGTATAAGCATTTCCCGAATCCACGGCTTTTATCAGCGTGTTCACATCGTCAAACATATCCACTCCGTTATGGACACCTGAACTGTAATATGCTACAGAAAACGGGGTATGGCCGAAACATTGGGTAATCATAGGACTAGCCATCGGCCACTCCCATGAACCAGAACCCGCTGTCTTTGACGTCCTGCTGCCCACATCATCACAGGAATTTGCCACAAAGGTCAAGTTCCTTGATGACAGATAATTGAAAGGATTCTCGTACCCTACCTCAAAATTGAACTTATTTAAGTCCGCTTCTTTCAGACTGTATACCGCAAAATGAAGATGCGGACCGGTGGAAAAACCGGTATTCCCCATGATCCCTATCGTATCACCCCTTGATACCCGTTTGGATACTCCGGCTTGAGACAATATTGAAGCAGCATTTTGTATTTCACTGGCTTCTCTTTTTGCTGCTTCCAGATTTTGTTTATAGATTTTTTCACTATTCTTGGTTACGTTTAAAAAAATTTCCTTTTCCCTCTTTTGTTTAGCAAGTACCGCTTCCTCTTTCTCCAGCTGTTTTTTCAAAGTGTCTAATTCCTGCTTTTTCTCTTCCCTCAGGATTTTTTGTTCCTGGTAATTGATTTTGCTGTTCTGGAGCTGAAATAAAAGCTTTCTGTCATGGGCCTGGACTGTCTGGAGATATTTATATCTGTTGATAAATTCAGAAAACCCTCTAGCGTTTATGATCAGATTAAGATATGAGATATCTTTATATTTATATGAGGCTTTTATGCGGTCTAAAAATAAACTGGATATCCTGGTCAAGGAACTCTCCAAATTATCAATTTTTGAGGACAAGGTGTCTATTTCTTCTTCGAGTGAATTTATCTTTTGCTTGTAAGATTCGATTTTGGCATTTGTCAACTCCACTTTGGTCGTCAGATATACTACCTGGGCTGCCATGCTTTCTCTTTGGTTGGCGCAGATATTGACTATGTTGGTATAACAAGTTACCTTATCAAAAACACTCCCCATGTCTCTGCATGGATCATTACTGGGACATGAGGATTGGCCATAAACTCCTTTGGGTAAGAAAAATTGAAGAAATAGAAGAATTATATATATCCATAACCTTGTCATAATAATATTTGGGAAAATTCCAAACTGTTTCTTAATTCTTCATATATCTGGAAATAGCGAAAATACTTCCGATAAAACCAATTATTAACCCTGAGAAAAGAAGAACAATAAATAAACTTAAGAAAAGAAAAGCATTCGGCGGCCATATGGTCAAAGCTATGTTTGCGTATTTAAAAAGAGTCAAATTCGGGATACCCTGCAGGAATGAAGAGGCATAGGGGGTAAAATATAATAAAATTACTGAAACAAGGACAAATGATAATGCCGATCCGGCAAAACCATAAGTAACACCTTCAAAGATGAATGGTTTTTTTATATACCAGGGGGTAGCTCCGACTAATTGGAGAATTTCAATTTCATCTTTTCTCAGGGCAATTTTCATCCCGATAGATGTCAGAATAATGAAAAATGTGGCCACTAAAAGAAATGAGATGAAGACTAAACCCACTTTCCTTATGGTATTGGTCCAAGAAACCAATGTATCAACTACATCTTTCTGAAATACGACCTCATCTATGCCTTTTTCCTTTTTCAGATTTTCTGCCAGTTCTGATAAATACACAGGGGAGACCGTTGAAATCTCAAGAGATGCGGGCAATATGTCTGCTGTCACCATCTCCAGAAGCAAAGGGTCATTCTTATTTTGCTCTTTATATATAGCCAAAGCCTGCTCTTTGGAAATGTAATTAATACTGGCAATCCTACCGGTGTTTTTGATATTGGAGATCAGTTGGTTTATCGAATCCTTATCCTTGTCATCCTTAAAAAAAACCGTCAATTGCGGTTTACTTTCAAGATATGTCAACATAGCGGATGAACCACCGGCCATAATGAGAAATACTGCCATGACGAAAAGAGTGATAAAAATAGTCATGGTTGCGGCAATCGCCTGGTATGGAGTACGTCTTATTCTCTTCCAAAAAGTTAATGATGAGCTCATGTTTTTAAATAATATTGTATAAAAACAGATATATTTTTATTTTTTCTAAAACAATTATAAATTACGTTTTCTAATAACAGAAGTTTTACAGTAATTATAACTTCAAGTTGTCATTCCAGAGAAAGCTGGAATCCATACCTTGTTTATCGAATTGATCCTCCGGTCAAGCCGGAAGATGACAGGATGCGTGAGTCCTTCTTATACTGTCATTTTGCATATTTACTTTTTTTAGTATCTTTTACGATCTTTCCTTTTTCAATAACCAATACTCTTTTTTTTAGGCTGTTTACTATATCCACATTATGGGTTGCCATGAGTACCGTAGTCCCTAATTTATTTATATCATTGATTATCTTCAGAATCTCCCACGAAGTCTTCGGGTCGAGATTTCCGGTCGGCTCATCTGCAAGAAGAATTCTGGCTGATCCGGCAATTGCCCGGCCTATAGCCACTCTCTGCTGTTCCCCAAATGAGAGTTGTTTTGGGAAATAATTACTTTTCTCCTCAAGATGGACAATTTTCATCACCTCATATACTCTTTCTTTTATTTCACTGCTACCCTTACCCAATATTTCCAAACTGACAGCAATATTCTCGAAAATCGTCCTGTCCATAAGAAGTTTGAAATCCTGAAATACGAATCCGACTTTCCTCCGGAGTAAAGGCAATTGCCTGGATGAAAGTTTGTTTATCTCCCAATCATCAATGCAAACTGTACCTGATGTCGGGATTATTTCTCTTATCAGTAATTTAAGCAGGGTGGTTTTACCCGCTCCGGAGGGACCAACCAAGAATACGAATTCTCCGTCTTCAATTCTCACACTGATACTATCAAGTCCGGTGACCTCTCCTGGATATTTTTTTTCAACTCCGTTAAAAAGGATCATAAAAGGTAATTCCTGAGGAATTTATTTAATTATTCCAATGTTTCTACCTTACCCACATCCATAAGCCATCCTGCTTTCTGAGCTGCACGGGTTTCACCCCAAACACGCACTTTTTTGGAAATAAATTCATTTAAATCAAGCACAGACGAAGTAAGATATACTGTCTGACTGGGACCGCCCGGTCTTATTAACTTATGTGTACCTTCCCCGTCGATTCCTCCGGCTTCCATGTTTCCTTCGGCTGAATCAGGAAAGGTTTTAGAATCATTCACTCCTACTACTTTATTTTCCTCGCTACCTCCTGTTGTCTTTGTCGAAACCGAAACACTGGTTTTATTGCCCATACTTCTGGACAATACATATCCGCTGATAATCCCGGCTAATATAATCAAAACCAGAGCAATTGGAATTTTCCATTTATTTCCTGTTTCATTCTGGTCAAACTTATGTAATATTGGTTCCTGATTTACATGTAACATATCATTCATATAAAGAATTTATTTCATACTATCATACCATATTTATTTTCAAACGGAAATATTTTTTTTCAGATAATTGATAATAAAATGATCGAGTTGCCCGTCAAGCACCCCTTTAGTATCACCTGTTTCATAACCTGTTCTTAAATCCTTCACCATATGGTACGGGTGAAGTACGTACGACCTTATCTGATTCCCCCATGAAGCCAGCTTGTGCTGTCCTTTCAGATCTGAAAGACGCTTGACTTTTTGTTCTTCCATCAACCTCCACAGTTTACCCCTCAGAATTTTTAACGCTGTTTCCCGGTTTTGACCCTGATACCGCTGTTCCTGACATTCAATAATTATACCTGTCGGTTTATGCTTCAATCTTACGGCAGTTGATACTTTATTTACATTTTGTCCGCCTTTTCCCCCGCTTCGAAAAAATTCCCATTCCACTTCATCATCTCTTATTTCAACTTCCATAGTATTATCAAGTAGGGGGAGAACTTCCACCAAAGCAAACGATGTTTGTCTCAACTTGTCCGCATTAAACGGAGATTGTCTTACCAGCCTGTGCACTCCCATTTCACTTCTCAAATGTCCATAGGCCATATGATTTGATATACTTATTATTACACTCTTTAACCCTGCTTCATCTCCTGATACCCGATCAATAAGATCATATTTCCATCCCTTATTCTCTACAAACCTTGTATACATCCGGAAAAGCATCTGAGTCCAATCCATAGCCTCGGTACCTCCCTGACCGGCATGTATGGACAGAATTGCCCCATTATTGTCATGCGGACCGGAAAAAAATAGATTTACTTCAACCTCTTCCAAATGCCTTGACGCTTCAAACAGATCTCCCTCTTCGATGATTTTTTGTAAGTCTTCGATTTCTTTCACCTGTTTGGTAAGAAAGGTTAATTCCTTCATTTTTGAAGTAGATCTTTCGGTATCCTGCCAAAATGAAAGATCAGCAGACTCCTTCTCAATGGAGACAATCTTCTCTTTTTTTTCATCGATTCTTAATTTGTTCCTTAATTCACTCAGTCTTTTTAATAGATTATCTTTGTCCATAACGAGCTATTTTCTCATATTTACTGTCTGGTTGTAAACTGTATTAATTTTCATTTGAAATTTTTCTCCATGCCCTCTTGAAATGGGTTTACTAACAAGAGTAGACTTCAATTACTAATGAGAAGAATAATTGGTTTCTTCAAAAATAAATTCAATCGGCTTGGTCCGGGATTTATCACTGGAGCGGCAGATGACGATCCGTCAGGGGTTGCTACCTACTCTATAGCCGGAGCCCAATTTGGATATAAATTAAACTTCCTGTCCCTACTTCTTCTACCTCTCATGATATCTGTCCAGGAAATGTGCGGCAGAATAGGGATGGTCTCAGGAATGGGCCTGGCTGGAGCTATAAAAAAATATTATTCCAAAAAATTGCTGATTTCAGCGGTTTTACTTCTTTTTATTGCCAATACCATAAACATAGGAGCTGATTTAGGCATAATGGCAGCTTCTCTGGAAATGATCCTTGGTCTTCCGTTTATTTTCTGGCTTATGGTGGTCACGATCTTCACTCTGGTGATGGAAATCTTCGTCTCATATAACAACTACTCCAACTTCCTTAAGTGGATGGCTCTTTCTCTTCTTGTTTACGGTATAACGGCAATTATTACCAACCAAAACTGGAGTCAGGTGATTTTCTATACCCTTATTCCGCACATCGAATTCAATAAGGATTATATAATGACAATGGTTGGTTTTTTGGGCACTACGATTTCTCCGTATCTTTTCTTCTGGCAGGCTGCTGAAGAAGTGGAGGAGGAAATAAGGGACGGGAAAATCCAGGAATTTGACCAGTCTCCCCAGGTAATGGCGTCAGAGATTAATCATATGAGGAAAGATACTGCTATCGGTATGTTTTTTTCTAATCTGATTACTGTGTGCATCATCTTGACAACTACCGCCACGCTGCATGTAAACGGTATCACGAATATTGAGACTCCCCACCAGGCAGCTCTGGCTTTAAAACCACTGGCCGGAAATTTTGCTTTCCTGCTTTTTACGCTTGGAATCATTGGTACAGGACTGCAGTCAATCCCTATTCTGGCAGGCGGTGTTGCCTACGCATTTGCAGAAAGCTTTGGATTTAAAGAGGGTTTGGCAAAAAAATTGACAGAGGCAAAAGCATTTTACTTTACAATTGGTCTCGCAACTTTAATTGGTGCACTCATGAATATATTAGGAATAAATTCTATCAAAGCACTTTTTTACACCGCAATTATTAATGGCATTATTGCAGTACCGCTTATAGCCATCATCATCAAACTGGCCAACGATGAAAGGATTGTGGGAAAATTCAAAAGCGGCAGAAGAAGCAATATCCTCACCTGGACAACTTTTGCTCTTATGGGGATCTCTTCACTCCTTATGATTTATTATCTTATCCGCTCATAAGTTTATATCCTTCTTACTGTGTCCCGATTCAATCGGGATCAGTTTATCCAACCAATCTGCGAGCATACCAGGACTTTTTAAGACGTTCATTTTAGTTTCGATACGACTATACTCCAAATCCCCGGATTTCCGTTTTCCTTCTCCTTTAAGGTATATAAATTCATCTCTTTTCAGATTGTAAGGTCTATAACCATCCTTTCTGACTTTTATTATCGTATTAGAATTAACAGAATAAATTCCATAATTTATCTTGGAGGAAATTATCGGAATTTTAACTTCTTTTCTGAAAATTACCTGAGAACCGGATATATTCCCGCCATTTACCGGTTCGATAGGGATCTCTATCCCCAAGAAGGAAGCTATGTGGTACAAAAGTAGCGGGGTTTTCTTCAGACCCAATTCCAGTTTAGCGTAAAACCCTGATGAGGCCGTCAACCTGGCATTATTTTCTGATATGAATATTTCTCCGGTCTTCCTGTCAACGATAAAATCAAGACCGAAAAAACCTTTAAAACCTTTTTCTGACATCAAGAGACCGATTTTTTCGGATAGTTCTCGGATCGACTCCAGTTGAGAATCGGAAAGAAATTTTACCGGCCATTGTCTCCCGCATGTCACGCTAGAATTCGGATGCAATTTAGATATCCCGCTTAACTGGATAGCCGGACTACTAATAAGAATATTTTTGTTGTATATGACACAATTATTCAGCACCGTAAATCCGTCTATCTTTTTCCCGATCTTCACTTTTGTCTTCGGGAAAGTACTGGTTAGTTTTATGAAGTCCTCTTTTCTACTTATAAAAAATGTGGTTTTCCCTGCCCAACCATGACCAAATTGCACCACCAAAGACCTACCATAACTGTCTGCCAGAGTTTCATAATCCATTTTCGACAAGATACCGATCTTCGAGGGGATGGCGTTTTGGGGACAGTATTTATTTATTAGCTCATGAAAGCTGGTTTTATTCTCGAAGCTTTCGTTTAATTCCGCCCTGTTTCCGATTGCTTCAAAACCATATCTTTTTAAAAGAATGTCAATTTTTACTGACGGCTTGAAAAACACGATTTTTGGCTTCGTACCATAAGAATGCCTATTTATGTAATCCAATACTGCCTGATTTTCCAGCAACCTACCGGTATTGTTAAAATAATCAAGCGAATCCTCTGTTATTTTTTCTGCCAGACAAAATATTTTTGCGCCCTGTTTCCTCAGAATCGGAACAATCGGATCAAAATTACAACAGATAATATGGTAATTAGGAAGAATCTCTTCAACCCCTATCCCTCTTTTCACATCAGGGTTTATGAAAAAAATATTCTCTTTCCTTATTTCTTCACTCAATATTTTCATATAGTTTATTTGTGTTACAAAAATATGAAGCTCCACGGGCTTACGCCCGTGGTATCCTCAAATTCTTCGGCGAGCGAAATCCGCCGAAGCATTACCCTTCGACTCTCCTTCGACAAGCTCAGGATTCGCTCAGGGTATCCGCAATATCGCATTCATCCACGAGTTTACACTCGTGGTTTTCTGCGAAGGCGGATAAACCGGTAAGCTTTAGTATCTTTTCCCTGTCAACAAGCAAACAGGGTTTTTGTAAATACGGTTATTCCTTTTGGCCTTATAGACTGCTGCTAGGGCTAAAGCCCCCTCATATGAACAGTAAATTTTTTGCTCAATTAAGAATTTATGAGCCTCTATGATAGCCTTATCATCAAGAGTCCATCCCCATCCTCTGCTTATCTTTATGATACTTATCACTTCGTCTTTTCTGGGAGTATATTTTGCTACTATTGCGTCCGCCAGACTGGTACTCTCCTTTATGCAAGGATTATCAAACTGTTCGGAAATTGGATGTACTCTGGTAGTCTGTACCGCATGCATGGCTACCTTCATACCTAGATCGTCAAATCCTCTGGATATACCTACCAACGTACTACCGCTGCTGACCGGAATAAAGACAGCATCAATATTTTTTACATCTTTTGACATTTCATAAGCTATGGTTTTATAGCCTACCCGCGAATTATCATCAATTGACTGCCTTAAGTGATAAGCATGGTTCAGGCGCGCAAAAAGTACTGAATCTTTCAAAGGGGTGTCAGATAAGATTATTTTTACGTCCATATCCTTCAACCTTTTATGTTTCATTTTATTCACTTGCTTTGAAACAAATACTGTCAACTTTATTCCGGCTAATCTGCAGTAACTTGCGGCTGAAATAGCTGCGTTTCCTGATGATGATATTACAGCCTGTTTTATATTTTGAGAAAAAATGCTCGAAATCTGACAGACCATTCCCCTGTCCTTGACTGAACCGGTCGGGTTTTCATACTCACACTTAAAGAAAATGCCGTTGACATGAAAGATCGGCGTATTTCCTTCATTTAAAGTCAAACGTTTTTTTTCAGGAACAGACGGCAGCAGATCGTCATATACCCATATACCCTTTTTATTATAATTTCCGGGAATTTGCTTCGTCATAATAAATATGATTTATACTGAAACGATTCAGGATTTTTCCAGCATAAACTCATCTAATCAGTCCCGATTAAATCGGGATTGCAAACCTGAGTAAGATAGGTATAATTATATATCCAGATATATAATATGCAAAACGAACATAAAAAGATTGATAAAATCATCTGTCCGGAATGTGACGGTGAAATTCCTTTTTTTTCATCTCTGAAACTAGGCACCGTCGTCGAATGTCCGGCATGCGTAACCCAAAGCGAAATTGTAGATCTTGCTCCTCTTAAATTAGCTCCCTTGGAGGAAGAGAAGTAATAATTTTTCTGATGGAATCCTTACCTTTGATAAAATCCGTATAGAAGAAAGCAGCAGCAGGAGAAACGAGGATATTTTCATTTTCACCCGATATCTTAAAGGCCTTGAATATAGCTTCTTTAAGACAATCATAAACCTGAAATTTGTCATTCGGAAAAAATTTGCCTACTTCTGTAGAGAGTTCACTCTTCAATAGAATTATTTTTCTAGTATTTGCTTCAGTAAATTGAATAAAATCATAATAATTAATACCTTTCGTATGGCCTCCACAAATAAGAACAGTGTTTGAACCCAATTTTCTTAATGCCTCCATGGTAGACCATGGGGTAGTGCTTTTAATGTCATCATAGAAATTGACAGAACTCTTAGTAGACAACAGTTGCATTCTGGCGGGTAAAAATAAAAGTGAAGGGATAAAATCCGTGGAAAGTAATTTGGGATCTTGAAAAAGAGAGGTTGCGGAATATGCAGCAAGTACATTATCAGTAATGTGCATATTTTTATTACTCTTTAAATATGTAGTGATATATTGAATACTTTTAATGTTCATATGAGTACTTTTAGCACTGAAATATAGAACTTTGGATCGTAAACGAACAGAAATATTTCTCAATTCTGATGAATCGTAATTGATCACCGAGTAATCGTCCTTTGTTTGGAATTTTATTAATGAAGTCTTAATTTCTTTGTATTTATCCCAGGAAAGTTCATCCAGGTGATTAGGAAATAAATTGGTGAAGACTACAATATTTGGCGCTCTGCTGAATCCATCCAGTAATTGCCTATGGGAAATTTCCAGTATCAGTATGTCGTCTTTTGACATTTCGTCTATTCTATCTACCATCTGTAAAGTCCATGTTTCATTACCGGTAAAATATACTTTTCTACCGCTATTTTCCAAAATCTGCTTAAGTATATATGCCGTACTTCCCTTTCCAACAGTTCCAGTGACACCGATTATTTGAGCCTTGGCATAGTCTAAATACATCCTGGTAATTGAATAGAACGGAATACCTTTTTTATATGCCACCCACAACTTTTGATTTCTTTCTTTATATAATCTCCATGATTGCGGGGTAAAAACAATATCGGCATGATCAATTCCGATTAAATACTTATCTCCGAAACTGGTATGCGATTGGGATAAATCCGCAAGAAAACCTTTGAATAATTTCTCTTTTTCTGTTTGGGAGATACCCTTATGCCATAATTTGAAGCTTTGCTCTATCTGGTTTTCCTTTACGCAATCATGAGTGGTCACACCTGTTAATTTATGCTTGATAAGGAATCTTAATATATTGCTTCCTTCCGCTCCGGTAACACCCACAACGTGAATTTTTTTATTCCGCAAAAATTCGATGAACTTATCCATATTAATGGAAAATTTTTAATCTGAATACCCCATCCCCCTTGTTTTCATCATACGATGTTTTTTTGTAATCTTCTTTGTATTTTGTTCTTTCTGTCCATTCCTGCCTATCAAGAGTTTTACTATCATCCAATACTTTTATCACTCCCAAATGTACACCAAATACAGCAGTCTTGCCTGAAGAATGGGCATATATGATTTTATCCTTAGAATTTTGGAATATTACCGCGATATGTTTACCGCCAGATATCCTTATCATGTCTCCCTGAATTATTTCCTCTACCGTCTTTATGGGATAAGAATATTTTGAACTGGTCAGAGTATCTGAATTTGTCCTAGTAATTCCAGCGGTGAATACCTCTTGGAGAGTAGAGGGAACACAATCCCTGTATCTTTTCTCCACCAACTTTTCAAGCACTCGATAAACAAAACCGGAACAGTCAATACCTATTCTTTCTCTTAAAGCAAATTTTATTATGTCTTTAGACCCTGAGACAACCATTCTATTTCCCAGAATCTTTTCAATCAATGCTTTCTGCAAATCACCGGCTTCGCCCTTGCCGTCCTGAAAACCCCTAGCGATGACTATATTTTCTTTTATTTTATTGGCCCAATACGGACAGTTAATCAAAATACCGTTTATATCCATTTCTGTGTAACGTTTTATGTATTTCAATATTGAAAAGATATTATCAATTTCTTTCATATTTTACCAAAAACATATAGCTAAGCCTGCTACAGTAGAACCCAGAATCAAACCTCCTATCACATCACTAAACCAGTGTTCTCCTAGATAAATTCTACTTATGAACATACCAAGAATAAATATAAAAATGAGAATACACAACATATATTTCAAGTATTTATGATGTTTCATCTTGAATATGAGAAATACCAATATGAAGGCAATAAACGAAGCCCTACTCATATGACCGGAAGGAAATGAAGAAGCCGTATGGACAATGAAACTGCTGGGCAGACGGATATTGAGGGAATACCTGTTGAAAATCGCCGGAGGGTTCGGATGAAAAATCATTAATTTTCCGACTATTTCTATAGCAAATAAGGAAAAATACAAACTCAAACCCATAAACATATGACGGACTCGCAACAAAACTAAAATGAAAATTAATGCCATAACCAATAAGGTGACTTCAGTAGACCCGGCAAGAGTGAAAAAAGAAAAGGGGACGTCGTAAATCCTCGCGATAGTAGTTTGCAGGTACTGCATCATCTGAAAATCTAAAGTCCGGAAAAAATCCCTGCCCACAAGTATACTGATATACAAGAATAATATTCCCGAGATGAAAGTAGCGAGCATATAATATGCTCTTTCTCTGTTTACCATAACATGTTATTTTGACTTTCTAAAAGAACAATTTCACTTTTAAATATTAATCTTTTTCCAATTTTCTTTCTGAGGGTCATAAGTTATTGTAATCCATTCTCCGGTTTTCAGATAATTATCTTTTTTATATTGCCAGGTGAATTTATATCCCTGTATCCATGCTTGTACTATCACTATCGGATCGCCGTGTGAGACGATAATTACTTCACCTTTATCATATGTTTTTTTTACTATACCTAATACTGTTTGCATTCTTTTTAATATTTCCTCAACGCTCTCCTGTCCCATAGACAGGTATCTATCTGAATAAATATAGGGTTGGATTTCCTTCTTGAATTTTTCTAAAGAAATTCCCTGAAAAAGGAGTTTCACCTCTAACAAGTAGGCGGAATAGTATGGTTTTACGCCTAACGCTTTTGACAGTATGCCGGCCGTTTGTCTTGTCCGCAGGAGTGGACTGGAATAAATTGCTAGTATTTTCCTTGTCTTGAGAAAATCTGCCGCTTTTTGAATACATTTTTTACCTTTTTCTGACAAAGGAAACTTAGGCAACCTTCCGTATAGAACTTGGTTAGGATTATGGACTTCTCCGTGACGTATCAGATGAACAATTAAATTATTCATATATAATTATTTTTAAGCTCTCCTTTCATACGAAAGGAGAATCTTTACATTATAATAGCTTCAATCCGTCCGACTTGTCCGCCAAAGCTTAAGCGACGGCGGAAGCCCCGCTAAGCGGGACGAAGGAGGAATAAGCTTGCAACAGGATTTTTGCCTGTTTATCCCAATTTAAGGTATGACTGTATTTGCCCGCGTTATTTTTAAGTTGATTTCTCAAATATCTATTATGTAGTCCTATCCAGATTTTCTCGGATAATTCAAGTGAATTCCCGCTTTCAAAAAGCAATCCATTTTCTTTGTCTTTAATCAAATATTTTAGCCCTCCGACTCTTGAAGCCACCACTAGACTTCCACAAGCCATAGCCTCAAGAATTACCAATCCGAACGATTCATATACCGACGGAAGCACTACTACATCTGCCGCGGAGTAATAATAGGGAAGCTCATTATGAGGTTTACTACCGATAAATTTTACGCAACATTCCAGATTCTTTTCTTCAATAAGTGACATAATCCTTTGTACTTCCTTGTTTTTCCTAAACGCTCTTGAAGTTACATCCCCTCCTATCAGGACAACCTGTAATTTGTCTGACTTATAATTATGTTTCTCCTTGCTTTTATATTTCCTGATAAGAATATCCAGTGCCAGGATCAGAGTCTCTATGCTTTTGATCGGATCTATCCTTCCGACAAAAAGGAGGAATTTACACCTGTCAGGAAATCCGAGCTTTTTCCGGGCTTTATCTTTTCTAATTTCTCTAAATACTTTCTGATTTACTCCTGGACTTACTATAGCAATTTTTTTTGCTTCAGCATGGTAATCTTCTAACAGATCATTTTTTTCCAGGGTTGTTGACACAATCAAACCATCCACTTCCTTTACAATAAATTTTTCTTTGGCAATTCTTTTTTGGTCGTTTACTCCCCCTAATTTCCTCTTTGCAATTGCCAGGGAATGAAAAGTGTGAACTATTGGAATCTGTATTTTCCCTTTAAGGTTTAATCCTACGAGAGCGGAATAAAAATAGTGACTATGGATGATATCGTACTTGAGAGAATTTTTCCTGATAAAACTGTAGAGTTTTTGTGAAAATTCATGCGTATCCTTGTATAAATCCTTGGATGCGGAACACAAATGGATGATACGTACATTTTTATGAACTTTGACTATACTTTCATCTTCCTCTTTATGAGAACGGGCATAAATATCAATTATATGACCCATTTCTCCCAATTTATTCACAAAATTAAGTATATAGATGCTCATTCCCCCGGCTGACAAGACACCCACCCGGGTCAAAGGACAAGACCAATAAGAAATCATGCATATCTTCATATTTTATACTGAATGCACTTGAATTTGCATCCAGCATATACCCTTCTAGACTGATTTAACAACATTTTTCTTACGAAAAAGTTGCAAAATCGAGTGAGAAGGGTATATAAATAAATTCTATCTTATCATGGACATAGTAATTGTCCAAAAAAATGCGATAATTTGTTGAAGAAATCTGGAAGCCACAAGTTTCGAATTAACCAACAGCTGGTCATTCCGAGCCCCGATTGAATCGGGGTCGAGGAATCTTCCACATCAGTCTATTGGCCAGGCTTAATAGTACTTTTGTGTTGGTAATTCCAACTTTCTAGTATTTCCTCTGGGATAGTATTTTCCGGTTGTAAAAATAGATAAACCACTTAATAAAGGGCTGTATTCTTTCCCGTTTTAGTCCCTT
>Ga0210019_1003641_pt1 | contig 13982 bp, 16 predicted proteins | sample CryGeyCG2114_020_2_FD_183969 | JGI IMG/M metagenome (GOLD analysis project Ga0210019, IMG submission 183969) | Groundwater microbial communities from aquifer - Crystal Geyser CG11_big_fil_rev_8/21/14_0.20 (SPAdes) (version 2) | ecosystem: Environmental > Aquatic > Deep subsurface > Groundwater ...
AGCCTCATTAATCGGATTCAAACTGTAGCGCAGGTCATAAACCGTTGTCTCTGCCGGAACCGTCCAAGTTAAATTGACGCTTTGCTTGGACACCGATAAGGCTTCCAAATCATCAATTGCCGCCGGGGCATCACCGTCTTTAACAAACCGGCTGGTTTTATAGCTCTCGCTGTTTCCCGCCAAATCCCGGCTGTAATACCACACCGTATCGTCGATTAAAGGCGTCAAATTAAAGCTATTGCCGGTGTTCCAGGAACCGCCGCCGTCCAAACTGTATTTAGTTTCCAAAACCGGTTCATTAGCCGTCAAAGCGATGTCCGGATCGCCGGCCACCACCGCCTCGGCCGTCGAAATTTTATCAATATAAACCCAGGACTGATTAAACTCATCCCCGGTATTGCCGGAGTAAAAAACGATTTCCAGCATCGGGTCGGGAATTTGGGAAATGTCAAAACTCAACTGATGCCAACCGGATTCATTGGGAGTCGGCCCGCCGCTGTCAATATCGCCGGCAGACAGATAAAACACATTGTAATCATTGATTCGGACGATCATGCCTGGATCATCAAAGCCCGGATCAAACGAGAAAAAGTTGTAATAAAATGACAAGTTCTTGGCCCCGGGCTGAATTTTTTGGCTGACTTTATTTTCCCAAATTTCGCTGCCGTCATCGTCCGTATGGCCAATCCGAACCATGTAATTGCCGGAAATCGGATCAGCATAATCGTCGGCGGCGGTCCTGATAATTTGCCCTTGTTTTTGCCAACCGTTCAAATCCGTTTCAAAATCGCCGTTGACAACCGCTTCGTTGATTGAATAACCGTCAAAGCTCATCAAGGTCACCGGCGCCGTCCGGTCCACCGTCACTGTCCAAATATCCGAATAAGCCGACTCGTGCCCGTCGGTCCGGGCTTTGACCCGCCAGGAGTAAACCCCCTCCGCCAAGGCTAAATTGATTTCTGTCTCATTTTGCCAACCTGATTCCAAACCGTTTAATTCGTACAAATACTCTGCCGTCTGGCCGGGACAAACGAAACTACTTTCATTCCAATCCATGATAATTTCGGCATCATTAGTATAACTGCCGTCAGTCGGGCCAACTAACTCCGGCACGCTCGGCGGGCTCCAACAGCCGGCGGAAAAACTATTGCCGGTACTGGTCTCGGTGTCTAAATAATCGGCGTTAGTCAACGGCACTGCCGTTAAGCTTAACAGTAAAATTAACAGCACTAATCTAGCCATGTTTTCTTCTTAATTTTTTGATCTCGTTTTTAATGTTTAAAATTTCACTGTAAATTATCAGGGTGGCCGGGATCACAATCAGCAGTAAAAACCCCTCTTTACTTTTGGCAAAGGTCACCGGATAGCCCGCGTAAGGCAGGGATAAAACCACTTTGCCGATGATATTTTCCGGCCGGACCGGCTCGGAATCCGGAGTATCGTTGGCATCGCCTTTAGTGATAATCACTCCGGCCTCAATCCGATTAATCCGGTGGGTCGTCGGGGCCGGGCCGGTTTTAAAAGTAATTACCTCATCAACCGCATATTCACCGGCCGGTTTCACTAGTACCAAACTGCCGACGCTAATTGCCGGCTGCATTGAGCCGGACTGAACGGTAAATAATTTCCAGCCGCCGGGCAAGTTCAGCGCCGACACGGCCACAAACACCGCCACCAACCCCAAGCCGGCTAATATCAGCCAGTAAATCAGATTGCCGACTAACTTTATCTTCATACTATGGCGTTACTTGATCCAGATGAAATACCAGATCGAAAGTAACCGTATCGCTTTGAACTACATTGCCCACGGTCGACGGCAGTTCAAATTCTAAAACCATCGGATCGTTAGTCGCTCCGGCGGCAATAGTTTGCCAAACCTCCCAAGGTGATTGGCCGATCTGAGAATAATTATCCCAAGTACTTAACGGACATTTACTCCCAGAGTCAAAACATTCCGATTGATTGGGATAGGCATAACCGGTACTCCCCGGGGCATTAAGTTTCATCAGTAAATACTGGCTTAATTCTCCGCCGCCAATGCCATCAGTAGTATCGCCATCGACTTGCTCCGGCTCCAGTAACCCGTTATCATTATCAACCACATTAGTTAATTGCATCCAGGGTTTACCATCAATTGTGCCGTTGTTTTTCCAATTCCATTGGTAACTGGCAGTTTGACCCGGTTTCATATTGTTTAAAGTAACGTGAACAATATTCGAATCATCCTGATTGTCTACTTTTAAATCCAGCGTCCCGGCGGCAAAGGTATTGCTATTACTGGTTTCCGTATCGGAAAAGTAAGCCACGGTCGCGCCGGTGGCAATGGCGGCAACGGCAAAAATAGAAATCAGGCTTAAAATTATTTTATTCATCTCCCTCACCCCCTTACACAAAAACTCCAAATTCGACTTGATTGTGCTACTATCCGATCCGCTTGTCAATCAATTGAAAATGTTTATCTCCCAAATAACCATTGACCTCGGGCCGGACAATACTTTGATTAATTAAAGTGCCGGGAAAAATCGTGTATAGGCCGTATTTTTGGTTAATTTTATCAATCAAGGGCCAAAGACAATCCTGCCGCTGATTAAATAAAGGCCGGGTCAAAGCGGCTTTTGATTGCAGCAGACTAATCCAGACCCCGGCAAACCGGACCGGATAGAGCCAATGCCAGTGGTTATATATAGTATAGATTTGTTCAAATACCTGCCGGCCGTCATCCAGACAAATCTTGCTGGTGATGTGGCCAAACCGGCTTTGATTGGCCCCCCGGATTCCCACCCCAAACTGGCGGCCGGACAAACCCATCTGCCGCAATTTCCAAACCGCTTCTTCGACCAAGTTTCTTAAAAGCGCCTTAATTTTAGCCGGATCGGTAGTATCCTGATATAAAGTGTATGTCCGGGAAACAGACTTGGCCGTGGTTAATTTATCGGTGGTAATGATTGGACTGTCATCTTCTCCCCGGCTGATTTGTTTCAATCGCCGCCCCCAGAACGGACCAAAATTTGCCAGCAGGATTGATTCCGGCGCGGCGCTGATTTGCGGCAAAGAAGTCAGTCCCAAACCGGCCAGCCTTTTCGTCAGCCGGTAACCGATGCCGCAAACCTCGCTAAACGGCGCCCGGGCCAGCAAAGAGGCTTTATTAACATCGGTCACCGCTAAAATTCCCCGCCGCGGTGCCAGTCCCGAGGCCATCTTAGCCATTAACTTATTACCGGCAATCCCAATCGAACAGCCAATAAACTCACCCAATTCCTGCTTTACCCTTGATTGCAGTTTTTGGGCCAAACTCATTGCCCCGCCAAACCACCAGGCCGTATCGGTAATCTCCAGAAAAACTTCGTCCAGGGAAAATACCTCAACTCTGTCGGAAAACTCACTTGCCAAGCGGATAAATTTTTTGGTCATGATTTCATACTTGGGAAAATCAGCCGGGACCAAAATTATTTGAGGGCAGAGTCTTTTGGCTTCATAAACATTAACGCCGGTGCGAACACCAAACTTTTTGGCTTCGTCCGAAGCGGCAATAATACAGCTCCGGCCTTTGGCCTTGAGAATTCCCACCGGCCGGCCCCGCAAAGCCGGATCGGCCTGCTGCTGCGCCGAGGCAAAAAAACTGTTTAAATCAGCGTGAATTATTACCCGCATCAATTTAAGTTAATCCGAATAAAACCCAAATGTCAAGATAACAAACCCCGCACCGAGAACGGTGCGGGGAAATTATAGTCATTAACTTAAACCGTCGGCGTTGATGCCGGTGTTTCTTCACCAGGCAACTTAATATCATCAACATTAGTCGTATCGGTCGGTGTGGACACCGGGGTCGGTGTGGGTGTCGGTACTACCGGTTCAGTCGGAACTACCGGTTCAGTCGGAACTACCGGTGTCGGAGTGGTTGGGTTCATTGTTGAATCATCCATAATAAAACTCACCCCCTTTCACTTTTCACTATAACCTAATTTTAAGAAATAATAAAGATTAAACCGGTCAATCAATTTTTCGATGCTCTCGCCCGCCGGATAGCGCCAGGCTAACAAGCCCATATTTTTACACCGGCCGTAAGCAATTGCCTGACTAGTCAGTTGAGTATTGGTCACCAGCCAAATTTGCGCATACTTTCCCGGAGCCGCGGCCGCAATATCTTCAAATCTGGCCTGGGTATAAAGCGCGTCTTTAATCTCGGTCTTCGTTCCCGGCCTATTATGAAACTTGCATTCGATGACCAGCCTTTGACCGGGTTTCTCGGCCACGACGTCCACTTCATGGCTGACACACTTGCCTTGAATTATTTGCCGGGTCTGGGTTTGATAACCCCTGGCCGTAAATAACTGACCGATAAATTTTTCAAACGGATAACCGGACGGCCCCAGCTGCATTAAGGCCGGCTTCAGACTATAACGGGGAAACGAAGAAAAAACTTCCTGATAAATTTCCCTGGTAGAAATTTTGTCATAAAGTTTAGGTTTAAGCTTCAATAAAATCTTATCAATTATTTCCTCATTGGCCCCGGCGCGGGTCAGTGATGACCGGATCTTATCTAATGACAATGCTTCCAGTTGGCCGGATGCTTTAGTGACTTGAATCATAAATGATACGGCGTGTTGAGTTTAAACGTCGGCTTGATTTTCCCCTGTCTTAACCGGGCATCAATCTCGGCGTAAGTCATTCCCAATTCTGCCTCATCGGTTTGACCCGGCCACAAACCGGCCGTGGGCGCGGCTTTGATTATCGCTGCCGGCACACCCAGCTCTTTGGCCAATTTAATTACCTCGGTTTTATACAGGTGAACGATCGGTTCTAAATCCGAAGCCTCGTCGCCGAAGCGGGTAAAATATCCCAGCATTTTTTCCGATTTGTTTTCCGTCCCGACGACTAACGCGCCCAGTTTTTTTGCCAGATCAAATAAACAGATCATCCGCACCCGGGCCAGAATATTGCCCAGCCGTACTTTATCTTTTTTGGCGTTTAACTTAATCGCCAACTTGTCCGCCGCCCGGCCGATATTGATCACCAAGCGCTGATTTTTAGGGATACCCGCCGGCTCGATTACTAAATCGGACAATTCCATTGATTGGTGTTTTTTGTAGGGCAATTGCAAGGAATAAACGTTGTCTTTACCCAGGGCTTTAACTGTCAGCATTATACTCGTCGCCGAATCGATCCCGCCGGAAACCGCCACGATTGCCTTAGAAAAACCCTGCTGGGTAAAAGTCTCCTGAATAAATTTAATGATTTTTCCCGACTCTGGCATTTTTATTTTCTCTTTTTTATTTTCAACTGTTTAACAATTTTATCAAAGTCGGAAACATAATTCTTATCCTGTTTAATCCGAAAAATTTCATACTCTTTTTCTGCCAGTGACTGGGCCGCTTCATGGCTAATTTTGCCTTTATCCCGTAGAATTTCCCGCTCATTAAATTTAATAAAAGCTTCCAGCTTATCTCTCCAGTCGTGCATAGTCATCGACCGACCCCGGCTTGCCTGAAGTTCGGCGTAATCCAAATACATCGACACTATCTGATTTAATTGTTTTAATTCATTTTTCCTTAAATAATTTTTGGCAATACTCACGTCTGATTGGAGAATTTTTCTGCCGCCTTCTTTTTGAACTATTAAGAATTCCTTAATAGTTGAAGTTTTATCAATTTCTCTTTCTTTATAAATATTTTTGAGGTGCATATTCACATTCGCGGCAGTGGTGTCAAACAGTTCGGCCATTAGTTTTTGTGACAGCCAAACATTTTCGCCATAAAAACGGACTTCCACCCGCGCTTTCCCGTCAGACGATTCGTAAATAGTAATCCGATTATCTGTTGGCAGATTAGTTTTCATTAAAATCATTATATAATACGATTAAGGCCTCATCGTTCCCGGCCCGACTAATGTCGTGGCCGAGGATCCACGATCCCGATCACGACGATAGTCGGATCGAGATCGGGACTAGCCAAAATGTACTTTACATATATTCTTTATTCATTAATCAATAACCAATACTATATTGGTTGCACCAATAACCTTAATGATCGAATAAAAAGACACAATAGTGGTAAAGTCAGATCAACCAAATCATACAAACCTTGGAAATTAGTTTACAAAGAGGCATATAATACATTGTCTGAAGCCAGGAAAAGAGAGAGTCAAATCAAGTCCTGGCACAAACGCGCCACAATTGAAAAGCTAATCAATGGCCTCATCGTTCCCGGCCCGACTAATGTCGTGGCCGAGGATCCACGATCCCGATCACGACGATAGTCGGATCGAGATCGGGACTAGCCAAAATGTACTTTACATATATTCTTTATTCATTAATCAATAACCAATACTATATTGGTTGCACCAATAACCTTAATGATCGAATAAAAAGACACAATAGTGGTAAAGTCAGATCAACCAAATCATACAAACCTTGGAAATTAGTTTACAAAGAGGCATATAATACATTGTCTGAAGCCAGGAAAAGAGAGAGTCAAATCAAGTCCTGGCACAAACGCGCCACAATTGAAAAGCTAATCAATGGCCTCATCGTCTAGCCTGGTCCAGGACAACAGGTTCTCATCCTGTAAACTCCGGTTCAAATCCGGATGAGGCCACAAATGGGTTGATATATCAATCTATAAATATGAAAGAGAACGTGTATATAACTTGGCATGGCGTTGAGACATCCTCTGACAATCAGGTTTTGTTTGCAGATACTTGGTGTTCTAGTTCTGGCTGCGGCACGGAAGAAAACCCTCTTTGGCTGACTGATGTTCCTAGTCCACCTCTTCAAACTGCTGTGGACGTTGCCACCAACCATGCTTTGAGCAAAAATCATGAATTGGATCTGTCCATGTGAATGTTTTTTTTGAACCTTCTGAGTAAAAATTACTATTAGAAACGATGTATAATGAACAGGTAAGGGGGTGAGGCAAAATGGCAGACAAGAAAGCAGACAAAAAAATCGGTGAGGTGGTGCATTTTTTTGACAAAATCCTGGTGGCCATCGTCAAGTTGACCGCTCCTTTAAAAACCGGCACGGAAGTGAAGTTTAAACACGGCGATAACGAGTTTACCCAAACAATTGATTCAATGGAAATCGAGCATAAACCGATCACCATCGCCAAAAAAGGCGACGAAATCGGCGTCAAAATTAAACAAGCGGTCAAAGAAAAAACCGAAGTCTATTTAGTTTGATAACCTTCAAGGTTCAACCTTGTAGGTTCGTAACGCTCGGGGCAACGTTCGGCTTTGGTAAAACCGGCTTTTTTGGCCGCCGCTTCGGTGCAAAACCACTGGTCGTTATGATGCGGTTGGACATAAGTTTTGTTGTAAAGCTGACATCCGGGGAAAAAATAAATTTTGGTGCCGTTTCTATCACTGGAATTCCCTTTTATCGCACAGTTTGGGTTTTTAGGATTTACACTTTGAGTGCATTGCTCACTAAAAAGCCCCATCTTCTCTTTCTGGGCTTTTTGACTCGCTAAAGCTAACTTCTGTTTATCCACGGCCGGCTGATATGATTGACCGTGTAATTCTCCCCAGCCCGAAGCCAACATCGCCTCATCCACTGAACCATTTTTAGTATAAACAAATGCCGTCTGACGGCTCGAATCATGCCAAATTACTTTTAGATAAATGTCCTGGTTGAGAATCAGTCTTTCTAATTCTTCTTTTGCTTCTTTACCGCCACACTCATCCAATTCCGAAGCATCAACAGCGGCTAAACGAACTGCCTGGTGTTCTTCCGTGTCAAACGTATCGCCGTCAATTACTTTTTCGGCCCGGTAGGCCGGGACATTAATCGGCTTACGGCCGCCGAACGACACGCCCAATAAGCCGACTGCTCCGGCCGCGGCCGCGATTAAACCGGCAGTTTTAAGTTTAGAAAAACGCTTGGTCTTTTTTGGCACTAATTAAAAGCTACACCTTAACGCATCGTTTGGCCAGCTCGGCGACAATGATTTCGATCAGCTCGTGGGATTTAACCTCGTCGATTTTGTTGGCCGGATCCCAATTTAAGCCCGGCCCGGTATTGCCTTCCAAAAGATAAACATTGCCGTTATGGCTGACCACAAAATCAAGGGCATATAAGGAATTTTCTGCCGGCAGGCGGGCGGTCAAAGCCTGCGCCATCTGCAAAACCTTTAGAGGTACCTGGGACTCATTAATATACTGCGAACTCCCGCCCTGATGATCGTTGCAGCAGAAACCACCGGCCGGAGCGGTGCGGATATAAGTCTGGACAATTTTATCGCCCATAAAAATCAGCCGGATTTCATGATCAAACTGAAGCCGGGGCTGAAGAATAAAGCGTTTAAACGGGTTTAATTTTAAGATCGAGGCGATTTCCGGCTCCCCGCCGCTTTTAATCTGATAAACATGATTTCCGGCCGAACCGAACCGGTCTTTGAGCACATAGCCGGCGCCGAAATCCGCCGGATATTGGTGCTGTTTTAACAGCCCGCCCAAATCCCCGATCGAATCTTCGGAAGTAACCACGGTCGGAATGGCCATATCCGCCAACAACTCATAAGTTGAATGTTTGTCGAAAAACAATTGGTATAGATCCGGCTGATTAAACGGCCGGATTTCCGGCGAGGAAAACATCAACTCCCGCTGGTGTTTCTGCCGCCGGTTACAAGGCGAGAACTTGTCGAAAATAACCGAGGCCTCGGCCAACCGGTTAACTTTGGCCCAAGTCGAGTGTTTAAACAACCAATAACTGCGGCATTGGCCCGGACCGATAATATCCGCCGAGGTGGTTAACGCCGCCTTCAATTGGCGCTTTCGGCAAACGGTTAAAAAATAAGCGTAAGCATGGTCTAAATCATTCTTCACGCCTAAACCGGCAAACGGAGTCTTGTAACTCTTGGTTTTAGACGCGGCGCTGCCGGCCGAATAGGCCGAATACACCACCAACACATCAAGACGCTTCAAATTTTTCATGAAAATAATCCTATAATAAGTATAACCTGTTTAAGACAAAATAAATAGAGTATAATAATTTAATGAGAAACTTTAATCGGGATGACCGGCGCGGCGGCGGACGCAGTTTTGGCGGTAAAAGTCTTGGCCGTAGAGATTCAGGCCCAGTCACTATGCATCAGGCAGTTTGCAGTAATTGCGGCCAAAGTTGTGAAGTCCCTTTTCAGCCGACCGGCTCGAAACCGGTTTTTTGCAATAATTGTTTCCGGGATAAACGGGGCGGCGGCCGGGATGACCGGGATAATTCCCGCCCATCGCAACTGGATGAAATCAACGCCAAGCTCGACCGGATTTTGGCAACCCTGAAGGCCTAATCTCCACGACGTTAGAACCTATTTTGGTAAAAACTTGACTTTTGCCGTTTGGTTTTAAGCCTCGAAAATGCCAGTCGCCACATCATCACAGTCTTTATCCGCCGGTGAGTTAATTTCGGTCAACCCCAAGGATACCGCTCTTAACCGGCGGGTGGCCCTGATCGGCGAATTTTGCGGACCGCCGCCATATTCTCGGAAAAAGCCAGACCACCACAGGGTTTCCTTGTCAACTGTCTTGATTGCATACTGCCGAAAGGCTCTAAAATCCCGGAAAGAAACAGGCAGGTGATGTTTTTGGCGTTTGAAGACGTAGCCACAGCTTAAGCACCGGTATCGTTGGCGACCGTAGCGATGGCCCAAATCTTTTTTTGCAGCATAAGTTTTTAGCAACCCCTTTAGTTTACGTTATCCATAAAGTTAAGTATTGGCCTAACCGGGCCAAAAGGGTTAAAACTACCGCCGCCGTCATTGGCTCAATTGTATCCGACTCCCGGCCAAATTGGCAGTTTCCCCGCTGCTGGATTTAATTTCTACCACGTAAAGATTGTTGCCCGGATGCAATTTAAAAGCCGGCGCAGTTTTCCAGACCACCGTATTATTGTTATGGGAAACTTCGGAAATGAAAATGACCGCCCCGGTGGTTTTATTTTTTAACCGCGCCCAAGCCTCGCCGCCAATAATCGATAAACCGGCTTCAAAAACCGCTTGGACACCGCTCGGGTAATTGGCACTATTGAGCCAGAGCTGGGCGGCGGTTTCCGTCCAGACGCGCTCAATGGTATTGCCCGAGCCTAAATACAAAACCTGGGTTTGAAAAACTGGTTTCGCCACTAACGGCTCTGGGCTAATCTGGGGACTTGATGCCGGCAACGGTTCTGTGCTCTGTCCTGCTTCCAATACTTCCAGTCGCTGTAATAAACCGGCCATTGTCGCCTGAAGGGCCGCAACACTTGTCTGGTCCGGTACCGGCAGTTGAACAGTAAGTATTGGGCTGGAATCCGGTTTTCCGATCGGCAAATTGGCCGGTTGGCGTAAAACCAACCAGCCAATTGCCATTACTACAACTCCTAAAGCAATCGCGTTGGGAATTGATAAACGGGGCACTTACGGCCGCCTTTCTTGAGGTCGGGCGGGGTTAACTCTTAAGTTTCTACCTTGAAAGTCTTTTTCGTTGAACATTTCAACGGCTTTGTTCATTTCTTCCTGCGAAGACATGGTCACAAAACCAAAACCCTTAGACCGATTTGTTTGCCGATCGACAATAACGACCGCGTCGACTACATTGCCGGCTTGAGCAAACAATTGTTTTAAATCGTCGGTAGCGGCCGTGTAAGGCAGGTTACCAACATAAAGCTTAAAATCCATTTTAACTAAATTCACCCCCTTTAGTTCGCCTTTTTCATAAGGAGGCAAACCAGAGACTAAAGGAATTATAACATACATATTGCATTTGTGTTGACCAGCAGTATAATGGGAATTTGCGGTGAGGCTTTACGATTTATTCCCAAACTATGACCCAGGATTTTTATGTTACCAGCGAAGGCTTAAAAGAGCTCAAGGAAGAGCTCAAAGTTTTGGTGGACGTTAAACGGCCGGAACTGATTGACCGGGTGGCCACCGCCCGGGCCCACGGGGATCTCTCGGAAAACAGCGAGTACGCCGCCGCCACTCAAGATCTGGCGTTTGCGGAAGGCCGGATGGAAGAGCTGGAAGAATTAATCGCCAAAGCTCAAATTATAAAAAGCGGCAAAAACGCCAACCATATTGTCAAACTGGGTTCGAAAGTAGTTTTGAAAACTAACGGTAAAAGCCAAACCTTTGAGCTGGTCGGCGAATGGGAGGCTAATCCTTTGGAGCAAAAAATTTCCCACACTTCCCCTTTAGGCCGGGCTTTACTCGGCAAGAAAATGGGTGAACAAGTGGAAATCGACGCCCCGGCCGGCCGGGTCAAGTATCACATCGTTAAAGTCCACTAGTATTTTTTGCAACCTGTTGCTATAATAAAAATACAAAGACCCTGTTTTTAAACTGTCACCGTAAGGTGCGCGTTTTCAGCTAACGCTGAAATAGAAAACAGGGTCGTTTATTTAAATTGCCAAATGTCCTCAACTTTACCCGCCATACTAAGAAGGCTTACGTAATTATTTCCTTTTCCTGAAAAACGAAAGTAAATTGCTCCCGCCACCATATCCGCCAATTGGACCAGAGTATTTTGACGAGAATCAACAAATTTTAAATCAGTAAAAACCTTTCTTAAAGACCTTTCTCCTCTTTTGTCGAATTTTAGCTTGGCATTTTTAATCGAGCTTCCGCTCTGTTTCAAAAGTTGCATGATGGCATAGTTGTAAAATTTTTCTTTGTTTAATCTTAAGCTTTGGCTATGAATCAAAGTTTTATCAATCACAATTACCCTAGTCCGGAATTTAAACCGAAGAATTGCTCTAAAAAACTTGTGACGAAATTTATTGTTAGTTTTGTTGAATTTAAATTCATACCGGTCATTTACTTTTAACTTTCTTCTCAATTCCTTAATAGCCAAAGAGGCTTTTTCTGCCTCGAGAAAGTCATCGAAAATCACCAATGACATAACAAAAAAATGACTGGAACCTTTTTCCAGTTTGAATCCCGGATCGCCGGCCTCATCAATAAAAACAATCATTAGATTAATATTATCTCAATTCAAAGAAAAAAAGTTGACATTTAAAAAAACTCTTGTTAGTATCACGACAATGATTAATCTTTCGTCCAAATCTAAAAAGGAATACCACTCATAGGAGGGGTTTATTTTTGTGAAGTTGACCCCTCCAAGAGAGGGGTTTTTTAATATGTTAAACTTAAATCATATGTTCTGGGCCGATGAATTTGCCGAAACCATAATTAAATCCGGCAAATATAAACCTTATCACGTCGACGACATGAAAACGCCGTCGGGCAAAATTCACGTCGGCGCTTTGCGCGGCGTGGTCGTTCATGACCTAATTCACCAGGCGCTTTTAACCAAAGGCGTCAAATCCGTTTACACCTATGTTTTTAATGACATGGACCCAATGGACGCTTTCCCCCATTATCTACCGGAAAAATTCCAGCAGTACATGGGCTGGCCGCTATACAAAATCCCTTCACCTGAACCGGGCTTCGAATCTTTGGCAGCCTGCTACGCCATGGAGTTTGAAAAAATATTTAATGGCCTAGGGATTAAACCAAAAATTATTTGGTCTCATGAGGAATACGGGGCGGGAAAATTTGATGCCACAATCAAGACCGTTTTAGATAAAGTCGAACTGATCCGAAAACTTTATCATGACATTTCCGGCTATGATAAGCCGAAAAACTGGTTTCCTTATCAGGTCTTTTGCCCCAAATGCGGCAAAGTCGGCACCACCATTGTTACTGGCTGGGACGGCAAAAAAGTCAGCTTTACCTGCCAAAAAGACTTGGTCAAATGGGCCGAAGGCTGTGGTTATCAAGGTGAAATTGAACCGCTTAAAGAAAACGGCAAATTAATGTGGAAAGTCGACTGGGCCGCTCATTGGCAAGTGATCGGCGTGACCGCCGAAGGCGCCGGCAAAGATCATATGAGCCAGGGCGGATCGCACGATTTATCTTCGGCCATTTGTGAACAGGTTTTAAATTATTTCACCCCGTTTAAATTTATTTATGAATGGTTCTTAGCTAAAGGCGGCACCAAAATGAGTTCGTCAAAAGGGGTGGGTATTTCCGCCGCCGAAGTCAGTCAAACTCTGCCGCCGGAACTGTTAAAATTTTTACTGGTAAAAACTCCCTACCGCCGGGCAATTATTTTTGACCCGAGCAATAACGACTCAATTCTGAAACTATTTGACGATTATGACCAAGCCATGGCCAATAAAGACATTGCTTGGAAATTATCCCAAGTCAAACCCGGGGCTAAACCAATTAAAAATCCACCCCGTTTTCGGGATGTAGTTAAATATTTACAGGATCCAAAAGTGGATTTAAACCAGCAATTTGCCTCGGCTGATAAAGTCGAACTAACCCAACGAATTAAATACGCCAAAATCTGGATCGACAAATACGCACCCCCTATGCAGGTTTTTCAAATAACTAAAGAAATTCCTGAATTTGCCGGAACCTTCACAGATACACAACGTGCAATATTAACCAAGGCACACAATATCGCAGTTGATGCCAAATCACCGGAAGAAATACAACAAAAAGTCTATGAAGAAGCAAAAACAATTGGCCTATCACCCTCTAATGCGTTTGGCACAATTTACCAAGCCACAATCGGCAAAGACCATGGTCCAAAAGCTGGCTGGCTTTTATTTAACAACCCGCAAGCCATTAACCGGTTGGCCGAAGCGGCCATTTATGTTGCCAAGAAAACCAAAGTCCAATATTTATTCCCAGAAATGGCCGATAGTCGCTGGCTTGAAGTTTCCCCGGCAATTAAAGATAAATATTCATCGGTAATTTTGGGTGTCGCGGTCCTTGAAGATATTAATGTTGCCAAACAGCATCCCGGGCTCGAAGCCGAAAAACAAGCACTGGTTACGCAACTCGAAAAAATGTCGATCGATGAACTGAATAACTCACCGGAAATTCAAAGTTACCGCCGGCTATACCGGGAAATGGGCGTCGATTGGGGCAAACGCAAATCCAGCCCAGTCGCACTTGTCCGCCGGGTCATTAAAGGCCAAGGTTTATACACGATTAATACCT
>Ga0210019_1003648_pt1 | contig 13963 bp, 15 predicted proteins | sample CryGeyCG2114_020_2_FD_183969 | JGI IMG/M metagenome (GOLD analysis project Ga0210019, IMG submission 183969) | Groundwater microbial communities from aquifer - Crystal Geyser CG11_big_fil_rev_8/21/14_0.20 (SPAdes) (version 2) | ecosystem: Environmental > Aquatic > Deep subsurface > Groundwater ...
GAGAAAGAGGAAATTGGAAGACAGTTGAGCAGTATGTTCAGAGTCAGGGAAAGAAGCCAGAAGATATGCAGTTACGACTGTTGTAGTCTTTGATACCCTGTGCTCTTGGCACAGGGTTGTTCATTCCCATTAGCAATCTTATGCCCATCTTCAATAACGAGTACTCGCATAGAGTCATATTATACTGGAAGTGCTTAAAAGTAGCTTAAAGTTTTAATTGCTATTAACTTTGCAGCATTTTCCCAAGTCCTGGAATTTTACCGATTAGCTCTCGTATTTTGTTTTTATTGGCAACAGTGATGAACTACCCGCTTCGGGCGGTAAACTGTCATCAGAAGGCGCTACAGGGGCTACTGGCTCCCCATTGGATGGGGTTATGATTGTTTCTTCTTGCTTTTGCACTAATTCAGGACCAAGTAGAATATCGACATACTGATCAAGGTCTAGCTCCTCCAGCATCATCTTTTGTAGAGCTCGTTTGCGAACCAGCCAGTGTTTTATACCCACCGGATCGCTGGGATCCGGGTTGTCCTGGGCAATGAATTTATCGTATAAGAGCAAAATCTGATTTAGTCGGGCTTGTTTATCCGGCGGTATCACCGGCTCAACTTCGACAATTGCATCTACATGGACTTTCTTGTCTTCACTTAAGAATTCACGATTTAACTGAATAAGAATATTGGCCATTGCTACCTTGCCAAGTGACTCGCTTGATGATCTGGGCAGACCTTGTAGGTATTCCCCAAGAGCTAGAGTTCTGGATATTTCATCCCTTAGGAGCTTGTCCTCATTGAGTCCCATTAAGCTGATTTCAGGTGGTCGCTCAATCACTACATCATCCATTTTACGTAGCTCCCAAACTGCACCTGGAGAGAAAATAATATCGTTCTTTGTGATGCCAGTGTCCTTGCGTATTTTAACCACTGGATCGAGCATTAAGATCACATCGTCCATACGCTGGTTGCGAAGATCAGCAATTTCCATGATGGTACTCTCAACTGGCTCAACATGGCCGGTTGCCCAAAACTCCCACAGCAGTGACATATCAGGTAAATCTACAAAAATGTGGCCGTTGTTAATATCAAGGTAAGGATTCTCGTCATCCCTGATGACCACCTCACCATTGGCAATAACTATCAGTTGATCTTCTTCTTAGTCCCAACATTCCCAAAGTTCAAGCTACTTTTCCTAGTCGTTTTTGACTGGCAGTACTTTTTGTTCGCCAGTCTCGGCTTTTCTGATATCACCATCAATTTGAGACATCTTTTTGGTATTGATTTCGTAGCGTTCTTTCTTCCAGTCTTCAACTATCTTCGGCTCACAAAACTCAAGGTTTTTATAAATCTTGTTGTCACCTCGATTTTCTTCTTCTTTAGAGATTTTTTCTTTTGCTTTAGTGATTCTATGAATAAGCCACGGACATCCTTCCTGAAGGTCTTCCGTTTCCGGAGCCGGAAGAAAGTCCCACAAGTCACACAGAATCATCGTAGGGTCGTCGTAGATCGTTTTAGTTGCTCCGTCGGATCTTTTTCGATTAACCATTTTCCAGGCCAGCTTTACAATTCCATTACCATACAAAACTGAAGATTCAATCCAATTTGGAAGTTTTTTGGCCAGTTCAATGATGTCAAAGTCATAATTAACAAGGTCACTCCAAGATCCCAGAGCCGTTGATTCAATATCAGTTTTATCTCTGGGAATGACACGAGTCTTTCGTTTGGCTGTAGCAAGTCGAGAAACTACAGTCTTCACAATCTCAAAGGCAATTGGAGGCATCAGGCGGGTGTTGTAGGCGTAATTCTGTTTGTGTTGATACGCACGGTAAAGCCTGTACATTCTCAGCCATTTTGCTTGGTATGGTTCACGAAACTCTTTAGCTCGCTTAAATAAAGCCCTCCATTTCTTCAAGGGTTCTTCGTCACGCTCAGAAGATTGATATCTTTTTTGGGGTATGATTTTAGTTTCTTTAACTTTGGGTTTTGGCATAGTGGTGTTGACCGACAAAAAAGGGGCTTGGGTTCGTCTACTTTTGGAAAAATAGAGAAACCCAAGCCCCGATAGATTCGTTAGGCGGTTTTATTTATGCTTCTAGGTTACAAAATAACAATTGTGAATACTAGGTTTTTACTGTTACTCATTGCCAATTCAAGTTACACTGGAGATGTCAACTACCGACTGCCAGATGCTAATATTGTATTGAACGTTTTTTAGTTCTATGGTACTCTAGTGTCCACGTATGTCTGATTCGATAATCTGTCCAAACTGCAAAAAAAACATTCCTCTTACCGAAGCGATCAGTCATCAATTGGATGAAAAATATAAACAAGAAATCACTCGATTGAAAGAAAGGAATGAGCAGGAACGCGAGCGACTGATTCAATTGTCCAAAGTACGCATTCAAGAAGAAAAAGAAAAAACGGCCAAAGAAGTTGAAACCAACTTAAAAAAGAAAATCAAAGAGGAGATGGAACTCAAACTCAAAGATACTGAAAATGAATCAAACGAAGTTAAGGAACAAAACAACAAACTTCAAGATCAACTCCTCGAACTGGCCAAGGGTATGCGCAAACTTCAAAATGAAAATCGGCTCAAAGAAATTGAAATGCAAAAAACTTTTGCAGAAGAGCAAGAAAAACTCCGCAAAGAAGAGCAAGTGAGAATAGAAGAAGAGTTCAAATTGAAACTGCGCGAAAAAGACAAAAAACTAGAAGACGTTGTCAAATCAAATGAAGATTTGAGGCGCAAACTTGAGCAAGGCTCTCAACAAATGCAGGGAGAAGTACTCGAGCTTGCGATTGAAGAACTTTTGAAAAAAGAATTTCCATTTGATGAGATTAAGGAAGTGCCAAAGGGAATAAATGGCGCAGATATTATTCAGGTCGTCAAAAATCGTGGAGGAAGGGTATGTGGACAAATCGTCTGGGAGACTAAGCGGACAAAAAATTGGAGTAATCTATGGATTTCCAAACTCAAACAAGACCAACGAAACGTCAAAGCGGAGATTGCAGTATTGATATCCGAAGCGCTCCCTGATGGTATTATTAATTTTGGGATGATCGATGGAGTATGGGTATGTGGATTTGCGTTTATTTCCGGCGTGGCATTTGCCCTACGCACACAACTTCTTGAAGTATCGATTGTTAAATCTGTACAAAAAGGACAAGATAGCAAGATGGAGCTTTTGTATGATTATGTGACGAGTATGGAGTTTCGACACCGCGTTGAAGCCATCATCGAAGCGTTTAACAACATGCAGGAAGAGATTGAAAAAGAGCGTCGCTGGTTTGCTCTGAAGTGGTCTCGGGAAGAAAAAAATCTCCGTAAAGTACTTGATACCACCATGGGCATGCATGGAGATCTCCAAAGCATCATGGGGAAATCAATCTCAGAATTGAAAGGGATTGAGATGCTTTCTGATGGATCCAAAGATGAAGAAGCTGGTAAAGACGATCAAGAAACATTACTATAATAGTATGGATCATTTTGACAAACTTCATCCGTTCATAAAAGCTACAATTGCCATTCCAGTTGCGATCATTGTACTTGCGATATTCATTCAAACGAGCACTACAGATCGACGTGTTGCAAATACAACGCAGCGTTCTATTCCCGAGCAATATGAACCTCAGAATACGACTCAAACAAGCCCCGAAAATCTTCTCAACACGTTTTCTGGAGGATGGAAAAGTAAAGTTGATCTGGAAGGTCCAAGTATTTGTGCGTATTCAAATGAAAACATACAAATACATGCGCAGATCAAAAACAAAAATGTCACGGCGCAGGTTGAACAAAACGGCAAAAAAAATAAGTATGTGTTGAAGGAAGATTGTCTATATTCATGGATTGATACGCAAAAATCAGGACTCAAAGTGTGTGAATTAGGACAATACATATCTATGTTTGGAATGTTTTCATTTTTTATTTCTCCTGACATGATAATGTCTTCTATTTCAGGTTTGAATCCTTCTATGCCTGTATCTCAGGATGTGATACAGGGAGTCTTGAGCTCATGTAAAGATATGGATGTGAAAGATACGGCATTCAATATACCAAAATCGATTCAGTTTACGCAGGGTACTTTGTCGGATCTTCAGCAACAGGCAAAGTGATTTTTTCCAAAAAAAAACTGGCTACGACCTACTTTCCCCGTTCTGCGATTTGCAGCGAGTATCATCGGCGCTGACCCGTTTCAAGACTCTGTTCGGTATGAGAAGAGTTGGTGCCAGGTCGCTCAAGTAACCAGAAAGAACATGATACCACAGCTATCTTAAGAGTTCAACCGATTCACAAACATCAAAATCCACATTTTTGCTATAATAAGTGGTGATGCCAACACTTCCACCACCTTCAAGTGATATGTCTCATTCGTATCTGATACGACCGGATGTTCATTTCACTTCGCAACACAAAGACGAAGAAGTGATCCTCGTGATACGAAAACATCCCATCACACAGCTTGCATGGATTGTAAATAGTGTCGTATTACTTACTCTTCTTTTACTCGTGAACGGAGTATTTTCTCAGTATTTGAAAGGGAATCAACTACTATCGATAAATGTTTTTGGTTTATTTTTTATTTTTAGTTATATTTGGATAAATTTTCTGTTGTGGTACTTTACCGTCGGAGTTGTGACAAATGAACGCATCATCGATCTCGATTTTTACAATCTCATATACAAAGAATTTTCTGCAACAACAATCCGTCAGGTGAGTGATATCACAACAAAAATTGGTGGTTTTTTTGGGTCGGTACTCAATTTTGGTGATGTATTCGTCAAGACAGAAGGGTTTGAACAAAATATTAAGTTTGATGATATTCCTCGACCTTCAGAAGTTGTGAAGATAATAAATATTCTGATGAGGGATACAAATGCAGCAGGTGACGAAGGATAATTATTTACTATTGTACAATCATAAATGGAAGAATTTATTAAACTTTTGACAACATCTTCATCAGATGATTTTGTCGGATTATTTATCAAAGCATTTGCCGTGCTTTTTGCATTTTTATACCTATTGTATGCTGTTGCTGCAAGCAGACAAACGCAGATCATGAACGATACCTTTACGACAAAAATGTCTCCTATTCTTTCACTTGTGTCGTTTCTTCAAATCATTTTTGCAGGTATACTGATACTTGTATCATTATTTTTGATTTAGTATGTTGGTAGCTCGCCCAGAAGGATATAAAGGGAAACAGTATGAGAATGGATTTTCTGAGTTTTTTATCGCAGGCTCTTTTTATGGCATATTGTCTTTTGAGGATGGGACGACCGAAGAAGCAGGGAAAAAATCTCTCGAATCATTCAAAGAAGGATTGCTGTCTGCCGATATCCAAAACCTTTCTTCATTTGAGCATACGATAAGTGATCTCATTCTCAAGCTCAATTTCCCAGCTCATGTCGGACTTGCAGTGGGAATGCTTTTTCAGGAGGCTTTGTATGTAAAAACTGTGGGAGATGGACAGATATATTTCCGACGGGCAGCTACATTCGACACACTTCTATCCGGAGACAAGATGGCATCAGGATACTTGAAGCAGTATGATATGGCTATATTTACCACAACCAAGATCCAAGATTTGATTGGGAAAACAGAAGATATACAAGCATTTGTTGAAGTTGCAAAACCTGCAGATATTTTGCAAAAATTACACGATCAGGAATACGGTGATGAAGATCAGGGTTTCACTGCATTATTTGTAGAGTTTGGTCAGGCAGAAGATCCAACATCTATCGTTCCGACTCAAATAGCGCCAGAAATACCCATTGGCACAAGTTCTGAAAGTACATTTGGCAAACAGCCTCCAGTCATTGTCCAAGTACCCGGAGCCAATATACCAATATCTCCTCCTCCTGTATCATCTGTCGTCCAACCTCTTCAGGGAAGCGCTTTGTCTGAATCAGTATTTTCAAAACTCCTCGGATTTATCCGTACAAAACAGTTCACGATCATCGTAGCAGTTGTGATCCTGGCTCTTCTCACATGGAGTGTTGTGTTTGGGTATCAAAGGAGAGAAGTTGCAAAAATCAAAGCACGTATTCAGGAAATAAATCTAGATGTCGACAAAAAACTATCTCAGGCAGAAGAAGAATCCTTTTTGAATATGGATCAGTCATTGATTTTGATTTCTGACGCAAAAACTCAAGTGTCTCAACTAAAAAAAGACCTAGGAAATTCATATGTTGACGAAGTATCGCAACTTGAATCAAAAATTCAAAATTCAGAAAGTAAAATCGTGAAAAAAGAATCAAAGGATTTTGATGAGTTTTATGACCTGACGCTTGAAAACAAAGATGCAAAAGGTACCATAATCGCCAAAGAAAATGAGCTTGTGGCGATCCTTGATGCCGATCAAAAGAGTATTTATGTTCTAAATGTAGATAGTAAAGCGCTCACGCAATATACTCACAAAGAAGTAGCATCTGCCACGGCCATTGGTTTTTATAATGGCGATGTTTTTTTTATTACCAAAGAAATTGGTATTTATAAGTTTACCTCGCAAAGCAAGGTGAATACTATTGTCAAAGATGCAGATGTAAAAAATGTAGTCGATATGGAGCTCTACAACGGGAACATTTATGTCCTCGATGAAGGAGATGACGAAGTCTATAAGTTCCTAGTGACAGAAGGTGGATACTCTGATAAGCGGCCATATTTTGGCACGGGCCAAACGATAGATCTATCTGGTGCCACAAGTATCGCAATTGACTCAGCAATATATATTTCAAAAAAAGACTCTTTACAAAAATATTTATCTGGAGTTCGAGAAAGTTTTTCGCCAGAATTCCCAACAAAAAATGTGGAGTTTGATCAAGTATTTACAGATAAAAATACTGAGCAACTCTTCGTTCTTGACACAAAAAATGCATCGGTATATATTCTCTCCAAAGAAGGAGAATATCAAAGGCAGATTCAGTCGAGTATTTTTGCAAAAGCGAGTGCATTTTTTGTATATAACGATTCTATATACATTCTTTCACAGGAAAAAATCTACACAGTGTCTTTGGAATAACACATATGTTTTATGTATAATTACGATCAATGACTTCAATAATTACGTCTGAAATAGATCAAGAAATTGTAAAGCGCATCATCAATCGAGATGAACGTGCGCTCCATATGCTGTACAAAAAATTTCGTCCTCAAATATTCGGTTATATTTATCGACGAATTCCCCAGAAACATATCGCAGAAGAAATCACGCAAGATATCTTTATACAGTTTCTTGAAGGGCTTCGAGACTTCAGATTTCAGTGTTCGATCAAAACATTTCTTTTTGCGATCGCACGAAACAAATCGATCGACTACATGAGAAAAAAGAAAATAAAGCAAGTACTTTTTTCTCGTCTCCCGACATTTGTGGTTGAAGGTTTGACTCAGTTTGTCATGGATGATGAGCTCGAAAGAAAGGAGCTTGAACAAAAGTTGGCAACAACCATGCAAGCACTTCCGCATGATTATCGACTCATTTTACGACTAAAATATATGGAAGATAAATCAGTAAAGGAAATATCTAAAAAATTACTAAAAACATTTAAATCAACTGAAAGCTTGCTCTATAGAGCACGAAAAGCTTTCATAGATCTTTACAAAGTCGAAAGCTAACACATGTCTCAATCGTCATATTTAAAAAAACTGGATCTCGAACTTGAGAGAATTTTTGAACTACAACCAAACAATCTTCATGTGCCTGCCCTCACGTATATGTACAAGAAGTTGACACGACCACTCAAATCCTTGCCGATAGTATATATCGTGCCACTTTCTATTGGCTCGGCAATATTTATGTACCTTGTGTTTGGGCCGATGGTTGTACGACTTGTTTCACTTCTTCAGTATGGATTTTGACATGATTTCACGAACATCGTCTTCAGTGTTTCTTTTTTTTAGTCGTATATTTCGCTTGATATTTTCTCCGTACAAGACAATGCGATCTATCGCAGAGGATGATGACGTAGTTCAGCTCATTCTCATTATCGTAAGTATCGGCGGGTATTATTACATCGCAGACAATCTCAGACAGTATTTTCATCACCCAATCGTATTATTTGGGCTTACGACTCTTCATTTTCTTCTTACTGTTGGTTTTTTTGTATTTCTTCGTATGAGTACAAAAAATTCCAGTCAGGTAAAAATCAAACCAGCACTTCTTCTTTTTGGATATGCTCTCATTCCAACTCTCGTGTGGTTTTTGGTAAATTCATGGCTTTTTTATCTTCTTCCTCCACCTCGAACAATTTCATTTCTAGGGAAAGGATTTAGCATTTTATACATAAGTTTTTCTCTGGCAATTCTGTTTTGGAAGGTTATCGTCATGTATCTTGCGGTTCGATACGTGACTCGATTCACCTTTTTCCGCATCGTGTATAGTATGGTTTTGTACCTTGCGTGTGTGATTCCATACTCTCTCTTTCTATATTCGCTTCGATTATTTCGAATTCCATTTTTATAAAACATTCATTGAGTGAATGATTTTACTGGGCTTACCGACTATCTTATTATGAAACTCCGATTATATAAAAATCATATTGACCGGCGTTTGGACATGGAAAAAGAACTTAACCTGTCGCTTGAGATGATTGGACGTACGTTTTGTGATGACGAAGAATTGGTTCACTGTGAAAATTGTATAGGCGCTGTGGCTATTCCAGTGGGAATTGCTGGGCCGATCACAATTCATGGAGCAAATGGATTATCCCATCCGTATATCCCTCTTGTAACAACAGAAGGTGCTTTAGTAGCATCAATAAATAGAGGGTGTAAGGTGATTCGTGAATCTGGCGGTACTACGATCATGGTAGATCATGTCGGCGCGACACGTGGACCAGTTTTTGAAGTAAAAAATATCCAAGAAGGTAGGGAGTTTAGTAAGTGGATTCAGGAAGAACTTGAAAACTTGGATCGGATTGCTCAGGAGACATCGGCTCACTTAAAACTAAAAAATATTTATTCTTCACAACAGGGGAAATATGTATACGTCAGGTTCCAGTTTGATACGGATCAGGCAATGGGGATGAATATGGTTACGATCGCTACGACAAAAATAGCCGAATATGTTGAATCAAAAAATAAAGCTCACCTTCTTGCCGTTGCAGGAAATTTTGATACAGACAAAAAACCCTCGTGGCTCAATATGATAGAAGGAAGGGGTCGAAAAATATGGGGTGAAGTGATCATATCTGAAGATACGTTAAAAAAAATGTTGCATGTGACCCCAAGAAATATCGAAAAAACTGTGATCGCCAAATGTTGGGGAGGTTCTATCATGTCTGGATCAATGGGATTCAATGCACATTTTGCAAATATCGTTGCGGCATTTTTTGCCGCAACTGGACAGGATCTTGCTCATATATCTGAAGGAAGTCTTGGAGTCACAAGTGCAGAAGTATTGGAAAATGGAGATTTATATTTTTCGGTATATCTTCCTGACATACTTTTGGGCATCGTTGGCGGCGGTACAAAGTTGAAAACTCAAACAGAGGCTCGGATGATCACTAAAACACAGACAAGCGATGAGCTTGCTGAAGTTCTTGGAGCTGCAGTGCTTGCGGGGGAACTTTCACTTATTGCTTCCATTGCAGAAGGATCGCTTGCAAAAACACATGAAAAGTTGGGGAGATAGAATATATTTAGAATTTAGAATTTAGAATTTAGAATTATAGTATGGTCGGAATAGTAGATTACGGGTTTTATGTTCCAAAACATCGCATCAAAGTGAAAGATATCGCAACCCAATGGGAGAAGTGTGCCGACAAGGTAGAATTATCACTTCGCATCACCGAAAAGGCTGTTGCAAGTACAGATGAAGATATACTGACAATGGCATATGAAGCGGCCTCATCTTTTTTGACGGCAAACGACGCATTAAAAAAGAAGATTGGTGCAGTTTTTGTGGGCTCTGAGACATTCCCCTATGCCGTCAAACCGACCTCGACTTCGCTTGCAGAATGGTTGATGCTTTCACATGACTATCTTGCATATGATACGCAGTTTGCCTGCAAGGCTGCGACCGGTGCACTGCTCTCTGCGATAGGCATGGTGAAGTCGGGAGACATATCTCATGCACTCGTATGTGCATCTGACAAGGCAAATGCACGACCAAAAGATACGCTTGAGTATTCGGCAAGCTCAGGTGCAAATGCATGGCTTCTGGGAAGAGAACATGTGATTGCAGAAGTGATCAATTGGCACTCATACTCATCAGACACTCCAGATTTTTGGCGACGTGCAAAGGCAGAGTACCCATCGCATGCAGGAAGATTCACCGGAGTACCTGCATATTTTTTGCATCTTGGTGAAGCGGTCAAGCGACTTTTGGAAAAATCAGGAACAAAGCCTTCGGACTACAAACATGTGGTGTTTCATATGCCAAATGGAAGTTTTCCGCTCAAGGCCGCAAAACAACTCGGATTCACAAAAGAGCAAATGAATGCAGGATACGTCGTACCTCTGCTTGGTAATTCATACTCTGCGTCGGCGCTTATGGGACTTGTCTCAGTGCTTGAAGTTGCGCTTCCTGGAGACAAAATTCTTTTTGCATCCTATGGATCTGGAGCTGGATCAGACGCGATACAACTCCATATAACAGAAGAAATTGACAAAAAAAGAAAGAAATTCAAACAGAGTATTTCTCAAAAGGAGTACATAGATTATAGTACCTATACAAAATTTATGAATATGAAATAAATACCATATGAATTCAATAATCGGATACTATTCAACTCAGTTTGGAGAACTTTGGGATAAATCTCTTGATGATTTATTTCTAGAAGTAGCCTCTGGGATTTTGGAAGAGCTACGCATTGAAACGAAACAGCTTGATGCGATATTTGTTGGGAATATGCTTGGTGGAGTAGTGGAGCGACAACTTTTGCTTTCTGCGCATCTCTCCGAGCTTCTTGATGTCCATATTCCTATATATCGTACAGAGGCAGCGTGCGCCTCAGGAGGTATGGCTTTTCATAGCGCTCATGAATACTTGAAAAGTAACCCAAAGAAGACAGTCTTGGTTCTTGGTGCAGAGAAGATGACTGATATCACAGCGTCCGAGATCACGCAAGCTTTGGCAACTGCAGCATCACACAAGGAGCAATCAGTAGGCCTCACATTCCCTGGTGTATATGCGCTTATGGCTCAGGTATATCTAAAAAAGTATGGATACTCCGAAGAACATCTTGCAGCAATTTCAGTCAAAAATCATGCTCACGGAATCTTGAATGAAAAGGCGCATTTCCGACGACTTATATCAATAGACGATGTTCTGGAAAGTCCATACGTCGCATATCCATTGAAGGTGCTTGATAGTTCGCCAATTTCAGACGGAGCTACGGCATTGATTTTGACCAATGATCCTCAGATGATGAAAAATAGAAACATTGCGACAATTTTGGCATCAGAATCAGCCACGGATACGATCTCAATCGCTCGTCGCAGACGTCTTGACGAAATGGAATCAACGAAAGTGGCTGGAAGCAATGCGTTTAAGCTTGCAAAGCTCAGACGAGAAGATATCGATGTTATGGAGGTTCACGACTGCTTTTCGATAACTGAAATACTCGCACTTGAAGATCTTGGATTTTGGAAAAAAGGACACGGAGGAGCTCAGGCAAAAGAAATGGCTACGTACATTGAATCAGGAAATAATCTCATTGTAAATACTTCAGGAGGTCTCAAGGCTGCGGGTCACCCCGTAGGAAGTACTGGAATCAAACAAATCGGAGAAGTATATTTACAGCTCACACAGCAAGCAAAGAAACGCCAAGTAAAGAATGCATCGTATGGGCTTGCACACAATGTGGGAGGAAGCGGAGGAGTCGCAGTAGTCTCAATTTTAGGAGTATAGAATCATCAAAGGAACAAGGGAACAAGGGAACAAGGGAACAAGGGAACAAGGGAACAAGGGAACAAAGGAACAAGGGAACAAGGGAACAAGGGAACAAGGGAACAAGAAATAATAAATTTAATAAAAAAATATGTCACAAAGTCCTATCAAAGTGTGGAGAAAACAAAAAACTGATCGGCTCCTTCTTGGAAAAGTAGGTGAAATCCTGTCGTGGACTGAGATAAATGTCGCACCACCTCAATACTCTGCAAAAACTCCATATTCAGTCGTACTTGTAGAGCTTGAAAATGGGGAAAAAATATACGGACAACTTGTTGATTTCCAAAAAGTTGATCGTGAAATTGGGAAAAAAGTTCGCACAATTCTTCGTCGAAATGGCGATGTCGGTCCAGAAGAAGTTCTTGAATATACCGTGAAGTTTGTCCCACTCATATGATTAGATACTCAGCTCCAGGGAAAATCATACTGTCAGGTGAACACTCAGTTGTGTATACAAAGCCAGCGTTTGTGACGGCTGTAGATTTCAAATTAACTTTTTCCGTTCGAACATGTAAGCCTCAAGAAAAACCAAATAAAACAAAAGAAGTTGAGTTCTGTGAAAACGTAGTCAAAAAATATCTCCAGAAAAATAACACTCCTTTTCAAAATGAGCAATATATCTTTGAAATTGTTTCAACCATTCCCCAAGGACGAGGTATGGGATCATCGGCTGCATTTTGTGTCGCGTCGGTTGCAGCACTTTTGCATTTTTATACTGCAAAAGAATATGATAAGCAAACCATAAACTCACTCGCATATCTCTGTGAAAAGCATTTTCATGGAATGCCATCTGGGGTAGATGTGAGTGCATCATGTTTTGGAGGTCTGATTTTTTATCGTAAGGAGTTTGAATTTTTGAAAACAATATCTGCACTCAATTTCAAGATTCCGAAAAGCTTCCAGGATAAGATGATTCTCATCGATACCGGAAAACCTGTAGAATCGACGGCTGAAGTAGTCAAACACGTGGGAAATCGATATAATCAATATCCCAAAAAAATAGAACGTGTTCTTGCAGGAATTGAGCGGACGACAAAGCGGATGGTTGTGAGTGTGGTGAAAGAAGATATGAAAATGTTTTCTGATGCGATTGACGAGAATCAAAAACTCCTTGTTGAGCTTGGTATTGTGTCAAAAGAGACGCAGAAATTGATCGATCGTCTGAGGCAATATGGAGTTGGGAAAGTTACCGGGGCAGGTGGATTAAAGAAAAACTCTGGGCTCATTCTTTTTTTGACAGACTCGCAAAACAAGATCGCAGATCAATTTCCTGAATTAGACATTCTCCAATTCAACCAAAACTATCAAGGCGTCCATAAGATAAAATAATTATCATGGAATTTATTGACATTTATATCCATTGCCAACAGTTAACTCTTTACAACTATCAGCTGGAGCATCGCAACAAATCGAAGAACTTTGAACACATGTTTGACCGTGGATCACACAAGAACTTGCTGTAGGTAATTCAAAGCGCCAGTTTCCATCATTATCTCTCCTTATCACCCCAAGAATGTCTCCTGTGACAACAGTAAATATACCGATGACTGCTACCACAAGTATGATTCCCAAGACTGCGTGAGTCATCTGAAGTCGGGCTTTTTCGAGTTTTTCCTGCTCCCCTCCAGAGGTCACCCATTGTACGGCACCCCACAAAAGATATATGAGGCCAGCAATGAGAGCAAATAAAACAAATGTACTTATAGTTGTCACGACAAGTTTTCCGAGACCGGTAGCTGGATTGTCAAACACCGGACCTGGGGGTTTAATAGGGCTTCCAAATACATTATTTACTCCTGCAGCAGAGATAAAAAAAACTTTGGAAATAAGAGTTGTGATGCTCATATAAATTGAAAGTCAATATTAGTAATAAAACCAAGAATATTCACAAGGAGTGCTGCAACCACAATCATCAGAATTCCAATTACCGCAAAAGTTGCAGTCTGTTGTGCCTTTTGTACTTTTTCTTTGTCTCCTCCTGCAGTTATTATGAGATATGCAGACCAGATGAGCATCCATCCAAACACCAAGCCACCTACAATATACGCAAGTGGAACAAGAACCCCCATGAGCGCGCCA
>Ga0210019_1003650_pt1 | contig 13959 bp, 13 predicted proteins | sample CryGeyCG2114_020_2_FD_183969 | JGI IMG/M metagenome (GOLD analysis project Ga0210019, IMG submission 183969) | Groundwater microbial communities from aquifer - Crystal Geyser CG11_big_fil_rev_8/21/14_0.20 (SPAdes) (version 2) | ecosystem: Environmental > Aquatic > Deep subsurface > Groundwater ...
TGAAAGATAACTTTCCATGGCTAAAGATCGAGTCTTGCGAAGGTGATTTTGTAAAAAGCATGGCAAAATGCAGATTGTTTGTTTGCGACCACCTATCCACCACCTTTATTGAGGCGCTATCGTCAAATAATCCAACGATAATCTTTTGGGATCCCAAAGATCATCCCATAAGGGAAGAGGCGCAGTCTTTCTACGAAGAATTGAATAGGGTTGGTATATTACATTATGACCCAAAATCCGCTGCTGCCGCAGTTAAAAAAGTGTACCCCGATATTGAAAAATGGTGGAATGATGTTGAAAGACAGTCAGTTGTGAAGCGATTTTGTGAAAGATTTGGAAGGACGGCAAATAACTCTTTTGATGAGTGGTTTGGCGAATTAAACCGTATCATCAATATGAATTAGGAATAAAAAAAGGGAGAAATATGAAAAAAATTAAGGCAATGATCAGCAATAAAAAACTGACAATTGGCAGCTGGCTGCAATTGCCCGATGTGTTTTCTGCCGAGATCATGGCCAAAGCCGGTTTTGACTGGCTGGCAATTGACCTTGAGCATGGGCTGATCGATATCAGCAAAGCATTCGAGTTGATCCAGGTCATCGAGCTTTGCGGTGTAGCTCCTCTGGTTAGGTTGAATGAAAATGATCCCAGCTTGATCAGAAGGGTAATGGATGCCGGCGCCGCAGGAGTGATCGTTCCAATGGTAAATTCTGCAGATGAAGCTCAAAAGGCCGTTGATGCTGTAAAATATCATCCTTTGGGCAAAAGGAGCTTTGGCCTAGGAAGATCGCATGCTTATGGCGATAATTTTGACAGTTATATTAGGAACGCTAACTCCGACAGCCTTTTAGTGGTTCAGATAGAACATTTGGAGGCGGTAGATAATTTGGATCAAATAATCAAGGTACCCGGGATAGATGCAATAATCATAGGCCCGTATGACCTCTCGGGTTCGATGGGGATTCCCGGAAAATTCGGTGAATTGAAATTTCAAAAGGTGCTTAAGAAAATTGTCGAAAAGATCCGAAATTCAGATGTTGCACTTGGTATTCATATAGTTCATCCTTCCGAAAAAGAATTTGAGAAAAGAGTAAAAGAGGGATTCAATTTCATAGCTTATGGAATGGATACGATCTATTTAAGCCAGGGCGCAAAAAGAGCGATCGAATCGATAAAAAAATGAAAAACAAAATAAAAACGGTCGGCATTATACCGGCAAGAATGGCCTCATCCCGTTTTCCTGGTAAACCGCTAGCCAGGATTTTGGGGATACCAATGATAGGGCATGTTTATTTTCGCAGTAAAATGTCAAAGATGTTGGATGAGGTTTATATTGCCACCTGTGATGAAGCAGTGGTCGAATACGCTAAAACAATCGGTGCAAAGGCAATTATGACAAAAGACACCCACGAAAGAGCCTCCGATCGCACGGCAGAAGCGATGTTAAAGATCGAGGGGGCTTTGGGGTCAAAGCTTGGCATTGTGGTCATGATCCAGGGCGACGAGCCAATGCTTTATCCGGAAATGATAGATGAAGCTGTTAAGCCAATTATTGAGGATAATTCGGTTTTTGTTACTAACCTTATGTCTTCGCTTAAAACCAAAGAAGATCAAGCGGACCCTAACGAAGTAAAGGTGGTCGTGGATAGGAATAACGACGCGTTATATTTTTCACGAGAACCAATCCCCTCATGGAAAAAAGGTGCAAAAGAGGTGCCGATGCTGAAACAGGTATGCATTATTCCCTTTAGGCGGGATTTTTTGCTCAAATTTAATATGCTTGAGTCGACTCCTCTTGAAATAATTGAATCTGTGGACATGTTGCGGATTTTAGAACATGGATACAAAGTGAGAATGGTAAAAACAGATATCGAAACTTATAGTGTGGATACACTTGAAGACCTTGTGCACGTTGAATCCCTAATGAAGGATGATCTATTGGTAAAAAAATATGCAAAATAGTCTGATAAGGAGGCACTAAAGTGAAGGGCTCTAAATTTAAAATAATGCTGGTTTATCCAAATCTCCCGATGATGCTGGTTACTCCGCTATCTATAGCAACATTTCTTTGGATTCTCAGAAGAGAAGGTTTTGACGTAGATTTGTTTGATACAACTCCTTATGGAGAAGGCGATTTAAGTAGCCCCCAAAACAGAGTTAAATATTTGCAGGCGCGGAATTTGTTTTCTGAAAGCAACTTAAAACAATTGAAATCAACTAACATAGTGCTGGATTTTAGATTAAAGCTCGAATCTTTTAAGCCCGATCTTTTACTTTATTCTTTTCCGGAAGATGGTCTTCGACGTGCGCTTGAATTATTACGTGTTTCTAACCCTTTAGATATTCCTACTGTTGTTGGTGGAGTACTTGCGACTGCTGCGCCAGATTGGTTAATCTCTCTTCCCGAAATTACAATGCTGGGGATAGGCGAAGGTGAAAATTTAGTTAAAGAAATAGCATGTCGACTTTCAAAAGATCAAGATATTACAAATATTCCCAACCTATGGATAAAAAAATCGGATGGCTCAATCATTAAAAACGCAATGGGGCATTATATTAATTTAGATAATTATTCTACAGACTTTTCCTTGTTTGATGAGGAAAGACTCATCCGTCCAATGGGAGGAAAGATTCATCGTGCCTTACCCATTGAGACTTATCGCGGATGTCCCAATAATTGCACATTTTGTAATTCACCGATGCACAATCGTATAGCTAAGGCAAATGGTCGGATTTTTTTGCGCCGCCGTTCAATTGAAGGCATTCGTAATGAAGTTCAACATCTTTTAGACGATTATAAGGTAGATCTTTTATATATTATTGATGATGACTTTTTGGCTCGTCCAAAAGAGGAAATTAGAGGATTTATTGAAATGTATAGGGATTTCCGGATTCCCTTTTGGTTTAATACGCGTCCGGAACATTGTTCTTTGGATATATTAAAGGGGTTAAAAAGTGTTGGGCTTTTTCGTGTTTCTTTTGGCGTTGAATCTGGCGATGAAGAGTTCAGGAAAACTTGTTTAAATCGTTCAGCTCCTAATAAAAAATTATTACAATATTTTAAGATTATTGACGAAAGCGGAATTCAGTATAGTATTAATTGCATAATTGGATTTCCATTTGAAACGCGCGAAAATGTCTTTAATACGATTCGTTTTGTTAAAAATATTAAAGGTTATGATTCAATAACGGTGAGTATTTTTACGCCCTATCGAGGCACGATTTTGCGCGACAAAGCTGTTAAAATGGGGTGGCTTGGTCCTGATTCATTGACGGTTCACACCACTGCCGCTTCAATACTTAATATGCCAAATTTTACGGCGCGTCAGATTGAGGGGTTAATGCGAACCTTTCCTCTTTATGTGGAGTTTGATGAATCTGCCTGGCCAGAAATAGAAAAAGTCGAGTTTTTCTTGCCAGAGGGGGATGAGATCTTGGAACGATATTCGAAATTATATCGAGAAAGACGATGGGGAAATGGCGTTCAATAGCAAGCGTAATAAAAATTTAGATAAAGTTTGTATTGTGACTTTTGATGAAAAAAATGCGAAATGGAGCGAAAAAACACATAAAGAAAGGGGGACAAAATGTCAACTTTGGTATTTATGAGAGCCAGGCTGGAAAAATTTAAAGAACATATTCGAAAAGTGTCAATTAAATGGGCGCTTAAAGAACAAAAGCTAAAAGATATATACCATGAGCTCTGTACAATTGTGTCCGATATTTCCGATCAATATTCTTCTTTTAGGATCGATAACGACTATTTAAAATTAAAGGTGCGGGCGCAGCATTCTTTTCAAATGTCGCTTCTTAAGGAAGCTATTGATTTTCTGAGTAAGGATTTGAAAGAAGAAAATGAAATTACAATAGTAGATATTGGCGATTCTGCAGGGACTCATATAGCGTATGCAAAGGGATTGATGCGCGACAGGAACCTGCGTTGTATCAGCGTTAATCTGGACGCCAAGGCTGTCGAGAAAATTAGAAAAAAAGGGTTTGAAGCAATATGTGCAAAAGCGGAGGATATTGCTTCAATGGACATTGATGCAGATATCTTTTTGTCTTTTGAAATGCTCGAACATTTGTCCGATCCGTGTGTTTTCCTCTCCAACTTATCCTTAAAGGGGAACTGTAAATATTTTATTGTTACTGTGCCTTATGTTAAAAAAAGCAGGGTCGGGCTTCATCATATAAGGCAAGGGTTAAAAAAGAAGGTAAATCCTGAAAACACCCATCTTTATGAATTTTCACCGGAGGATTGGAAGCTGATCTTTAAACATTGCGGATGGTCAGTGGAAAAGGAAAGAATATATTTGCAATATCCTAGGAAGACTTGTTTATCGTCATTAATGGTAAAATATTGGAAAAAGAATGATTTCGAAGGTTTTTATGGGGTGATATTGAAGCGCGATCCATATTGGAGGGATATGTACAATGGTTGGCAATAAAATAGTTATAACAACATCCAGCTTTGGCAAGGAAGATCCTTCTCCGTTGGAATTGTTGAGAGAAGCAAATATTGATTTTCAACTGAATCCATATGGACGTCAGGTAACAGGCGAAGAATTAATTGGATTAGCCTTGAATACGGAGGGATTAATTGCGGGGACAGAGGCAATAACTGAAGATGTTTTACAAAAGCTTGACAAGCTCAAAGTAATTTCTCGCTGTGGTTCGGGTACGGACAATGTTGATCTCCTGGCAGCCAAAAGAAGAGGGATAAAGGTGTTTAGCACCCCTGATGCTCCATCAAGGGCTGTTGCGGAGTTAACTTTAGGATTAATATTGAACTGCTTAAGGTCGATTTCGAGATTTGACCGTGATTTGCGGAATAAAAACTGGAAGAAATCCATGGGGCACTTATTACAAGGGAAAACGGTTGGCCTTGTTGGCTTGGGAAGGATAGGGAAAATAGTTGCCAGTTTGCTTTTAGCTTTTGAAGCACAGGTAATTGCTTTTGATGCTTTTAAGGTTGAAGCGATAAAAGGCGTAAAAATGTTGCCTTTTGGCGAACTGGTACAAGCTGCGGATATTATAACTTTACACATTCCTTCAAACAATAAAGGCAGCCATTTTATTGATTCCGAAGTTATTAATAGCATGAAAAAAGGATCTTATCTTATTAATACATCCAGGGGCGACGTGGTGGATGAAGTTGCGTTATACGAAGCGTTAAAATGTGGCAAGCTGGCTGGCGCGGGCATAGATGTGTACGAGAAAGAACCCTATAATGGGCGCTTGCTTGAGCTGGAAAATGTCGTACTAACGCCTCATGTTGGCTCCTATGCGATCGAATCACGCATCTTAATGGAAAAACAGGCAGTGGAAAACTTATTGATAGGTTTGGGGGTAAAAAAATGAAAATTATTGTTTTTGGGGGATCTGGTTTTTTGGGCAGTCATGTTGCAGATGCTTTAACGATCAAAGGGCACGAGGTTATCATTTATGATCTGGTTAAATCGCCATACTTGAAGGATGGGCAATTTTTTGTTGTCGGAGATATTTTGGATGAAAAGCTTGTGGCTGATACCGTAAAAGGATGCGAAATCGTATTTAGTTTTGCTGGAATAGCCGACTTGGAAGAAGCCAAAAAAGATCCGATGATTACGGTAAGGAATAATATTCTGGGAACGACAAATATTTTGGAGGCTTGCAGGAAAAATCAAGTAAAAAGATTCATTTTTGCCAGTACATTATACGTTTACAGCAAAGCCGGATCTTTTTATCGATCCAGCAAACAGGCCTGTGAACTTTTAATCGATAATTATAATGAGATATATGGTCTTGATTACACAATAATAAGATACGGCTCACTTTACGGCCCGAGGGCTGAAGAATTGAACTGGCTTTATAAGACGGTAAAAGATGCTCTGACTTTAGGTAAAATCGTAAGGCATGGGGATGGCGAAGAATTGCGGGAATATATCCATGCGCTTGATGCTGCCAGGCTTAGCGTGGAGGCGATCGGGGCGGATTACAGAAATCAGCATGTTATCATTACGGGGAACCAGCAGATAAAAATTAAGGACTTAATGATCATGATAAAAGAAATGTTGAACAATGAAACTGAAATTGAATTCAAATCGGTTGATTTGAGCGATCATTATGAAATCACACCTTATAATTTTAGCCCCAAGTTGGCAAAGAGGCTTCAAAGTAATCATTATGTCGATTTGGGTCAGGGGATCCTGGATATCATGGGAGAAATATACAAAAAAAGTTTTCCGCATAATATGCACAACGAGCTTTATGTCAAAGATTAAAGCTATTATTTTCGATTTTGACGGTGTCATAGTTGAATCTATGGACATTAAAGCCAAAGCCTTTGCTTATTTATTTAGAGATTATCCGGAGCATGTAGAAGATATCGTCTCTTTTCATATGAAGCATGGGGGGATGCCGCGCTTTGAGAAATTCGAAAAGATTTACTCGGAAATATTAAAGATACATTTGTCTGAAGATAGGAAAAAGAACCTAGCTGATGAATTCTCACAATTTGTTTTCCAGGAAGTGGTCAAATGCCCTTATGTTGAGGGGGCGATAGAATTTTTGCGGGCTAATAAGGGTAAATATTTGTTTTTTATTGTTTCTGGTACTCCTGAAGATGAGCTGAAGTCTATTGTTAATGAAAGGAAATTAGACCAGTACTTTACTGAAATATTGGGCTCGCCAATTAAAAAAAACGTTCATAATAGTAATTTAATGAATAAATACAAGCTGAAGCCGGAAGAGGTCATGTTTGTAGGAGATTCCATCGATGATTGGGAGGGAGTTAAAGATATAGGTATAAAATTTATTGGCAGGGTTATTGATGGAAATCCTTTCACTGCCCCTAAGGTTTATGGCATTATAAAAAATCTTTATCAGCTGCAGGAATTGATTGGAAATGTTTGACATATCAACTATTTTAAAAACAAGAGAAAAATATATTAAATTTATTTCGGAATGGCCGGAAAAGTATTCGGAGAATGGTAAAAACTTTAAGGACTCCTTCCTTGTTGATGAGGATTTTCCGCTTTGGTGGTTGACCAAAATGCATCAAAAGGACCCTGAGGGGAGTTTGGTTTTCTATCAGTTATGCTTATTGGAAAATGGAGTACCTCTTAAAGCTCCTATCGGTAATTTTAAGAACAGCATCCTGATCTATTTTTTGCGAAGACTAAGGTTTTTGTTTGGCATATTATTGAAGTCTATAATATTTAAACTATTTTATAGATTTAAAATTGATAGCAGCGCGGTTTTATTTGCTTCTGTTTATGGGACCACTCTCAAGATAACCAACAATCGTTTGCTGGACAGATATTATCTAGACCTTCCGGATAACATTCAAAAAGATGCAAACATGGTCGCCTATTATTTTTCGTTTTATTCTAAATCTGTCCTTGATCTTATTTTTGAGCTCCGGAGCTTAAGAGCCAGTAAACAAATAGTATTTTGCGAACGATATCTTCAAATTTTTGACATTATATCCGCTTTTAGTTTTAAAAATATGCTCAAATATATCCTGATCGAAAGAAAACATGAATTTAGGAGGAGCTTTAATTACCATGGTCAAAATTTGTTTTGGCTATTCAAAAATGAATTGAGATATTCAATGTTTGCTGAAGAAACAGCTATGCTCCATTTGTTGTCTAATGCAATAAATAAAATTGTTAAGAAACATGATATCGGTATGATTATAAGTTTTTTGGAACTATATCCTTATTCGTGTGCTTTGTATTATGGCGCCAAAAAGGCAAACACGAGCACAATAGCGATTGCTTATCAACATGCCATAATTACTCCGGCAAAAACGTTGTATTTTTATGATCGATCCGAGATGTCTTTTGATGGCGATTACAAAAAAGGCATGCCCATGCCGGATTATTTTATTTTTCAAGGCAGTATGGGCAGGGATCTGCTAGTTGAGAGTGGGTATCCCCAAGAAAGATGTTTTTTAACAGGGTCTCCGCGTTTCGATAAACTTGCGGATTTGCAGATAAAAGATATTAAAGCGAAGTTGCCGGCGAATAAGAAAATTGTAATTATTGCCACTTCCAATTTAATAAAAGATACCGAGAAAATCATTCAAATTGTAGCCGAAGTAATAAACAATCGGGATGATTGCTTTTTTATCTTCAAGCCCCACCCTAATTGGGAGATCAACAAAATGGTTGATAAGATAAACGCAGATAGATATGTTATTTCAAATGAAGATATCCATCAATTGATTTTGATGGCGAGCGTTCTTATAACATCATATTCAACAACTGCCGATGAGGCAATAGCTCTGGGATGCCCTGCTGTATCAATTGATACAGGGGTATTGGTAAATATGAGTTCTTTTACTGTTATAGAAGCTGCTCCGACAGTAACGGATCCCTTTGGTTTAAACGCTGCGTTGGATATGATCTTTTATCATCCCGAAAAATTTGAAAAGTATAAGAATAAATGGCCGGAGTTAATAGCGGCTACCTTTTATAAAATTGACGGTAAAGCACAGGAAAGAGTAGTCCAAGCAATAAAGCAATGTTTGGCTAAAAAGGAAAAAGGATTGAAATGAAAATACTAATTACAGGTGGAACCGGCTTATTGGGGAAAGCATTAATAGATAGCCGAAGAGAAGGTACACAGATATGCGCTACTTATGTTGGAGAATATGTTGTCGAAAACTTAGAAAATGTTATATATCTTAATCTAGATATTAAAAATCGGGAAGGGTATTTAGATATATTTAAGAAATTTCGCCCCGAAATTGTTATACATACGGCGAGCATAGGCAGTCCTGATTTTGCGGAAAAAAACAAAGAACTTACCTGGAGCGTGAATGTAGTTGGGACAAAAAACATTTGCGCTTTTTGTGAGGAGTTTGGCGCAAAAATGGTGCATATTTCTTCCAATGGAATTTATGATGGGGACAATGCCCCTTATGCGGAAGACAATATAGCAAAACCGATAAATTTTTACGGGGTTACAAAGCTAGAGGCGGAAAATATTGTGCAAAAATCAAATCTCATTTATTCGATTGTCAGGCCTATCTTAATGTACGGTTGGCCTTATCTGTTTGAAAGAGGGAACATTGTAACTATCGCGTTGTCAAAACTTAGAAAGAATGAGCCGATCAATGTTTATGATGACGTGTATTCTAACCCTTTATTTGTCAATAGTTGTGCGGAAGTGATTTGGAAGATTATTTATGACCGTAAATATGCTACTTACAATGTTGCGGGAGCAGATAGGGTTAGTATTTTTGAGCTGGTGAGGAAAGCGGCTGATGTTTTTGATCTCAATCAGAATTTAGTGGTACCAGTGAAGCAAGGTTATTTTAACGAACTTGTAAAACGTCCTCATGATACATCCTATAGGACGGATAAGATGGAAAAAATGTTAAAGATTCAACCGCTCACTTTAGAGGAAGGATTGGGTAAAATGAGGTTGACCAAACAAGTATGAAAGAACCGCTGATTAGTATAGTTATCCCCTTATACAATCAAGATAAGTACATTGGAGAAACATTGTCTTCGGTGCTGAACCAATCCTATAGAGAGATTGAGGTTGTTGTTATCGACGATGGATCCACCGATAATTCCGCAAAAGTAGTCCAGGGATACCGAGATCAACGCCTCCGTTATTTTTATCAGGCCAATAGCGGTTTACCGGCAATTGCACGGAATCGGGGAATAAAAGAGGCAAAAGGCGAATGGATTGCATTTGTAGATCATGATGATGCTTGGGTCCCGGATAAACTTGGAAAGCAAGTAAATGTAATGTATAAACATCCTGAAGTTGACCTTATATGTGCAAAAGAAATTGTTTGGGATGGGATTAAATTAGGACATAGTATACCCCCATATAAGTACAATCCCAAATCATTAAATATTTTTTTGGATATGATTGTATCTAATAGGGTCATGACTTGTACGGTACTTGTAAAAAAAGCAGTTTTGAATTTGATGGGTGGGTTTAGAGAAAATCCTGACCTTTTGGCAGTTGAAGACTATGACCTTTGGTTAAGAATATCAAAAAAACATCAAATTTGGTTTATGGATGAAGTGTTTTCGAAATATCGTATTCATAGCCATAACGCAACTGGAAGCAGATTAAACGAGCTTTTAAGGCTGGAAAACTATATTAATAAATATGTTCCGCCTATGATATCTAATGACAGAGAAAAAAAACAATTACGACTCGCACAACAAAGGGTTTATTTTAACCTTGCAATAACTTGTTTAATAGCTAAAGATCAAAAATATAAGGTTTTTTTTTTTAAAGCAGGAAATTATTCAGTTTTTTTGCCAACAAAAATATTGTTATTTCTTATGCGCTTGATTCCAGGGGGGATTTTACTTACTTTGTTGGGATTTATTCGAAATACAAGAAAATATGTTAAAAAATAAAAAAAAGACAAAGCTGCTTGTTTTTTATTATGGGATCCCTGCAGGGGGAATAGATACGTATTTAAAAAGTTTAATCCCCGGGCTGTTAAAAAACTATGAGATTATTTTGGTTTCTGGAAGCAGAAATCAAATAATGGATACCTATATCAAGGAGGAGCACTTGCAACACCATATTATTCCTCTTAAAAAATGGTATTTATTTTTTGGTTATTTTCACTTGGCAAGATTGATAATAAAAGAAAATATCAAAATCTTATTAACGCAAGAAATCATATTAAGTGTTTTATACAGGCCCCTAAAAGTTTTCTTACCAAAGCTGCAATATTTTACCGTAATTCATTCTGATATTAGGATGTTTGGTCATTTTTCAAGGCGTTTTGTCGGAGCGTTTTTATTTTTAAATAGAGCAACAGCATTCTTGAATAATAAGTATTTTTGCGTTTCAGAATACTTGGCTTATAAATACCTTGTGCCAGAAGGGGTTCCTGCGAGTAAGATCAAAGTAATTCATTCTGGGATGGTTTTACCGCAAAACATCGAGACAAAGAAAAAAAATGCTTCTAGCAATGTTTGGAAAGTTGGGTTTGTGGGGAGATTGTCTTGCGAAAAGGGATTCGACCAACTCCTTGACATAGCAAAAAGAATACGATTGCTTGATAACAAAATTCAATTTCATGTCGCGGGAGAGGGCACATTTTTATATAATGAGGCTAAACAACTAGAAATTGAATCCTCTGGTTTTTTCAAACTACATGGTTATTTAGATAATATTTCGAGATTTTATAATCAAATGGACTGTATTGTTGTTCCATCAAAAAGCGAGGGATTTTGTTATATCTTGTTGGAAGCTTTCAATTACGGGGTGCCGGTTATCTGTTCTGATAGCGGATCTTTGCCCGAGTTGGTTGGAAGTGATAAAGCTGCAATAATCTGTAAAACTGGGGATATAGATGCTTTTGTCTCTGCAATAATGGTTCTTAAAAAGGACATAAAATTAAAAGTTGATATAACTTCTACCGCAAAAAAAAGAGCCAATGATTTTAGCTTGGCAAAAATGCACATAAATTACTTAGAGGCGTTGGTTAAATGCTGAATTTGTTGATTATATATTTAATGCCGGCAACAATTTTATTTATGATTTTCTTAAAAAAGCCCAAACTTCCATTTTATTGCTATTTGCTTTTTGCTCCTTTTAGTTATTATTATTCATTTTTGGCTTGGGATGTGTATTCAACTGGCACACTGATGCAAAAGAGCGCAAAAGACATATTTATCTTGATTGTTTACGTTTTTTGGCTATTCTTTGTTTTACAAAAAAAACAAGTGGTTTTTGGTGCGCTAAAGTCCACTAGAATTGTTATGTTGTTTTGTTCTGTTGCTATTATGCATGCCCTGATTGCGATATTTTCATCTTTTTACGTTGGAATAATGGGTTTGCGTAATGTAATCGAATTTGTCCCATTAATATTTTTAGTCCCGTCTTTATTTATAACAAAGGACGACATTCGAAGGATTATCAATTTATCCATTTGGTGCTCTTTATTAGTAGCTTTAGCCGGGGTTTATGAAACATATAAGATAATCCCTGTTTGGGGGCTTGCAATACTTGGCAACTATAGAGTTCATTCCTTTTTGTTTAACCCCAATAATTTAGGTATTTATTCAGCCGTTTTTATATTATTATTGCTTGCAATGTATTTTACGAAAAACTATTTTATAAGCAAAACAATGACGGTAGTTGGGATAATCATAATTTCAAGCTCTCTTATTCTGACTTTTTCAAGGACTGCTTTGTTTGGTCTCACCTTGGGCTCGTTATATTTAATGTACCGCAACAAAAGGAAGGAGCTTTTCTTGATTAGTGTTGTTGTGATTATTGGGATAGCCGGGGTTGTAACCTATTTCTTCCCTCAAAGCAGATATGGTGAAATCAGCAATTTTGAAAAGCATGATTCGGTAACGGGCAGAACTCAAAATATTGTAACTGCCATCGAATTGATCAAAGAACAACCAGCACTGCTTATTTTTGGCGCCGGTTTTGATAAAGTCACAGGGATTATGGATATTAGCAAACAAGATACATTTACGAGGGTTGGCGGAAAAGGTAGCGAAAAAATATCGAGTGATAATTTTTATCTTGCTTTAATTATGGGGGGTGGGATTATAGGCTTTTCCCTTTTTCTGGCTATGCTATTGTTTTTGCTTCGGGAATCAAAAATGATAAATCGAGCGACCAAGGATCCTTACTTTAAGACCCTTACCCAAGGAATAAGTGCTGTTTTTGTTTTATATATTTTTAGTGGGGTAGGGGGTATGATATGGAGCTATTTCCCAATTAACTTCTATTTTTGGCTTTTTGCGGGATTACTAATATCTATTAAAATGATAGCCAAGCAAGAGTCACTCAAGGGAGGAGAGTAGTTATGTTTGCTCGCTTTAAAAGGTGGATAAGCAGGTTGGCTGCCCGTTTTAGTCTGATAGTCTCATGGGCAATTCCTTTTTCAGGGTCAGTTGTCGTCCTAACCTATCATAAGGTTATTCCAAGTCTTGATCGTGTCATAGCAAGAAACGCGTATGTCAGCATCCGGGCCTTTGAAGATCAGTTGAAATATTTAATAAGAAAAAAGTATAAGTTTTTATCAATTAATGAATTTCTGGAATTAGTAAATAGCAAAAAATGTCCTTCCCGGAATTCCGTTCTTCTAACCTTTGATGACGGTTCCACAGACAGTTATAAATATGTTTTCCCCATATTAAAACGGTATCAATTGCCAGCGGTTTTTTTTCTGCCAACGGAATACATTGGGAGCAATAAGACATTTTGGTGGGACAGGCTTGAAGCATTATTGCAGCAGACGGAAAAAGAGGATATTCTTTTAGAAATCAACGCTGTTAAAAGAAGGATATTGCTGCGCGGTAAGCGCAATAAAATTAAGGCATATAATATTATTAATAAACTTGTTTTTGGAAACGGCAAGCAAATATCAAACGATCATGATGCCGAGGCTATTTTTAAAGTTTTAGAGTCGGCGCTCGGCAATAAAAAATATTCTTATATGCCGTCAACAATGCAATGGGACAATGCCCTAGAAATTTATAAGGCCGGATATAAAGTGGGGGCACATACAAAGAATCATTGCTCCCTTCCCGATGTAGAAAAACCTATCGCTTATGAGGAAATAGAAAAGTCTAAACAAGTTCTTCAGCAAAAATTAGGAGAAAACATTTGTTTTTTTGCTTACCCCTATGGATATTACAATGATTCTATTATTAGGATGCTTAAGGATTTAGGCTTTAAATTAGCCTTTGGCTTAAAAGAAGGGCACGTTAATTTAAAAAACGAGCCTTTTGCTATAGAAAGAGTTACAATTGGAGCGGAGGTTGATATGCTGTTGTTCAAAGCTAAAATGAACCCTTATTACCAAGGGATTATTGAGAGACTTTCTTATTTGGGAGGATTCTTGGGTTATGCGAGTTGAAATCTTAAATAATTATTCGGATTTTTTAAGAATGAATGAGCTGTGGACTCGAACTTTAGAAGCTTCTTCATTCAATCATATATTTTTAACTCACGAATGGATCA
>Ga0210019_1003651_pt1 | contig 13954 bp, 12 predicted proteins | sample CryGeyCG2114_020_2_FD_183969 | JGI IMG/M metagenome (GOLD analysis project Ga0210019, IMG submission 183969) | Groundwater microbial communities from aquifer - Crystal Geyser CG11_big_fil_rev_8/21/14_0.20 (SPAdes) (version 2) | ecosystem: Environmental > Aquatic > Deep subsurface > Groundwater ...
TCGAATGTATTCATATAACAAAAATGAAAAACGTAAGAATATATAAAGACGATATTCGTCAACACATTTTAAGAAGTCTGTTTTTTACAGACAGCACCATCTTTTTAGTTGGAGGGGTGTTTATTGCGGGCAGTTTGTACTTTTTACTCAATAATGTATTTCATGCCTTTAATTGGAATATGTATTTAGCCTCACTTATTGTGCTTGAGATAGCCTTTATAGGATTTATTACTCAAAGAATTGATAATCAACCAATTTATAAAATTTTTCCAAGAGCAATTATGTTTAAAAAGGGTAAGAAAACATTTAGACAAAAAGAACTAGAACCATACTTTGTTGATTTTACTATTCAAGACAACCTGATTATTCGAAAAAACAGTATTATTCAACTTTTAGAAGTTGAGCCTTTTGACATATCGCTTTTAAATGATCAAGATCGAGAACACTTCTTTTTAAAGTTAAAACAAATGCTTCATGTTTTGCCAGATCAAGTGCAGTTTATTGTGAAAAAAGAACAGGCTAAAACACAAGACTACTCAAAACATTTCTTTTCGCTCTATGCAAAGTCAAATACTAAGCGTGAGCCCTTGATTGCACAGTACATTGAAAACCTAACCGATATGATAAATGAAAGTAACTTTACAGCAACAAAGCATTATGCCGTTTTTACGGTATCTTGTAACCCTACAAAACCCAATGAAAAGCTGACGAGTATGAAAAAGTTACATGATATGACTATGCGTTTTTCATCTGCTCTTTTTGCTTGCAACATACAAGTACGAGCTTTGGAGGTTGACGAGTTAATAAGTTTTGCAAAACAAACACTACGATGAAAATAAAAGCTATGCCGATAACTATTAAAAACAAGATAAAGAATACATATAACGATGTTCGTGCCTTTAATCTAAGTCAAAGACTTCAAAATCGCTTGGAGCACCTTTCGTATGAGAAAGAAAAACAAGACGAAGAGCTTAAAAAGCTAAAACGACAATATGCTATTTATAAAACAAAAAGCAAAGGTATTTCAGAAATTGAAGAAAGTTTTTTTAATGGAGAACCTAAAATAAATGATAGTAAACTAAAACTAGCCCTACGAGATGAGATAAAACGTTTAATGGATGTTATTGAAAAACAACAAGAACTTATTGAGCAAACTCCGTTTATTCATAATCAGTTACCACTTGTTCATAAACCATCAATTGTAAAAACAAAAAATCCAGTTTGGTTTGTCCGCAATTACTTTAAATACAGAAAAGATTTGAAAATATACTACAAAGCTTTGGAAACTTCTCGGAAAGCCGAAGTACACCTGAATATTGAAAACGATGCAAACGGTCTAAAGGTCGAACGAAATGGTCATAAAATATACAAGAGTGAGTATATTCAAGAACATGATAGCCATGTTCAAGTAGGAGAAAAACTAAAACGATACTACTATCTTGCGGATATTCCAGCTTATTTAAGTCCGTATGTGTTTTTTAGGCTTTTAAGCTCCGCGTTGCCATTTACCATAAGTATTTTTATTCAACCATCTCCAAGTAGTGAACTTTTGAAAAAAGCACGACAAAGATTATCTGTTTTAGAGATGCAACAAAATGAGCGGTTAAAACAAGGAAAACTTCGTGATCAACAGGTTGATAAAAATATTGAAGAGGTTATGAGCTTTATTGACGAGTTAGTGCATGAAGCTGAAAAAGGAGTCTTGTACTCGCTCTACTTGCAACTGGAAGCTAAAGATACAAAACAATTGTCAGCCCTTCATAAAGAGCTTCAAAACATTACAGGAACTATGGACATGACTTTTAATCAATATACCTACGGTCAAAAACAGGCATTTAAAAACTTTTTACCATTTAATATTGATCATGTACAAGAAAATAGAATTTTGCAGTCAACCGCCGCTTCATATTTATTACCGTTTGTTTCAAAGCAGTTAAATGATCCAGATGGGGTGTTTGTCGGAGTGAATGCATATAACAATAGTTTGGCATTTGTAAATCCGTTTACATCACGAAACAATAATATAAATATATTTGGTGTTTCTGGCTCTGGGAAAAGTGTAACTTCAAAAATACTCTTGAACAGGCTCTATATGCGGGGCGTACAAATTATTGTAATAGATCCAGAAGGTGAGTATGTAAATATTGCAAAAGCTCTAGGAGGAGAAGTAATTTCATTCTCTAGAGAAAATGGCATCAATCCTTTTTATGTTTCAAGTCTGCAAGAAAACGATATTCTTGATCATATTTCAACACTCAAGACATTTTTTAAGTTCTTTATTCCCCCTGTACATTATGACGGTGCATTTTTAGACGAGGCACTTATAAAACTTTATGATCAAGGCACACCAACATTTGAAAATTTACTTGAGCTATTAAATGATCATCCAATGCAAAAAGATTTAAGTGTTCTATCTACTGGTAGTTTGCGTGGAGTATTTAACTCATCTCGAAAGCTTGAACTTAACAACGATATTATCGTTCTTGATTTGCATGATCTAAAAAAGGATGAAAAACGAGACCCGGCTATGTATTTGTTGACTTCACTAATCTGGAACTTAGTAAACAAATACAATGGCAAAAAGAGAATGCTTTTTATTGATGAAGCCCACAAACTATTAATTGACTCTGAAGTGGCAGTATTTTTTAGAGAGCTTGTAAAACAAGCTAGAAAACGAAATATTGGAGTCGTTTCTATTACTCAAGATGTTGAGGACTTTTTAAATAATGAGTACGGCAAGGCAATTGTTACAAACTCTGAGACTAAAATTTTACTCAAACAGTCGTATGCAACACTTGGCGATATAGGAACTATTTACCCGATGACTGATGAGGAAAAACAACAACTTGGGCATTTAGGAATCGGTGAAGTGGTACTTTTTAGAGAAAATGAGCATGTTCGAGTAAATATAATTGTTTTACCGTTTGAACAGCCATTGGTATTTACTTCTTAATATTTTATGAAGGCATTAAGCGTAGCGAGAAATCTCCGACATGCTAAAAATGATCCATTCGGATTCATTGTTGATTCACTTATCAAGATAGTAGTTAATCTAATAATTCCCATACCCCTTGCTGGTGATGTTGTTGCTAAATTTAAAGGCCCAATTCTTGGGTTTATCGCTTCAATTGTGATGCTGACGATAATGCTTTTTGTGACTTTTATAGCAATATTTTCAACAATATTTTTATCTCCAACTGGATTTTTTAAGTATGTTTCTGCAAGTGTTGGAGATAATCTAAACGGAATCAATGAGGAATTTGTTCAATCTACAATACCAAGTCAAAATCCATTTGGAGGATCGGGCATGTCTTACACTTCTGTTACTGCGGGTTTTATGGATCCATCATATTTTTTGCAGTTTGGTAAAAATCACACAGGAATAGATCTTATTCCGAATTCAACCTATTATGCGCAAAGCAATTCGTATAAAGAAAACCATAAAGTAATTATTTATGCCACACATTCAGGTACTGCATCAACCTACACAGATAGTGAAGGAGGAGAAACTGTCGATATACTAAATGATAATGGCGATTTAAAGACTAAATATATCCATTTTAAAGATATTTTCATTAACTCTAATAGTAAAGTCCAAGCAGGCACAGCACTTGGTGAAATGGGCAGTACTGGAGTTGCTACAGGCGAACACTTGCATTACGAGATACAAATAAAGGATAGTAGTGTATGGAAGTTGGTAAATCCGTTAAGTTATATAAAATAGAACTATGAAAGATATTGAGCTAAATAAATTTGATGCAAATCAACGAAGATTACTCCAAATTGGAGTAATCTTAATTCTTGTATTATTTTTAGGTCTTTTCTATTTATTTAGTAGAAAAAGCATTCCTGTAGTTGAGACTAACGGAGTTTTCCTCGAGAATTCTAAACTACAAGTATTTAACGACACACACGAATTTAAAGGGTATCCAGATAAAATACTGTTTCACTACCCTTATTTCATTTTGGTACAAGGAAACAAGCCATTAACAATAATTTACAATCTTGAAACAAGAGAAAAGGTTAAAGAAATTCAAGATGTAATACTAGATTATTATGATGGAAATATAGTTTACAACCGCAAAGAAACTTTTTATAACGATAAAAATTTAGGCGAATTTTGCGATTCTGCATTTATTAAGTCAAGCTCAGAAATACTCTGTATAACCAAACAATCTCAAAATTATGCAGATAACAGGCTCATTAGCATAAATCCCGAAACACCAAACTTGTGGAAACGCCTTTACCAATCAGACAATATTTTAACTACCGTATCGGTCATAAATGAGAATTTATATATTGGAGAGATTAACCTTGAGACAAAACAGAATTACCTTACTATCAATGAAAAAGTGACATCTATAGGAACACCAGTGAGTTTAATCTATCAAATGGAAGGAAATCCTTATTTCGCAACATTTAAAGGAGCATTAAGCGAGAGAGAAAACTGGTATGAGATTCAAAACTACGTATTCATACCTCAACTTCAAGATAAAATATATTTTAGACCTGTGGATCTTTAAAATGCTTAAGCAATTATTTCCTTGGAAAATCTGTAATATATGTAACAACAGCATGTGGCAGATCGTCTAAAGATTCATCAGTGATATATGGTTCAATCCTTGAGTCACCTATTGATTGTACTTCATAACCAGGTAGCAAATGTCCAAATTTCTTTAATGTTACTAAATCAACCAAACGTTCTTTTTCAGGGTGTGTTAATCCAAATTTTTTGACAATTGCTTGTTCAACTCCAATATGTACCATTTCGTGAACGGGGGTATGTATTGCGTTTGGTCTTTTGAAAGTACCATCTTTCCGAGTCATCATAACAATTTCCCCTGTATCTTCATGATACATGCCTCCTGAACCATAACCAGTAAGTAAGAGTTTATATTGTGGAAACAATTTAAACCCCCATTTAGCATTAAGTTCTACCATACCTGGAAATACACTTTCAATTCGCTCTCTTCCTTTTTCAAGGATGGCTAGACCTTCTTTATAAAACTCGGGGTCATAAAGTTCTTCAACAAAAAGTTTCCTTATTGGACCTTTGTCAATTGCATCAAGATTATCAGCAACTTCTACAAGTTTTTTGAATTCCGGATGCTTGGGAATTTCAAATGTATAACCATACTCTTTGTAGAACGGAAGTAGATTTAGAACAGACCATAAATAATCAAACTCTTCGTCTGCTGATTGAGCACGAATTACTAAGGTCGGATTAGGCATCTCTTTTACCTCATAAACGTTCGTTACTTTAAAGTCTTCCGGTGTTGTTGCAACCTCCATATCTTGTAATGCTGACATTTTATTACTCTTAATTACTTTCCAATAAATTTAACCGCTGAATCTAATAATATTTCCATTGAATCGTATATATTAAAATCAGCGTGACTTGGTGCTAGTAATTGTAAGTCTGTACAAGCTAACACCACTGTATTCACATTAAACTGCTTAAAATCTTCAATTATCTTAATTAATTCTTGCTTATCTTCTTCGCCATTTCTACTTAAAACTAACCTACTTATTAATGCACCAATTTCTGCTTGATTTTCTTTAGTTGGCAATACAACTTTAATTCCGTTTTGTTCCAAGGGTAGTTGATATAAATTGGTTTTGACTGTGGTTTGTGTTGCAAGAAGACCTACAGATTCTACATTATTGTTTTGCAGAAATTTAGAAGTTTCCTCAACAATACTTAACACTGGAATCTTTACTGCACTTCTAATTTCTTCAATAAAGATATGTACTGAGTTACATGGAATTACAATAAAATCAGCACCACCTGATTCAAGCCTTTTTGCGGCATCAATTAAGAAAGGAATATATCTTTCTTCGCCAGTTGATCTTTGAATCAAGTCTTCCTCAATTTTGTATTCCATAGGAATACTCCACATTAAAACTGGAGGTCTTTGAGTTTTATCTATTTGATAACTTTTAAAAATCAGCTTTAGATAAAATTCACTTGTAGTTTCTGGACCAAGCCCGCCTATAATGCCTATTGTTTTCATAATCAAAAAATCATTAATTCATACTCTTTCTTTGCTCTGCATCTGCCTGCATTAGATTGTTTGTAGCTTGTAAAAGACTCATAAATTCCAAAATATCAGTCTCATCTGCATTTTTTGGATCTACTGCTTTAAGAATTTCTATTACATCACTCTCGTTATTGATATCCAGCTCATTTTTATGAGCATATGAAAGAGCATCTATTACTAGTTCAGTCTTTTTTATTACTTGATCATTATTATTGTCCATAATTTTTCCTTTCGGTAAATTTAATTATAACACCAACTAATTTTATACTTTTAATTTCAAAAATTTCATCAAATTTTCTGCCGTCTTTTTGTCTTCAATCCTTCTCATGATCTCCATACTATTATTTTGAGAAAGAATATTCAAGCTTCCTTCCCAAGTAATTTTTTTATCAATAATAGCAAGCTTTCTGTGGTGATTACCTTTTAGTAAAGTAATATCAATTCCCATATCTGCCATTTGCATAATCTCGTTTGTAGCAACATCTCGTACTTTTGGATCTAGATCAGACGGATCTCTCGTAATAATAAGAACTTTAGTTCTACGATCCAGCATTTTTTGAAATGCTGGATAAAATTTCTCCATTCTTGAACTAGTTATAAACGGAGATTCGATTATCACCTCCCTTCGACAGGATTCTAAGTCTTTAAAGAAGGCTTGATAAAAGGTACTCTCGTCATATAATATAGATGGTGTTATATTTGGGCTAGATTTAAGGTGTTTGAACCAGTTCATTGTTGTTCCTCCTTTTTGAAGTAGGAAATAGCAACAATGAGAGCAGACTTCTCTTTTGGATCAATTGTTGAGGTCAAATAGGTTCGAACATCGTCCCAGATGGTGCACCGGTCGCGACGATAGAAGAATCAAAGGTATATATGGACTGATATACCGACCTCATTTTATAGTTTAAACCCCCGTTGTAGTCCCAGAGCAGTCCTGTGGGGAAGATTGAACTAAGAAATACTTTCTTCTGTTTGAGATCCGACTCGTTGTAGAAATGGGCAAGATCCGACAGCATACTCTTCATAAAGTCGACAATTTTATTCATATCGTACTTTTCAAATGTTTCGTCATGTCTGGTGATATTTGCTTTCAATAGCTTATCTTCAATGATTGAATTCTGTTCTTTGAAGATATCGTCCGAATATATCCCCTGCAGATTTTTCTCAACCAGCTGGCGACGCATGGTATGAAGTTTGGTGATTTCACCATCGACTTGAGTACGCAACTTCTGAAGCCGTGATCGTCTTCTATTCCAGGAATCAAGAATAAAGCTAATGAATACTTCTTTGCATTCATTACTAGGTGTTACTCTCTGCAAGAGGTTGACTACCGTGTTTTCAAGTAACTCTTTCTTGATGGACTTGCCTCCGCATGATTTTCGACAACGATAATACGGATATCGTCCACCCATACCACGACTATATCCACCCGTAAGAGCTGCTCCACATTTTCCACACTTGACGATACGTCGAAGTGGGAATTCTGGATTTTCCTGAGTCCGATATTGTGAAAGAGCCTCTTTGTTTCGTGTACGACCGTCAAGGAGAGATTGGACTTTGTAGAACTGCTGCTCTGTGATCATCGGAGTATGTTGTCCTACAACTTCTTCAGGGTATCGCTTCGATGTGATAATCCCCATATAGAACTTTGACCGGAATATCCGTCCGGCAGACTGTTTGGATATTTTATTTATTCTGCCACCCTTTTTAAATCGTAGACCCCATTCACTCATTATTTCTGCCATTTCAGACAAGCTTTTGGTACCGGTAGCCATCAGATCCCAGGTTTTCTTGACGGTATCAAAGGTTTCCGGATCTTTGGTTACGTACCCGCCATGCATTATGTATCCTAGAGGTGGCTTTGTATTAATCAGTCCTGTGAGAAAACGCGCTCTTAAACCGTTTTTCGTTCTCTCACTTTTGATATCATTATCAAGCTGTGCAAAACCGGCAAGGATTGTCTCAACCAGCTTTTCAGTAGGACTATCGCCCGTAGGCTCACTAGTGGATATTATGGTAACATCCTTTTCTCCTAGTTTCTTGCGGATAGCAAGATAGTCGGATGTCTGACGTGAAATCCTATCCAAGCGATAAACAAAAACCGCACCAACACCATTAGTTTTCTTTCTACAGTAGTCGATCATCTGAATAAGTACAGGTCTTCCGGTAATTGTTTTTGCAGATCTTCCTTCTTCCTTAAATATCTTGGCGACCTCATATCCACGTTTTATCGCCTCCTTTCTGCATATTTCTTCTTGACTGCCGAGAGAGTAATTCTCAACTTGCTCCTCGGTTGAAACACGTACATACAGAACCGCCCGTTTTGTTTTTGATTCTTCCATAAGGTAAATAAAATAAACTGATAATTATCCTTCGTTCAATAGTTCCTGCAGTGTCATTCCCTGAAATAAGTTCCGCTCAAAACTATCAAGCAGGCTGTCGCAGAGGTATCTTACTTCTGCTGTGAAAGTCTTGATTTCTTCAGAGGTCATGTTTATTGCTACATCTCCCAACAGCTGTCGTATTTTTTTGACTTCCTTGTCCTCAAACTTTTGTTCGGGAAAGAGGTCGGTTATGAAAGGTCGGTTTGATGTTCTTTGTGGGTAATTGTCGAGGATCTGAACTAATGGAGTGAGTATCTTTTCCTCCGTATAAAATAAAAGTGAATTTGATTCGAATGTAGGTTCTATCGTCTGCATGTTCATGTTTTGTACGCGTATTTACTGATTTATAACTATCGAAATATAGATAGTATATATCGAAATAACGATAGTTGTCAAGGGGAAAATTAGGACAAAAATCAATTACATTTCATGCTGGAATTGAGCGTGGAGAAGAGAATCCTACGTTTGCCCTAATTAGGCACATCTGTAAGGCACTGAAGGTTAAATCTTCAGATGTTCTTCCTTTTTAGTTAGAACTCGATGTATATGGATTTACAAAGCTTCTATAAGAATATCAAAACTATCGCAATTGTCGGACTATCGGACAAAATAGATAGGCCAAGCTATGAAGTTGCCTCTTATTTACCATCTCAAGGATATAGAATAATTTCGCTAAATCCCAATATCTCTGAGGTGTTGGGTGAAAAAACATATCCAAATCTTTTATTCTGCTGTTTTCAATAAAGATGGCGCTCAGTTTTTTCCATTTATTTCTGCAAATGAGATAAATACACAGAAAAGCTTAGAAGAGTAAAACAACTTATTCAAAATAATATCCCTGCACTATAAACTATTATCTATACTTTTTTCTCCAGCTTTTATAGCGACCGGCAAGATATTTTCTTCTGGAGTAATTGGGCAATCCCAATTATCATTGTAGGAACTGTAAGGATTATAGGCATAGTTAAAATCTATAACCAGGTTATCATCCTTTTTAGGAATTTGCAGCATCCTGCCATTTTTATATGTTTCTTTACCAGTAGTTTGGTCTCTGAAAAGTAGATAATACTGAAATTGCTCTTGTTCGAGATCTTCAAATACGAGTGCTTCAACCTCTTTTTCAGCAATAGTAAACTTTACTTTCCCCGCTTTAAGATAAATTTGTTCATCTCCACCAGTAGTTTTAATTACTACTTGAGAATCAACGTTTGGTATATTCCTATCAAGACTTAGTTCAAAAGAGAGGTTGGGATTTGGAGGAAAATAATTCAAACCCTTAAAACTTTTCTTCTGCTCCTCAGTTAAGGGTGAGCTTGCAGCATGTTTCCAAGCGTCATCTTTTTGTTTTCTAAAACGTAATAGTTTATTTTCGTCGTACATAATTTATTTAATTGCAAAAAATGACCTTTTGTTTAATTCGTCAAGCAAACTCTTTTGATTCTCGAATCGTTGGCACTCCATCTTGTAACAATCCTGATACTCATGCCCTTTCAGTTGAATGCTGTTAACGGGCAAACTCGAGTAATCTAATCTCTCTTGAGAATGAATCACATGAAAATTTCCTAACTTATAAAAAACCACCGAGTTATAAAAATCACTGGATAGAGGAGTTTTATATTTCAAATTCCTTTCATCAACTTCCCCCAAAATTAAACTTGACCTTCTTAAAGCTTCTTCCGCCAGAGAAATACTGGATGGGGTCGGATGATCAGCAAAAGAAGCTGTTATTGGCTTAAAATCCTCAGCTTCAACATTTTCCATCCATTTTCCTTCTTTAAAATAATCCATTAGTTTAGAACGCAATTTTTTAGCTGTCTCCAAATTAGTAAAATCCTCCTCATACACATAAGTCGAAAGCAGTAAAGTTGAGGCGTAATCTTCTAAAAAGGGTGTTTTTTGTAAATGATCTTCAAAAGAACTGTGGGCAAGTGTTTTATCATTCCAGTGAGCTGTAATTAATCTTTGGTATAAGTTTAACCCACGCTTTTTATAGGAATCATTTTTAAAATATCTGCCGGCAATTAAAAAAGCAATTCCCAAAAGGGCGTTCCAACTGGTAATAATTTTCCGGTCTTTATCAGGTTGAGCCCTCTTGTTTCTTATTGCCAGTAGTTTCCGTTCTATGTCTGGCAGGAATTTGTTAGTTTTTTTAACCAAATGTAGTTTTCTTTCTAATTTATTTCCTTCCGATAGATCATACACATCTTTGAAATCTTGCCACTCTGTTTCAGATAAAATCTCCTTAAGTTCATCTTGGCTCCAAAGATAGGTTTCTCCTTCTTTGTGATTAGTATCGGCATCGGTCGCCGAATAATATAAATCGTTACTTGCAAAAACATTATCTAAACTAGTCACTATTCCTTTGACCACCTCTTTGTATAAACTTTCTCCGAAAATCTTATAGCCCAAGGAGTAAACCCAAAGCAACATGGCCTGGTCATAGAGCATCTTCTCAAAGTGGGGTATTCTCCACTGCCTGTCAACGCAGTACCTAAAAAATCCTCCTTGAAGATGATCATACAAACCTCCCTTAGCCATTCTGTCCAAGGTTTGAGTTATCATATTCTTAGTATCTTTTGAAGGATGTTCCTGAAAGTAATTCAGTAAAAATATTAAAGTGTTATAGGAAGGAAATTTAACGTTATCGCCCCATCCTCCATATTCGCTGTCAAACCCATCTTTAATCTTTTCCAACAACACCTGTTCACTCTGCTCCTCGGTGCCATAATTATTGGTCGGAACATATGATTTTATGTTTTGATAATTCTTTTGGTACCAATCATAAACTTTTCCAAGCACTTGTTTAAATCCAGGACGACCGTAAGCGGATACTGGTGGAAAATACGTTCCAGCAAAAAAGGGTTTCTGGCCAGGTGTTAAAATAACGTTCATTGGCCAACCACCGCCACCTTGTGTTTTAGTTAGAAAATTCATGAAATGCTGGTCTATATCCGGGCGTTGCTCCCTGTCTACTTTAATCGAGACGAAGTGTTTATTTAAATAGTCAGCAACCGATGAATCAGCAAAAGCCTCCTTTGCCATGACATGACACCAGTGGCAAGTCGCATAACCCACCGAGACAAAAATAGGCTTGTCTCCTTTTTGGGCATAAGTCAAAACCTCCTTATGCCACTCCTGCCAATGGATAGGATTATTTTGATGCTGTCTTAGATACGGAGAATTGGCCTTATCTAAGTTATTTTTTGTAAAATCAGTTGTTTTCATTGTGAAATTTTTGAATCATTCAATAGCAAAAAATGCTCTTTGTAACCATTCTGGTAAGGCCGGATGGATATAAACAGAGTTTGTAATTGCACTCACATTGCTGGATGACTTCATGGCAACAATTGCTTCGTGAATCAGTATCGAAGCTTGTGGGCCAATAATATGAACCCCTAAAATTTTTTGGCCTGTATCATCAGCTAAAACTTTGACTAACCCATTTTCCTGTAAAGCTCCACCCATACCGGTATCTTTCAGTTCTGCTCTTCCAACTTTATATGTAATACCTTCTTTTTTCAGCTGTTGTTCTGTTTTACCAACTCCCGCAACTTGTGGAGAAGAAAAAACCGCATGACCAATCGCGAATGGGTCAAAGGGCACCTTTTTATCCGTAAATGCATTTCTTAGAGAAATTCCTGCTTGATCATTGGCAGTGTGCCGAAATGGCAAGATACCAAGTATGTCTCCAAACGCCCATATACCCTCAACATTTGTTTCAAGATATTCATTAACCTTAATATATCCTTTGTCATCTACTGCAACTCCTGTTGCCTTAACATCTAAGATGTCCGTATTCGGGACTCTACCGGTAACAACAAGCAATTGATCGCTCTCCAGTTTTTTCTCACTTTCTTTTAGGGTAATTGTAAACTTGTCGTTTTGATAGGAAACTGATTCTGCTTGCGTGTTAAATAGAATTTCATACTTATTTGAAAATTCCTTTGTAAACCAATCCGCTATTTCTTCATCCTCATCGCTTAGCATATGATTGCCCCGAACCAAAATAGTTATCTTTGTTCCCAATGTTCCATAAAAATGGGCAAGCTCTGCCGCAATATATCCACCACCTATAACTATTAAATGTTCTGGCTGTTTTTCTAGTCTTAGAGCTTTTGTGCTATCAAGATATGGTGTCGTCTCTAAACCTGGAATTGGCGGAATTGTTGGTCTTGTTCCTCCGACAATAAATACTTTTTCTGCTTCTATTTGTTCCACTTGTCCTGAGCCTGCTGAAGGATCTCCAACTTGCATTTGTTTTGGTCCGATAAATTTACCATGCATTTTATAGAGAGTCGGATTTTCACTCTCTTTAATAGATTTTTCAATATTACCTGCATCTGTATCAACAATCTCATTCACCCTTTTGACAATCGAAGCAAAATCTATCTTTTCTATAGTGCTTTTGACTCCAAACTTCTCACTATTTTTAATCGTTTCAACCACATCCGCTGAATGGATTAATATTTTAGAAGGAATACAACCTCGATTTAAACATGTTCCACCCAGCGGACCTTCTTCAATTATCGCAACAGACATTCCTTTATCAGCAGCAAAAGAGACCACCTCAAGTCCTGCACCTGCACCGATAACTAAAACATCGTACTTTTTCATAAACCTTTATTGAATCTTAGCATGTCGCACAACTATGCGCGCCCACTTTATCAGACGCATTTATTTTCATCCCACACTTGGAACAATTTATAGCATGCTCTTCTTTGTGCTTCTCTGTTTTACTATGCATTTGTTTCGCGTGCGAATCCAGCTCTTCTTGAGAAGTAGACTGAGCTCCACACGTCGGGCATTTTAATTGATTGCTATCCATTTTGTTCACCTCCCCTCTTAGATTTAATAATTTTCATTGTATCTGATTTATAAAAACAATATCAGTCAGTTAGACGACATATTTACAGGCTATACAATTTTGTATCAGAAATTATAGTTTTCTATCAAATGTATCATTTAGCAACTCAGAAATGGATTCAATAGTTTTGTCAAGCACGGGATGAGCCTTATGATCTACTGTTGAGTAATGACCCTGACAAACCTCAATAATATGGATTTGGGGATATTTATTTTTGATCGTCATCAGTGTAGTAGACCGATCATCGATCACTTCTATATCAAAATCTTTATATTTTTTAACAATCTGATCTAAATGTTCCAACTTGTGCGGAAAAAGGAGTATTACATCGACCATTGATCCAATAGTGGATTTTTCAATTTTCATTTTTTGGTAAACAGGGTCGCCTTCTGTAAAAAGTATTACTTTTCCAAATTTTTTAAGATATACAATGACCTCTTTGGCTTTTGGATAAAGAGCCTTTTGGAAATCTATTTTCTTAAATATTGATTCAAGGGTAAAATCGCAGGTATCCTTATGCTTTTCTGAACAGTATTTGCGAATAATATATGGAAAGTTTACAAGGTTATGTTTATTTCTAAAGTCATCATGATGCTTCCAAAAATGTTCAGCTTCCGCACTCCCAAGCACTTGGGTTAACGATCTTTTAATTTCATTTTTTATAA
>Ga0210019_1003654_pt1 | contig 13949 bp, 12 predicted proteins | sample CryGeyCG2114_020_2_FD_183969 | JGI IMG/M metagenome (GOLD analysis project Ga0210019, IMG submission 183969) | Groundwater microbial communities from aquifer - Crystal Geyser CG11_big_fil_rev_8/21/14_0.20 (SPAdes) (version 2) | ecosystem: Environmental > Aquatic > Deep subsurface > Groundwater ...
AGTGGTGGAGCTGGACCTGTCCTGCAACGAGATCGGGTCCCTGGGGGCGAAGGTGCTGGGCCTTGCCAATCAACTGGGACGGCTGGAAATGCTGGACCTTTCGCACAACCGGCTGGAACCCCTGGGAATCCAGTCCCTGTCCGCCTCCCCCGTCCTGTCCCGGATCCGCCATTTGAACCTGCGCGACACCTCCATCGGCGACGAGGGGGTCCAGCACCTCGCCGGCGCTCCCAGCCTGGGACAACTGGAAACCCTCGATTTATCCGACAACAGCCTCAAGGCCGGGAGCCTGCAGACCCTGTCCCGATCTTCCGGCGACCTGAAAAATCTGAAACGCCTGGTCCTCACCAACAATCACCTGGGCGATGAAGGGGTCCAGGCTCTGGCGCAGTCCGCCGTGTTCTCCGGTCTGGAGGAACTGGTGCTGGAATTCAACGGCCTCACCGCCGACAGCGCCATTTTTATCGCCGAATCCAAAACCCTCGGCAGGCTGAAAATTCTCAATCTCAATAACAACTGCCTGCAGGCCGAGGGCATCCAGGTGCTGACCCGGTCGCCCAACATGGAATGGGTGGAGGACCTGGACGTGGGGGAGAACAACCTGGGGGTTGAAGGCGCGCGGGCCCTGGCGGGCGGACCCTATTTCGCCAACGTGGTGCGCCTGCGGCTCAATAACAACGGCATCACCGATGCCGGAGCCGCCGCCATCGCACAATCGAAGACCCTGACGCGCATGCGCGAACTGTACCTGGAAAAAGACAACTGGATCCACGCCGAGGGTTCCCGTGCCCTGGCCGAGTCACCGTCCCTCGCCACGTTGAAAAAACTGGTGCTGACCTTGAACATGATCGGCGACGAGGGCGCCCGGCACCTCGCGCAATCGCAAACTCTCGGCACGCTGGAATCGTTGAACGTCGCCGGCAACCGCCTTTCCCCCATCGGAGAAAACAGCTTGCGTAACTCGCAAACGCTGGTTAACCTGAAAACCTTGGAATTGGTATAACCGGGAAACGGAGGGAGAAAAAACTTTAGCTATAAAGAAATTCCAGGATGATCCCCGATTTTTAGATTTCATTGCGCCTTTTTATTATGGTATACCCTGTCCGGGGTAGGCCAAAATCTTAAAAATTTCAGGATTCCCTATCATGGAACCGCTAAGAAATTCCATCATCGGCCACTTGAATCATCATGTGGATAACGAGGAGAAGTTCCACCAGGAACTTCAGCGCATGGTTAAAAAAGAAGGGGACGAAATTTACTCGCTTCTGCTGAACATCCTCACCAACGAATCCTTTTCTTCATCCGAAGCCAGGAAAACCTGGCAGAATATCCGTAGTCATCAAAAGTCCATGTCGGACGCTCTGGGGCGTCCGGTCAGCCTGATGACGGCTACCTGCGACTATTTCAGCACGATTCGGAAAATCATGAAGATTCCCAAGCTCATCGAGCTCAAGGCCTTCGAGGAAACCACGCGGTCTTCTTACAGTGACGGGCTGACGGGTTTGTTCAACCGGCGCTATTTCGATTCCGCCCTGACCTCTGAGATTAAACGTGCGCAACGGTATAAATCCGAGGTCTCCCTGCTTTTTATGGACCTCGATCATTTCAAGAACCTCAATGACACCTACGGTCACCAGGGGGGCGATCATGCGCTCAAATCCGTCGGGGCCATTATCCAGGACCAGAAACGGACCGAAGACATCGGTTGCCGGTATGGAGGGGAGGAATTGATCCTCATTCTCCCACAGACGACCAAGGTGAAATCCCTGATCCTGGCCGAGCGCGTCCGCAAGGCGGTGGAAAAAATGAGTTTTAATTTTAACGGGCAATCCTTCAAGGTCACCTTGAGCGGCGGCATCGCCAATTACCCCGTTGATGCGCAGGAGAAGGAAGACTTGCTCAAATGTGCGGACCTGGCCGTTTACGAAGCCAAGAGAAAAGGCCGGAACAAAATATTCCCTTACGCCGCCCGGACCGAGCAAAACTGAGCGGTTCCTTCCATCTCTCCGCCCTCATAGATCATCCTACGGGCGTGAGGTATCCGCCTTCACGGCAATCAGATTAAAGGTGTTTTCGGATTTCAGGATGCGGTTGGCGATCCAGGCGGCCCAGGCATAACGGCGGGAACAGTATTTATTCAACTCCAGCACCTGGAATCCGCCGCGCTCCAAAACGGGCAGTAGCACCAGAGGATCGATGCCGCCGAATTGCCGCTGGTAATCGGCCAGCGCATACCGGTCCTCAAACAGGGGGATTCCCCTCCATCGCATCTCGGCGCGGTAAAGGGTTTCGTGCAGGCGGGTGAGCAGACGGTGCAGAACATACCGGAAGCGGGAGGGGATCTTCTGCTTGAGCGGCTCGAAGAAGATGAGGAATATCCCCCCCGGCGCAACCCGGCGCAAGGCCGCTTCCACCACCGCACCCGGATCATGAAGATGGTGCAGGAGGGCGGACATCGCCACCGCATCATACAATTTCGTTTCTTCACGGGCGAAGGTTTCCGCGTCGGCGTTAACCCACCGTGCCCGAGCCCGGTGAACGGAGGGAATGTTGTTCTCCAACGCCTCCGTCATCTCGCGCGAAAGGTCCACCCCCGTGACCGAAAATCCCCGCTGAAGAAATTCCAGAAACAGGTACCCCGTTCCGCAACCCAGGTCGAGAACCTCGGCTCCCGGTTTGAGGCGGGCGCACGCCCGATCCAGCGTCGCGGTTAAAATCCTGCGTTGATATCCATGCGTCTGCTCGGGGTGCCGGGCGAGGTAGAGGGCTCCTTCGAGCGCGTGAACGGCCTGGTTGGCTTCGAGAATCTGCTCCCGAAGGTTCGAAGGTGAGCCGCCCTCACGGCCGATGAGATCCTTTTCTGCCGGGGTCGTATGAGGCATCGCGCTTCAGGTCCGGGTGGCCGCGTTTCCGGCGGAGCCGAAGAAAAACCGTTTCGATGTCTTTTCCGTCTCGCACTCGTTGCAATTTTCGCACACCCGGGGAAATTGGCCCGCCTCGTGTTGCCGGCGCAACGACTCGATCCCGCCGCCCCGCCACAGATCGGCGACGCGGTCTTCCCACGCATTGCCCAGCGTGAGGGTTGCGTTGTAATCCACGCAACAGGGGATGACCCGCCCGTCCCAAAGGACCACCAGCTTGCCGTAATCCTTCCCGAACGGTTCGGGACAGGGAGCATTCCGCGGCGATTGCATCAACCGGGGTTGCAGGCGAACGTGATCGACGATGGTTTCCCAGTACGCCACGTATTCATCCACGTCGTCCTGGGTGTCCTCCTCGACGGTGAACACGACGCCCATGCTCAGCGCGGGGCGGCGCGCATCTTTTCGCGCTTTGAGCTTGAGGATGTTCGCCTCGATCTTCTCCAGTTCCACCCCGCGGACGCGGCGGTAGGTCTCCGGCGATCCGTCGATGGAAAACCGGATGATGCCGAGCGGGCTCGCCACGATGCGGTCGATCATCTTTTCCGTCAGGAGCGTGCCGTTGGTGTTCATCACGATGTGGCGGATCCCCGCGCCGCGGGCGTAATCGAACATGCGGAACAGGTCCTTGTTGAGGAGCGGTTCCCCCCAGTTGTGCATGCACAGGTGCTCCAGGCCGGGGCAACCGTCGATGACTTTCCGGAACAGGTCGAAAGACATGAATCCCTCTTGGCGCGTCATGCCTTCGGTCACAAAACAGAACGAGCAACGCAGGTTGCAGGTGTTCGTGGGCTCGACGATCAGCGAAGTGAGTTTCTTGACTTCCATCACTCGATTACCTTTTCAATGAGGTAGGGAGGCCGGTCCTGAACCTGCAAATGCACCCGGCCCAGGTACTCTCCCAGAAATCCGAACGACAGGAGTTGCACCCCGGCAAGAAAAGCGAATACCGCCGAGAGCACCACCAACCCGTCAACGAGAATATCGCGCACCAGCCGCTGATACAGGAGAAAGGCCATCATGGCGAATCCGGTCAGCGCGCCGAAGATTCCCATGTAGGTCACCAGCCGCAGAGGGAAGGTGGAATATCCCGTCACGATGTCCCAGGCAAGCTGGATCAGTTGCGTGTAACCATACTTGGTCTTGCCTTTACTGCGGACGTGGTGTTCCACCTCCACCTCGACCGTGGGCACGCCCATCCAGCTCATGAGCACCGCCATGAATTGCGACCGGTCGCGGCATTGGTTGATTTTTTCGACCACGCTGGGGCGCAGGGCGCGAAAGGAACTCAGATTCAGCTTGACGGTGGGACCCAGCATCTTCTGGGTCAGCCAGCGGAGAAGGCCCGAACCCGCAACCCGCGACCAGGCGTCCCGGCGCTTGCGCGGCACCGTCACCACGAGGTCCACTCCTGGGGTCATCGCCTCCAGGAGCCGGGGAATTTCCTCTGGCGGATTCTGCAGGTCGGAATCGAGCTGGACCACCACCTGGCCCCGGCTCTGGCGGAATCCCGCAAGGACCGCCGCCTGCTGGCCGAAGTTTCGCGTGAACCGCACAATCCTCAGCGTGCAATCGTTTTCCTTGAATCGCTTGAGAATTTCGTAGGACCCGTCCGTGCTCCCGTCGTCGACGAAAACGATCTCGCAGGACCGGCCCATACCCTGAACCGTCTTTTTGAGGCGAGCGTAAAGCTCATCGAGGACGGGCGCCTCGTTGTACACGGGAATGACAATGGAGACTTCAACCGGTTCGGCCATCGACTGGATCTCGTTTCGGATAGGGTCGGCTCCGGAATTTTGGCCCGGGTCCTTTATTACGGTCTTTTCCTGCCCCGCGCCGCATTACCGGACAGTCAGGTCATTGTCGGTGCGTTGGTGGGCGCGATGGTGTTCTTCCACAACAAGGCAAACGGGGTCTTGATCGCCGAACGCATCAGCCATCCCATGTCCACGGTATTGAGAACGTGGCGGGCCCGCTTGAGACTGAAATAAAACCGGCGGTTGGCTTCCTTGCGAAGGTAGGCCAACTCCTCTGCCTGCACCCGGCTGGCATTGCAGTTGACATAGTCGTAGGAATATTCGGAAAACCCCTCGTGCGCGTCGGCACGTTCCTTGATAAAGGTGTCCCTCAACTCGGTTCCCGGATTGGGAATGACCAGCGAGAAATTGGCGGTGGTCAGCGGCAGACTGCAGGCGAAATCGATGGTGGCCTCCATCTCCTCCCGCGTCTCGGTGGGGAAGCCCAGCATGAAGAACCCGTGCACGCTGATCCGGTTGCGCGACAACTTTTCCACCACCCCGGGCAGAATGCCGATATCGAGATCCTTTTTGATCTGGTCCTGGATGCGCTGAGACCCCGACTCGATTCCGAGCGCCATCCGGTACACCCCGGCCCGGCGCATCTTGGCGATGAGTTCATCATCGAAGAAATCGGCGCGCAGTCCGTTGGGAAACGTGATATGCACCTTCAGCCCGCGCCGGATCACCTCGTCCATAACCTCCTTGGCCCGCTTCATGTTGAGGTTGAACACGTCGTCCACGATGCTGAACTCGCCGACCTTGTAAGTGCGGACGAGGTACTCCATCTCGTCCACAATCCCCTTTGCGGACTTGTACTGGGTGGACTTGTCGAAAATATCATGGCAGTAGGTGCACTTGAACGGGCACCCGCGCGAAGTCACGATGGGAATGAACCTGCGGTTGCGGTACGCAGGAAAGAAATCCATCGCGCACTTGAAATTGAAATAGCGTTCGGGGTCGATAAGATCGTACTCGTTGCGGAGCGTGTCCAGGTCGCGGATGACCGGCCGGTCCGGGGTCTTCACATACCCGCCGTCCTTCCGGAACGCGATTCCCTCGATGCCCTCCAGGACGCCGCCCGTGTCCAGCGCGCGAACCAGTTCGACGATCGTCAGGTCCCCTTCCCCGCAAACCATGTAATCGACGTTCGGGTCGCACAGGATGAATTGCGGTTCGTGCGCGCAATGAGGACCCCCGAAAACGATTTTGACCTCCGGCTTGAGGCGCTTGATCCGCGCCGCTTCCGCGAATCCGTATCGGCTCTCGACGGTCATGATGCCGATCCCCACGATATCGGGATCGAACTCCCGCATGACGGTTTCAAGTTCCTTTTGCGGATGATCGGAGATGCGCAGGTCGGCGATTTTTACGTCATAGCCGTTCTGTTTCAGAATGGAACCGATCGCCAACAACCCCAGCGGCAAAACCCGGGCCATGGAGCGGTTGTAGGCGGAGGGACGAATAAGCAATATTTTCATAGGAATGACCTGTCAGTGTGTTGCAGAAGGCAGACCGCCCGGTCTGCCGGATTACTTTTCCAGCGTGGGCGCGTTCGTCGGCGCGATCGCATTTCTCCAGATGAGCGCCATCGGCGTCTTGATGGCCGACCGCAGGAGCCATTTCAGGCTCATGGTCTGCCACACCTGCCGGGCGCGCCTGGCGCTGAAATAAAAGCGGCGGTGAGCTTCCTTCTTGATCTCCACCAGTTCCTCGGCGCTCACCTTGCTCGCATTGTTGTTCACGTAATCGATGGAATAGTGCGAAAATTCCTGCTCGGCCTTCTCCTTCTCCGAGATAAACTCTTCCCGCAGTTCGGTTCCCGGATTGGGGATGACCAGCGAGAAGTTGGCGGTGGTGAATCCCGACCGGCAGGCGAAATCAATCGTCTGCTCCATCTCCTCGCGCGTCTCGGTGGGGAACCCCAGCATGAACAACCCATGCACGCTGATTCCCGCGCGCGTGAGTTTGCGCACCACCCCTTCCACAACCCCGATGTCGAGATCCTTCTTGATCTGGTCCTGGATACGCTGGGAACCCGATTCCACCCCCAGCGCCATCCGGTACACTCCGGCCTTGACCATGAGGTCGATCAACTCGTCGTCGAAGAAATCGGCGCGCAGACCGTTGGTAAAGCTGATATGAACCTTCATGCCGCGCTCGACGATGCGGCGCATGATGTATTTCGCCCGAGGCATGTTGAGATTGAACATGTCGTCCACAATATGGAATTCGCCGATCCCGTAATTGCGCATCAGGAACTCCATTTCATCGAGCACCACCTCCGGCGAGCGGTACTGCATGGACTTGGAAAAGATATCGTGGCAGTAGGTACAACGGAACGGGCACCCGCGCGAAGTGACGATAGGGAGGAACTGGCGGCAACGGTACGCGGGAAAAAAATCCATCGAACAGCGAAAATCGAAATAGCGTTCCACCTCCAGCAGGTCGTATTCCTGAGTCAGCCAGTCCAGGTCCTTGATCACCGGCCGGCCGGGCGTCTTCACATAATCCCCGTCCCGGCGGAACGCGATGCCCTGGATCGCCGAAAGGTCTCCCCCCGTCTCCAGCGCCTGGAGAAGTTCGAGGAGGGTCAGCTCCCCCTCGCCGCACACCATGTAATCCACGTTCGGATCGTGGAGCACGTAGCGCGGCTCGTGCGCGCAATGCGGCCCGCCAAAGATCACCGGGAGACCCGGTTTCATAGCCTTCACCTGCGCCGCCGTCTCGAATCCGTAACGGCTTTCGATGGTCATGATACCGATACCCACCAGGTCGGGATCGAACTCCGCCAACGCCTCGCGCAGATCGTCGTCGGGCCGGTCGGAGAGGCGCAGGTCGAGGATGCGGGCCTGGTGGCCGTTCCGGCGCAGGACCGATCCGATCGCCAGCAAGCCCAGCGGCATGGAGCGCGCCATCGAAATGTTGCCGCCCGCGGCGGGTCTCAGGAGAAGGACTTTCATGTCGGGGTCAGCTCCCGGGCGGTGGGTTTAAGTTTCATCAGCTCCGGCGCGGCCCGGTGCCCCGCAAGAACGGGAACCGGCTCGAAACTTTGCGGTGACCCCACATACTCCGACTGGCAACAGCCGAGGCATCCGGGAAAAATCTTTTCCTTCGCCAGCAATTCGCGGAACTCCCGGGCCCGTTCCCCGTGCCAGGGAATGCCCCCGTGCTCGTCCGGAAAATGGCCCAGCCGGTAATGCGGGCAACTGTGCACGTCGCCGTAAGCCGAAAAAGCCACCTTCGACCAGGGGATGTGGCACCGGTAATCGCGGTAGGAACTGCGGTTGGAATAATAGCGGACCAACTCCTCCACCGTGATGCCGTTGGGAGAATAGCGAAGCTGGGTGCGGAATTTCCGGCTCAAAACCTCAAGCCGGAGCAACTCGGTGCGGAGAAACCCGGGATCGATCTCCTGCACCGGTGCGGGGGATCGCCGGAGAAAGTCGTCCTGATTATAATTTTTCCCGTGCCAGTACGTGGCGGTGTTGTTGACCACGAAATTGCAGACCTCCACCCCCATCGATTCGGCATATTCGTACAAGGGAACCAGGTCCCGCACATTGCCGCGGTTGATCACGCAGGTGAGATGGATCAGCGGATACCGGCTCTTGAGCGCCGCCCTCCGGCGGGTCAGCTCCTCCAGCCCGCGCCGGGTTTTGCGGAACGAGCCGGGGATCGTCGTCACCCGGTCATGGAGCGCTTCGCCCCCCTCCAGCGACACACCGACATAGAACAGGCCCGATCCAAACAGCGAGCGCATGCGCAGGTCGAGGATCTGCTCCACCACCGGGGGCTGGAACAAGGTTCCGTTGGTGATCACATGCACCTTGTGCCGGGACGCGGCGAACTTCAGGATATCGAGGAAATCGCTTTTCATGAACGCCTCGCCCCCCGTGAACGTCACCACCGTTCGGCGCGGCAGGGCCGAAAGGGCCCGTTCCACCTCCGCGGCGGAAAGTTCTTCGCCATACTTCCGGCCGCTCTCGGTTTCCTCGATAATCTCCAGATAATGACACATTTCACAACGCAGATTACACCGGTACGTTATCTCAAAATAGGCATGGAGCGGGGGAAAGGCAAACCGGGGATTCAGCCAAAGCGGCAGGCGCGCATACAGACCCGGCAGAATCTTTTGCAGATATTTGAAGGAAATCATGAATTCCGTTCGATCAAGTCAATTTCCGGGCGGGACGGGAACCTCGAACACCTCTCCCCCCTGCCGCAATATTGCGCCACTTTTTTCCCCACAATTGAACAAAAGATCCACCGCCGACAAATACGGTACAAAGCCGGGAAAACGCTGATCGTACTGGGGATGCCGGTACTCTTGAAATATCAATGAGATCCCCGCTTTCCGGAAGATATCCTCCGAAAGATACCCACGGCCCGCATCCCCGTTCAGATACTCCGTCGCTCCCAGAACGCGGCAAAGGGACAGGATGCGCTCGACCTTCTCCCCCCCCGATTCCAGGCCGGAGGATGGCACCGTCGGCGTATCGATTCCGAACGCTTCGCACAAAACCCCGATCCCCGCATAACAGAGGTCCACGAGGAAAACCGGGTCTTTATTATATATCGACTCCAGCCGGGGAAAATAAAGATCAAAGTAGGGGGCGTGCGCATAGTTGGCGCGAAGCGTTTCAAGATGCTTCCGGCGCCAGGGCATGGAGGGGTCGATCCGGGTTTCTTTCAGCAGTTGCCGGTAGCGGTTTTTCTGAATGACGGGAACCGTAAGCCAGCACCATCCCTCCCGGGTGCGGACGCGGTTGCGGTTGCGCCAGTCGCGCCGGGTGTACTGCACGTCGTCGAGAAACACGAAACGGTCGACGCGGGCCATCTGCTCGAAATACCCAAGCCAGGGGAGGTAAGAAGGCTGGAGGATGGCGATTCGCATCGGAATATCCTGAGTAAGGCCGGCCCTCACCCCGCCGGATAACGGTTGCGCTCCGGCAGGCACGCAGGTCAGCCGACTTCCTGAAACTGCCGGGACAGGAAGCGAAGGTCCTTGTTGAGCACGTTTTCGTCCATCAGGTGGCGGATCCGCTTGACCCGGAAATATTTGTCGGACTTCAGATCGCGAAGAGTGAGCCCACCCTTGCGATAAGCTTCGTAGAGTTCAAGGATGCCCTTGCGCAAATCCCATTGCGGTTGAAAATCGGGGCAGGCTGAATGGATCTTGGAACAATCCACCCGGTAAGTGCGGCCCCCTTCGCCGGGAACGAACTGGATCTCCACGTTTCCGCCGGGCAGGGTTTCCTTGACGATCCGGGCGATTTCCCGAACCCGGTAATTTTCACCCGTGACCCCCACGTTGAACGCCTGGTTATGAATCGTTTCCAGAGGCGCATGGAGGACGCTGTAAAACGCCCGGCAGAGGTCCTGCACGTGAACGAGCGGCCGCCAATGGTGCCCGTCGCCGAACACCGTCAGTTTGTTTTCCAGAACCGCCCCCGCGACCATCACGTTCACCACCAGGTCGAGCCGGAGGCCGGGCGACATACCGTAAACGGTGGCGTTACGCAACATCACGGGATGAAAATGAGCGTCGGCCAGCTTGCGGATCTCCACCTCGGCCTGGGCCTTCGCCCGGGCATAAGCGGTGATGGGGTTCAGCAACCCCTCTTCCGTGATGGGCCGGTCCTCGGGCGAGATTCCGTAAAGGCTACATGAAGACGAAAACAGAAACCGCTCGACCCCGGCCTTCTTGGCCATCTCGGCCAGGCGGGCCGAAGCGGCGCCGTTAATATCATAGGTCAATTGCGGGTCCATCTCCCCGAGAAAATCGGTGGACAACGCGGCCAGATGAATGACCGCCGTCACCCCTTCCAGGTCCGCCTCGGTCACGTCCCGCACGTCCTTGACGATCTGCCGGAACCGGGGCCGGGTTCCATTTTGAAATTCGCACCCCCGGTAAAACCGGGAATCCAGCCCCACCACTTCCAGGGACCGCTCGGTCAAAAACCGGGTCATCACCTGGCCGATGTAGCCCATGTTTCCGGAAATCAGGATCATTGGAGGTTCCTTTTGGGGTTGGAGATCTGTGGGTTGGTCATGAGGACTGGGCCGGCCGAACGCGATCCCGAATTCCACGCGCCGCCGGGGGTCAAGCCATCCCGGCTTGAAATGAGGAGTCCCATAATACCTTTTCGGTTAAACGGGACCTTTACTTAAAGGCGCCTCTCATAATTCATGGAGCGGCAATTCGCCCACCGGCCGGCCAAATCGAGGCTCCTCCGGTGGGACGGTCACAACATCCGCACCAATTCCTGGACCGCTTTAGCAATCCCGTCGGCCACCTCGGCAATGTTCTGCCCCGTCATATAGGCCGGGCCGGAAATAATCTTGTTTTCACGGTCCACGACACAATCGCGGGTTGGACATTCCTGGTGCTTGCTCCCCATTTTCTCGATTTTCTGGCTGAACTCGTTGGTCCCCCCGATGGTCAAGGTGGGATGGATGCCGGACCCGTCGAACACCTTCGCCACCATGGCGGGAGAGATGCACACCGCGGCCTGGGGCTTGTTCTTCTGGCGGAAATCCTTGACCAGCCGCGCCACCTCCGGGTGGACCTTGCAGTTTTCGCCCGTCACGGCGAAATCGCTCAGGTTCTTGGCCGCGCCGAATCCGCCGGGAATGAACAGACCGTCCAGATCCGCCGCGCTCACCTCCCTGATGTCCTTGATCTTGCCGCGGGCGATGCGGGCGGCTTCGACCAGCACGTTCCGTTTTTCCCCTTTCATCTCCTCGCCCGTCAGGTGGTTGATGACATGCATCTGATCCACGTTGGGCGCCATGCAGACCGCCTCGGCCCCGGCCCGCTCGATGGCCAGCAAAGTGGCCACCGCCTCGTGGATCTCCGACCCGTCGTAAACCCCGCAACCGGAAAGGATCACCCCGATCTTCTTCTTGCCCATGACACACCCCCTCGATCGAATGGATAGGATTCCGGTTCCCTCGAACCGGGCCGTTTTCCGGGAATTCGCGCCCATCCCGGACCACCTGTTGTTTCCGGGAACTTTCGAGATTATACTACACCAAACCGACCGGAAACCTGCCTCTCGATCCCACTCGTGGGTTACCTTAACAGCCGGAAGAGGCCGGATCAACCCCATATTAATAATACAGTTTTGCATAATGGAAGATAGCATTCTCCAGTCCATCCGCAGGAGCGGGTTTCCCGAAAAGAGAGTCCGCCTGCTCTTCCTTCCGGTGTACCGGTCTTGCAAGGAACACGGCCTCGCGCTGGCCGACGTGCTCCGGAACCTGGAGGCACAGGACGTTTTCGGGACCCTGGAGGGGGACCACATCGTTTTCAGGTCATCCCGGCATCTGGAAGAAGGGCGGGTGTCCCAGCCCGGGCCGGAACGCGCCCGCGGTTTTTTTGGACTGCCCGGACTGGGCAATCTCGAATCCCTGCAACAATTCGCGCGGGAGCAAATGGCGAAGATGCCACCCGAACAACTGGAACAGATCAAAAAATCGTTCGACAACATGAGCGATGAGGAAAAGCAAAACCTCATCCAGCTTCTCGCCCGGCAATTCAAACCCGGGAGCTGAACCGCACTCCCCCATTCAACCCGAACCCGAAACCCGGACCCATGCTTAAATTCGCCCTCGACATCGACAAACGGGACCGCGTCCCGCTTCCCGGCAATGCCTCCGCCGAAGAGCGGTCGCGCGAGACCTACCGGAACAACCTGTTTCCCTATACCATCGTGCGCGCCGGGCTGGACCTGGCCTACAAGGAACTGGACGACATCCTCAATTATATCGACAACGGACACCAGCCCCCGCCCGATTCCACCCGGCAGGACTGGCCCGCCGATATCCCGGCCTGGTACCGCGAGCGGTTTCTCTGGTCGGCCCATTTCCTCGACATGGAAGATCTGCACGGCCTGCTCGTGGTCCTCATCAAGGCCATGGACTCCTTCGGCACCCGCCAGGGAATGAACGCCTGGCACCTCATGGTCCTTTACGATTGCGTACAAAACATTGCCGCGCTGTACAACCACCTGCTCGAAAACGACCCCGCCAAGGCCCGCGACATCAACCTCAGCAAGGGAACGGTGGTGGATTTCGACGATTTCATCAACCGGTACTGGCCGCATCTGGACTTCACCCTGCTGTCCCGGCCCGATTTTCCCCACCTCCCCCACATGAAACGCAAAGAAACCATCGAGGCCAAAATTCAGGAGTACATTGACGAAGGAAACGAGCCGCTCGCGGCCCTGGAAATGGCGGGAAAAGAACTGCAACTGGAACCGGCGACGATGGCCCTGCTGAGGAGGGACCGGCTGGACCGCCGGTTTATGGAACCCCTACCCCTGCCTTTGGAATGAACCCCGGGAGGGGCTGTTTGACCCGAATGAAATTTCGATGTCGCTCCTGCTGAAAGCGAGGAATCCGGCGGGAACGATAAAGGCACATGCGCCCTCTACCGGGTTGGAGCAAGAATCTTCAGCGCGGACGCGCTTCAGAATGACATCTCAAATGTTAACGCGGGAGCTGGCTCACCTCTCCCACCTTACGCGCACGTTTTGCCTGCTTCCCGTCACCCTTTGACTCCCCCCCTTTGGGCGCGGGCAAAGAGTTCAGATTGCCGGGTCCCCACACGCTTCCCATTTTCTGCACCCCCATGTCCTGGAAGGCAAGTCCCGTCGGGTCCTTCACCTCAAACAGATTCGTATCGACCGCGAAGAGGTCCACCACAAAACCCCGCGAGTCGAACCCGGAGAGACTGATATTCTGGCTGGGGGTCTTGCCGCCGGGCTGGGTGTTCAAGGTCGGATTCGGGACAAGCGTTCCCTGAACGCCCTGGATCGCGTTGACCGTCCGTTCCGTGGAAAGCTCGCCGACCGTCCGGCCCGTGTTCCCAACGGGAAGTAGCGAAGCATCGGTGATCAACCGCTGGTTAAACGAAATCTGGCTCAACAGGGGAGTCGCAACCGAGGCATTCTCTTGTCCCGTCAGCGTTCCCGCGTAAAACACCGTGATATTGCCCTGGGTTCCCGATGTATTGCCCGTAGCGTTGTTGGTGAGCGCGGTCACGTTCAAGCTGTCCGATTCCGATATTTCGATATTGCCCGAAGTACTGTTGGTGATATTGACCGAAGCCACTTGCGTTTCGATGGCTTGATTGGTAGCCCCAAACCCCGCGCTGGTGGTGGCGACCAACCCGCCGTCGGGAGCCGAAATATCCAGGCTCGACCCGCTTTCGTCCGCCACCGCG
>Ga0210019_1003658_pt1 | contig 13929 bp, 15 predicted proteins | sample CryGeyCG2114_020_2_FD_183969 | JGI IMG/M metagenome (GOLD analysis project Ga0210019, IMG submission 183969) | Groundwater microbial communities from aquifer - Crystal Geyser CG11_big_fil_rev_8/21/14_0.20 (SPAdes) (version 2) | ecosystem: Environmental > Aquatic > Deep subsurface > Groundwater ...
TGAATGGTTTTTAGTATTCTTTGTATTTCGTCTAAAGGCATAATATATATTTTTTGATTTAGTAAGTAATAATACTCAAGAGTAGCTCTTGTGTCAATCGCGCGCATTGTGCATAATACGGAAATTATTGACTTTTCCAGTGATTTTTATTATACTGACATGCACTTATTACTGAATATATAATCCATGAACGTAACTGAACTTGCCAGACAACTGAAAACCACCAAAGAAGAGCTGTTGGAAAAACTGCCTGTGCTTGGATTTGATATTGGATTGCGCGCCATAAAAATAGATAACAGCGTTGCTGAACGGATAAGACAGGCCTGGTCAAAAGAACAGCGCCGCCAAAAAATTAGAGAGAAAATGGATAAGCAAGAAATAGCCAAATCAAAGCAAGGAGCAGAATCAACAGCGATTAAAGATATTATTATTCCTGAAAAAATCGCAGTTACTAACTTAGCTGTTAAATTAGGAACTGAAGTAACGCATTTAATAGGGTATTTGATGAAGAATGGGATTATGGCAGCGTTAAACGAGCAGATTGATTTTGACACTGCTTCAATCGTGGCAGAGGACTATGGATTCAAAGCAGTTAAAGGAGCAGAGGAAGACCATCAAAAACAAAATGTGCTTGATATTCATGAAATGAAAAAAACGCGCGCCAAAGATACGCTTGCGCAATCGCGTCCTCCTGTTGTTGTTGTAATGGGGCATGTTGACCATGGAAAAACAACTCTTCTTGACGCTATAAGAAAAACAAATGTTGTTGCCACCGAATCAGGCGGAATTACTCAGCACATTGGCGCGTATCAAGTTGAGGAAAAAGGGCGGGTTATCACATTTTTAGATACTCCAGGGCATGAAGCATTTAAGGCAATGCGCGAGAGAGGCGGACAAGTGGCTGATATTGCCATCCTTATAGTGGCCGCGGACGACGGGCTTAAGCCGCAGACGCTTGAATCCATTAATGTTATACAAAAAGAAAATTTGCCGTTTGTGGTGGCCATAAATAAAGTTGACAAGCCAGGAGCAGACATTGACCGCGTAAAAAAAGAATTAGCTGAAATAAATTTAAACCCTGAGGATTGGGGCGGAAAGACAATCTGCGTTCCTATCAGCGCCAAGAAAGGCGAAAAAATAGATGATCTTTTGGACATGGTTCTTCTTGTGGCTGATATGGAAAAATTTACCGCGGACCCACTCAAGCCAGCTCATGGAGTTATTATTGAGTCCCACATAGACAAGGGCGAAGGCCCGGTCGCGACTGTTTTGGTGAATGTTGGAACTCTTCGCGTTGGAGATGAAATCGCGATTGGAGAGACCTATGGCAAAATAAAATCTTTAAAAGATTGGACAGGAACTGAGGTAAAAGAAGCGCCTCCATCTATGCCTGTAAAAATTTTAGGGCTTAAGTCCACGCCAAAGGTTGGGGATATTTTGAAAGTGGAAGCAATAAACAGAGAAAAGCGTAAAAAGAATCCAAAAAATTATCATTTGGTTGATATTGAGCAAAATCATGCTTTAAGCAAGTACGAGCAAAAGGAAGACAATGCAAACGTTATATCCAAGAATAGAATCAATATTATTGTTAAAGCAGATATGCTTGGTTCTCTTGAAGCGCTTATTGCTTCTATAAAAAAGTTAGAAAATAATCATGTGTCAATCGGCATTATAAAGCAGGGCTTGGGCAATATTACTGAATCAGACCTTATTTTAGCAAAAGATTCAAGCGCGATTATTTATGGATTCAACATAAATTTGAGCCAAGAGGCATTGCGATTAAGCTATGAGCGTACTGTTGAGATTAAAATTTCAAAAATTATTTATGAGCTTTTAGATGATTTAACAGCAAAAGTGAAATCATTCATTAAAACCGAAATTGTTGAGGTAAAGCAAGGAGATCTGCTTGTTCTTAAAGTATTTAAGGACAGCAAAAAGGAATCTATCATAGGTTGCAGAGCAAAGGCAGCTCCAGTGGCTGGCAATTCCAAGTTTCGTCTTTTGCGCGATGGAGAGCCGATTGATGAGGGTCAAATTGTGGAGATTCAAAGAAATAAGCAAGCAGTTGAAAAAGCGGAAGAAGGAGCTGAATGCGGAATAAAAGTTACAAACGCGCGCGGATTCAAAGAAGGCGACATTCTCTCCTGCTTTATTGAGGAAGAAAGAGAAGTATAGATATGCAGGAAAGCTTTAATCAGCTTAAGAGGGAAGTTGAAAAATATGAATCTATCGCGATTGTATGCCATAAGCGTCCAGACGCGGATGCGATTGGCTCAAGCTTGGCTTTTGGCGCGTATGTCGCGTCTTTGGGCAAACAGGTTCAGCTCTACTGCATTGATGAAGCGCCTGAATATTTGTCGTTTTTAGGGGGCATTGAATTATTCAAGAAAGAGCCAGATGAATTTTGGAAAAACGCGCGCGCTATTTGCTTGATTGACTGCGGAGATCTTTCAATGTCTGGCATTGATTTTGAAAATTTTAAAGATAAGGATCTTTTAGTTATTGATCATCATGCCAGCAACAGCGGATATGGGGATGTGAATGTTATAGATAAGAACGCAAGCGCGACTGCTGAGATTTTGTACCAGTATTTCAACTTGATTGGGTTTGATATGGATAAAAATTGCGCTACTAATCTTTTGTGCGGAATATATACTGATACTGACGCGTTTACGAATTTAGGAACTACTCCTAATTCACTGAGCGTGTCATCTAAATTATTAGCCAATGGAGCGAATTTTAAGGATATTACCGCGTACACTTTGCGCAATAAATCAATCTCGTCTTTGAAATTATGGGGACGGGCTTTGGAGAGATTGAGGTTTGATGATAAAAAAGGAATCGCAACCACTATTATCACGCAAGAAGATTTCAAAGAGTGCAATGCTGTGGGGGATGATGCTGAGGGAGTTGCAAATCTTTTGAATCATCTTTCTGGGGTGAAAATGGCTATGGTTCTGCGCGAGTTAGATGGCGGGCAGGTGAAAGGAAGTTTGCGCACTACCAGCGAATTGATTGATGTTTCAGAAGTTGCTAAGCTCATGGGAGGAGGAGGCCATAAAAAAGCTGCCGGGTTTACGGTGCAGGGAAGGATTAAGCAGACCGATACTGGTTGGGAAGTAATATAATTATATGACTGAAACAACTAATCTACATCTTATTCCAACGGTAATAGAAAAAACGCATGCAGGGGAGCGGGCGTATGATATTTATTCTCGGCTTTTAAAAGAGCGGATTATTTTTTTGGGTTCTCCAATTAGCGATGATGTGGCTAATACTGTTATTGCGCAATTATTGCATTTGGATAGCGAGAATCAGGAAAAGGATATTAAGCTCTATATCAATTCTCCCGGAGGTTCTGTTTCCGCGGGTCTAGCTGTGTATGACACTATGCAATACGTAAAATCAAAAGTATCTACTATATGCGTTGGTATTGCCGCGAGTATGGCAGCGACTTTGCTATCTGCGGGCGAGAAAGGCAAGCGATTTGCTTTGCCGAATTCGGAAATTATGCTGCATCAGGTAATGGGCGGGGCTGAAGGACAGGCAAGCGACATCAAAATTCGGGCTGAACATATTCTTAAAATGCATGAGCGTTTGACTGGGATTCTTGCAAAACACACTGGCCAAGATATCAAAAAGATTGAGCATGATTCTGACCGGGATTTCTTCATGAGCGCGGATGAGGCGCTGAAATATGGGATTGTTGACAAGATTATAAAATAGTGCTATGATACTAACTTGTTCATTTTAGCTTTATTTTATTTGCGAAAATGTGTAGCCATAACTGAAAATTACTCAAAATTTGGGTCATTTCCGGCTATGGCTACTACACGGGTAGTCCGCTAGCACAAATCTCTACAAGGAGGCCTGACCATGTCAAAGGACATGCTCGGCATTGCAATAAGAAAGCTCGTGACGCTTCCGAACAATGTGCTCGGTATCGTCTGCGACCTTCTGGAGAAATTGATCGACCCTGAATGGGTCATGGCGTTGAAGAAATTTCTCCGGAAGGAAAATCCTTGGCCAGAACACCAATGGCGCGAGGAGAATGGAGTCCTTTACTTTTCGGTTACGTCCGACGGCGCAACCGGAGAGGAGTGGATTTCCCGTCTAGAGGGCAAAGGATTCCGCGTAAAAGATTCCGCGAAGTCCATTCTCCGTTCGTCCAATTTCCAGCCCACCAGCGGCAAAACCACCGAGGTGGTGGTTCTCAAAGGGATGCTGTTCAGCGACAACGAACGCATCACCAAAAACATACGCGCCAAGGCCAAGAGTGGCGAGTTCACGGGTCGGAATCTCTCTGATCCGAACGCGGAGCTGGCCTGCCTTATCCGAGAAAAGTTTTCGGATGAGGAAATTGAGGCAATGGGCTTGTGGGCGATTGTCGCCATGCACGAACCCATTCAGGATTCTGGCGGCCGCCCGGTCTTGCTCAGTGCCGGCCGCGGCGTCGGTGGCCGCTGGTTGGGCGCGTACTGGGGCGGCCCGGGCAGCGGGTGGAGTCGCGGCTGTGGGTTCGCGTTCTCGCTCGCAAGTTAGACCTCAATTCTAAGGAACTTTGAACTTGGCTCTTTGTTCCTTAGCCCTTAGCCCTGTTCCGATTTTTTGGAGCAGGGCTTTATTTTTGCGTGAAAAAACAGTATGATTAGGTTGGTATTAGGCGAATATGCAGGCAACCACGGTTTCCTGTTGCCGAATCCAGTATCCATACTCCCAGAGTATTTGAAGTTACGGCTTCAAGTAGCGCGGTGTATGCAACTTTCAAAAAATGGAGATACTTGGCGCAAGATATTAAGGCATAGCGATGTCAAATACGATACAGCCCTAAGAGTATTCAAAGAGCAGTGGTATGGATGATATTTTGCGTAATTCTGACGGCAACCCGAACTTGCTCAATGCCAACCGCAACGACGATGGCCGCTGGTTGAACGCGTACTGGGACAACCCAGACAACAAGTGGAATCGCGACTATGGGTTCGCGTTCTCGCTCGCAACTTTCTTCATTTCTCCTCTCTTTTTAGAGAGGAGTTTTGCTTTGTAAGCTGTCCGTTCCAGCCGCCAAGCTGTCTGCCGATTTCATCAAGCGACGCAGAGAGTGCGCCGTACTTTTTGTTGTCCAAAGATTTTGTTTCCCAGAGTACCAACAGGAAGATTTTGATCGTGTCCAGTTTTTGTATTGCCCGCCTGACAAACGGAATTTTTTCTCCACGAACTAGAAAGCTTGCCGCGCAAATTGCTTCAATAATGTCAGTAAACGCGTTGTCAACTTTTTGGCCTAAAGTATATCGGTGTGTTTTTGGCAGTTTCTGATAATAGCCGTACCAAAGCAGATACGCGTTTTTTATCTTTTGCAAAACTGGCAAAATTCTCGGGGGGGGGGGATAGAATATGTCATATATGGGAAAGGTTACTTTTAATGGTAGTTATCAGTATATCATTTCTGTTGATAATCTGCTTGAAGCGTGGCAGGAGTTTGTCCGCGGAAAACGCAAACGAAGAGATGTGCAGGAATTTGAACGCGATTTGATGACAAATATACTTGCGCTTCATGATGATTTAATGAACAAGACTTATCAGCATTCACCATATCACGCATTCAACATATCTGATCCAAAACCAAGAAACATTCACAAAGCAATGAATCAGTTTCGCGCGTATGCACAAAAGGAATCGCGCAATCATACTAAAACTGTCTGGGTGCTCAAGTGTGACATCAGAAAATTTTTTGCTTCAATTGACCAAAATGTTCTCATTGAAATTATCAACGGATATGTTTCGGACACAGATATTCAGTGGCTTATTGCGCAAATTGTATCCAGTTTTCACTCAATACAGAAAGGCAAAGGATTGCCGCTTGGCAACCTTACTTCGCAACTGCTAGTAAATGTGTACATGAATGAATTTGACCAATTTGTAAAGCACAAACTCAAAGCCAAATATTATATTCGGTATGCGGATGATTCCGTCAACCTTGACTCTCAAAAACGTTTATGGTAAGCTGAATTTGCTAATCAATATTAATAATCAGCCATTCAGATCAGTAAGAATTTCGGATAGAAATTACCGGACTCAATTGCAAATTTTGGAATTTTTGACTCCTATAGAAACCATGAAAATTGATTTTTCTCAATAATAATGCGTTTTTGACATTATTTGGGTGCTCACACGCCTGCATGATTTCTATTTTCTATCCAATTCTTTTCTCTAGCAATTGCTGATTTTAGAGAAATAAGAATATGGACACAATACTATTAATTATAATCGTCCTGCTCACTGGGGTCGGTTTTTTGTTGGGATATATAGTGCGCAAACTCATTGCCACGCGCAGTATATCTTCAGCAGAAGCCAAAGCAGAACACATTCTTCAGGATGTAAAACAAAAAGAAAAAGAAATTTTGCTTGATGCTAAAGACAAGGCATTATCTGTTATTGATCAAGCGAAAAAAGACGAAGAAGCGCGCAGAAAAGATCTTTCGCACGCTCAGCAAAGATTAGAAAATAGGGAATCATTATTTGACCAAAAATTGCTTGATTTGGAAAACAAGAACGCGCAATTAACAAATAAGCATAATCAGATTCAAAAAGTAAAAGACGAAATAGTCAAAATTCGGGAACAGCAATTGGAAAAGCTTGAAAAAATCGCGGGCTTATCCCAAGAACAAGCAAAAAATGTCTTGCTTGAGAACATGGAAATTCGCTCAAAAGACGATTTGCTAAATCGCTTGCGCAAGCTAGATGAAGTTGCTTCATATGAATGGGATAAAAAAGCTAAAAGTATGCTTTCTCTTGCAATGGAGCGATGCGCCTCATCCCATGCTGTTGAAACCACAACCACATCCTTGACTTTGCCGTCTGATGAAATGAAAGGCAGAATCATAGGGAAAGAAGGACGCAATATCAAAACATTAGAACAACTCACTGGCGTTGAAGTAATTATTGATGAAACACCTTTAACGCTTTTGATTTCTGGATTTTCTCCTATCCGCCGACATTTGGCAAAAAAAGCATTAGAGCGACTGATGGTTGACGGCAGAATCCATCCCGGTAGAATTGAAGAAACAGTTGAAGAGGCAAAAAAGGAAATTGCTTTGGACATGAAAAAAGCAGGAGAAGAAGCAGCCTATGACGCTGGAGTGGCTGGATTGCATCCAAAACTTGTGCAGATTTTGGGGCGCTTGAAATACCGCACAAGCTATGGACAGAATGTTTTGTCCCACTCAGTTGAAATAGCGCACTTGTCTGTTCTTCTAGCGGAAGAGCTTGGAGCGAACGTGGAGCTAGCGCGCAAAGGCGGGCTGTTGCATGACATTGGAAAAGCAGTTGACCATGAAATAGAAGGCGGGCATCCGCAGATTGGATATGATATTTGTAAAAAATTTGGTCTTCCAGAAGAAGTTGGAAAAATCTGTTCAACTCATCACGAAGATCATCCTGATCAATTAGAGACCTTGATTGTGAAAGTCGCGGACGCTGTTTCAGGAGCGCGTCCTGGAGCGCGAAAGGATACTTATGAGCAATACTTGCAGCGCTTAGGCGAGCTTGAGGATATTGCCAAAGGTTTTGATGGTATTGAAAAAGCATATGCTATTCAGGCAGGCAGAGAAATAAGAGTGTTTGTCCGTCCTGGAGAAATTGATGATTTCGCGGCTCATGAATTGGCTCGGAATATCGCGGATAAGATTGAGGCAGAATTGAAATATCCGGGCGAGATCAAGGTAAATGTTATACGGGAGACAAGAGTGATTGAGTACGCGCGGTAAAATAAACAAAAGGTAAGACCTTTTGAAAAGGTCTTACCTTTACGCAATAAATATGGTATTATCTAATAATCCCTAATTATTAAAATAAATTATTATGGAAGAACAAAAAGGCATATTCTCAAAAATGTCTCCTAAGTCAGGATTTCTGGCTGGCATTGGAGCAGCTCTTGCGGTATTTTTTATGATTGGATTCTTTGTCTTATTGGTTATGGTGCTCGGAGGAAAGGATGACGCAGACATAGCCAAAGACGATAGCGCGAATCCTTCTGTTGCTGGAGAGCAGGACCCAACTAATCCTCAGTATACAGATATTCCTTTGTCAGAAGTTTCTGATTCTGACTGGGTTCGCGGCAATAAAGACGCTAAAATCGCGATTGTTGAATTCACAGATATTGAATGCCCATACTGCCAGCAGTTTCATGAAACCATGGTTCAGGTTTTAGACGCGTATCCGAATGATGTAAAATGGGTGTATCGGCATCTGCCTCTGCCAAGTTTGCATCCAAACGCCCCAAAGGACGCGGAAGCAGCTGAGTGCGTTGGCGAATTAGGTGGGCAAGAAGCGTTTTGGGAATATGTTGATACTTTATATTCATCAAGCTTATCTGGGGTTGATCAGTTAGTAGAGTTGGCAGTTGGCCAGGGTATTGATCGTGACGCGTTCAGAACTTGTTTGTCATCTGGCAAGTATACATCAAAAGTAAGCGCGCAAGCAGATGAAGGCGCGCAAGCGGCTGAAGCATCCACATATCTGGATAGTGACCCAAGCAATGACGGCAGATGGGGAACCCCGTTTTCCGTGATTGTATATGGAGACCAAAAAATTCCTATTCCTGGCGCGTATCCGTTTGAATACGTACAGCAGGTAATTGATCAATTATTGGCACAATAAATAATATGCCAAAACAACCAAAAAAAATGATTGAACTGTATCAGTTTGAGCAGTGCCCGTACTGCAAAAATGTGCGTTTGGCGCTGACCGAATTGGGTTTAAGCTATATCAATCACAATGTGCCGTTTGACCAGGATAAGCGGGATGCGGTTGAAAAGATTTCAGCCCAGAGGGCTGTGCCTGTGCTGGTTGACCCTAATACTGATACTATTATCGCGGATGATGATGATAAGGCAGTGGCGTATCTTAAGAAGCAGTATGGGTAAGTAATGTATTTTGAAAGAGCCCGCAGATATCTGCGGGCTCTTTTGTTTTGGGGCTTGCACCGCGTTCTTTGAGCGTGGTGCATTTTATTTGCTATAATTAACTCATGCACACTCTATTTTCTTCTTTATTATTGAGCGCGTTTTTTTCTGGGTTCCTTTTGTTTGGGCTTTATGGCCGGGATAGATTTGATTTTGATATTATCAAAACCGGTAAACCGCTTGCTCTGCCGCGCAAGGTGGTTGTTTTGTTGTTGATTGTGGTGGGCGTGGCATGCGCGAGTTTTGCGTATGCGGCTATGGCGCTTTCCGGTCCGGCTCTGCTGCAGATGTACTATATTGGTTTGTTTTTTGTCGCGTTCTGTATTGGCGTGTTTTTCCTGCTTCCGATTCAGCGTCTTTTGCATCGCTTAAGCATCAGCATTGGTATTGCCCTGCTTTTTTTGTGGCTGGCGCTCGCGCTTGGCATGCCTTGGCTTGGGAATTTTTATATGGCCGCGTCTTTACTATGGATAGCGCCGTTCGTGTTTCATCGCTGGCGCATCAGGCAATTTCATTTTATTGTGTTTATCCTGGTATTCACTGCAGTTGATATCATAAATATCTATTTCATGGACCAGAGTATGATTTTTTCTGATGCTGATTTTGCTTTGAACGCGATTGTACGCTTCGGCGAGTTTGAATTGGGGATTGGGGACTTTTTGTTCGCGTATCTTACGGTTGAGGCAGTGGCGCGATATGCTGATACGCGGCCTGCCGCAATGCTGGCGCTATTTCTCGGCTTGCCGCGGTTCTTGATTCGCGTGCTCGTTCCCGCGGCCGCAGGCATGGTATTTCCTTATACTATATTTATGATGCCGATTGTGCTTTTCGTGCTTTGGTATTGCCACAAGAGTAAAGAACGCGGTAAAGTAAACACATGCTAGAAGAACACCTAAAACAATATTTCAAATTTGATTCGTTCCGGCCGGGCCAAAGCGAGGTTATTCAGAGCATTGTTGATAAGCATGACACGCTCGCGATTATGCCGACCGGAGGCGGAAAATCGTTGTGCTATCAATTGCCGGCGTTAATCAATAATAGCTTGACGCTGGTTGTCTCTCCGCTCATCGCGTTGATGAAAGACCAGGTTGATGCTTTGCAGGCGCGCGATATTCCGGCCGCGTTCATTAACAGCTCTCTTGATGGGCGCGACATCCGCGAGATAGAGCAGGATGTGCGGGACAGGTCTATCCAAATTTTGTATGTGGCGCCGGAGCGGTTTAAGAGCCAGCAGTTCTGCCGGCTTTTGAGCGAGATTGATATTGGCTTGTTCGCGGTTGACGAAGCGCACTGCATTTCCGAATGGGGGCATGATTTCAGGCCTGACTATCGGGCAATGGCCAAGCAGATTGATTTTTTGCGCAAACGGCCCATTGTCGCGGCTTTTACCGCGACTGCCACGCCAGAAGTGAACAATGATATTGTAAAGCGCTTGCAATTGCGCGAGCCGCATATTTATGTGCGTGGTTTTAACAGGCCGAATTTACATTTTTTCGCGCGTGAGGGTTTAAAGGATCAAGAGCGAATTAACGAGGTTTTGCGTCTTGTTAAATCAATGCAAGGAAGCGGGATTGTGTATGCTTTGCGCAAAAAGGAAACAGAGGAAATTGCCGCGTTTTTATCGGAGAATGGAATTAAGGCCGTTGCATATCATGCTGGTTTGGATAAAAATTTGCGCACCCGCATCCAGCAGGAGTTCATGAATGACCAACATAAGGTGATTTGCGCGACTATCGCGTTTGGCATGGGCGTTGATAAGGCAGATGTCAGGTTTGTGATTCACGCGGGCATGCCAAAGACATTGGAAGGATATTATCAGGAAGCAGGCAGAGCTGGCAGGGATGGAGAAAAAGCATATTGCATCCTCTTGCACGCTGGCAAGGATAATTCTTTGCATCATTTTTTCATCAACAACAGCATGACGCAAATGCGGGAGCAAGGCAAATCCCAAAGCGAGATTCAGTCGGTTGTTAATGTTAAGTACGAACAGTTGCGCGCTATGCAGAATTACGTGCAATCCAATTCTTGCCGCAGAAAAGCGATTCTTGAATATTTCGGGGATCCGGCTGTTAAGGATTTTGATAAAGGATGCAAAAGTTGCGATATTTGTTTGCATCATAAGTGGAGTTCGGAATCTAAGGAAAAGGCGATTGTTGATAAGGCTCTAGATAAATCACCAGACAAGAAGGGTAAAATGTCTGGTACGATTATGGAAACCGTGAAGCTGTATCAAGCAAATCAAACTATTGAAGAGATTGCCAAAATTCGCTCTATTTCCGAGCGCACTGTGTTTGGCCATCTTTTGGAGTGGTATATCGCGGGTGGTGATTTTGCTGTTGATGAGTTTATTACTAAAGATGAGGAAAAACAAGTTTTTGAGGCCATGGCGCGCGCTGGAGATTTGTCAAAATTAACTCCAATCAAGGAACAGTTGCCGGAGGATTTTGAGTGGGAGAAGATTAAGATTGTGGTGGGGAAGGTGAAGAGGATTCGGATTTGACATTGCTTTTCAGATATGATACAATAGTGTCATAAATATGAAAAGTAGAAAAAATCTATTAGAACAATTAAAGATTTTGCCTTATTTTAGCAAAAAAACGATAATACAGCTAAACAAGCAGTTTGGTTTTAATCTTAAGGACTCAACAGTTGATACCTATATTAGCCGTTTTTTACAGAATAAGGAGATTTTGCCGCTCAAAAACGGACTATATGTGTCTGCTGATTTTTTGGATAAACATAGGAATGATATTTCTTATGTGTTTTATCTTGCCAATATACTGCGCAAACCATCATATATTAGCTCTTGGTCTGCTCTTCAGTACTATAATCTTGCTACAGAAGCAATATATTCTATTACATCAGTGACTCCTAAAGTTACCAGAAGTTATAAAACAAAAGCAGGTAATTTTGCGTATCAGTCAATGCAGAAAGATTTATTCTCTGATTTTTTGTTAGTTAAAGGCGAACCTGCCTCTTCGGCTGGCAAGTTTGATTTTTTTATCGCGACTCCAGCAAAGGCCTTGTTTGATTTGTTATATTTTAAAACCCATCAGTTCCGCGGTGTTCAGATGAAAGACATCAATCCTTTGATTAAGGAATTGCGGATAGATTTTGATGAAATGGACAAAGATGAACAGTCTAAATTTTATACAATAATTAAAAAATATTTATCTTATGAGTGAACAAATTCTTGCCATTTTAAAAAGAAAGCTTGATGATCTTGCTTCTAGTGGAGAGGTTGACGCTGAAACGCGCCGCAATGTGCTTAAAGAAGAGCTGCAGTTTTATGTGCTTAATTTTATTTATTACCATCCAGAATACAACAATTGGATTATGTATGGCGGAAGCGCACTTCGCATAATACATGACCTGAATAGAATGTCTGTTGATTTAGATTTTGAAGTTTCTCACGCGATTACTGAAAAGTTTTTAGATGAATTAAAAAAGGAAATTGAGAAATATTTTACAAATAATTATGGAACTGACAAAGATTTTCTTAGTATCAAGATTGTTAATGGACGAGGTTTGCTTCTTAGGTTTCATGTTGGCAATGCGCTGGGCATTGGGCATGCCTCACAGCAGGTACATGTAAAAATTGATCTTAACCATTTTTCCGCTCCAAAGACCGTGACAGAGCGCAGGCCCATAAACCAAGATCAGTTTTCTTTTGTGATTGTGGCATATAATATGTCCGCGCTTATGGCTAGCAAGATTGCGGCTATTTTTCTGCGAGGAAGGCGCGGTGTGGGCGCGAAAACGTACGAAGAAAAGGGGCGTGATATTTACGACCTTTTATGGTATATGAATAAAAAAGTAGTTCCTGATTTTGATTATCTAGTTGCCAAAGGCATTGATGTATCTGATCTACGCGCGCTTTTTGATAAGCTTACATTGCAAATGAATAAGGTAAGCAATGATAATCTTAAACAGGATCTTGTTCCGCTTTTTGTTGATAGAACTTATATTGAAAATTGGCTTAAAAATTGGCTGGAGAGTTATTTGCGGCTGGTTGAGGAATATGATGTTCGCACTCTAACAAGATTGGCATATGTTCGTGTACACCAGGATTTTAGTACAGATGTTTTGTCATTTTCGTATATTTATAATACTGAAAATGGAGAAATTGCCAGGATAATATGTCGTCTAAGCGATTATTGGATTCATTTCAGAGAGGGAGATTTGCTAACAAAAATAAACGAAAAAGTTGTTGCGTTGGTAGAGGGCGATATAAAAGACAATCTGAGCCATAAACAGAAGCAGTATATTTCATTGTTTTATGAAAAAGTGGAGAAGTATCTTAAAAAGACAAATAGGATTATGCTTGGTGTTGGAATTACCACAAAAGTCGTTAGAATGACCGCGGATAATTTGAATCAGAAAGAGCAAATTGTTTTGAATAAATCTGCTTTGCTTTCTTGCGAGCTTGATGATTTATTAAAGTAATTTTAGTTATTTCCAATGAAACAATCCCAAGCTTTAAAGCATCTAAAATCAGGCAAGAATGTTTTTCTTACCGGCCCTGCGGGCAGTGGAAAGACCTATCTTTTGCGTGAGTTTATCGAACATCTCAAATCAAAAAAGAAAAAACACGCAGTAACAGCATCAACAGGAATAGCGGCCACACATATTGATGGCACAACGCTTCATTCGTGGGCTTGGGAGAGGGCTAAATTGCGTGTGTGTTATTTGGATGAGCAGTTTAGGCATGAGGATGATGATTATTTGGATTTCTGCGATAATGAATCGTATCCAGAGTTTCAATTATGGATATATTAAAAATTAGCTTAAAGTCAAATAATAGATTTTGTGGTATAATATTTTATATACAATATGGGTAAAGTTAAATCTATAAATAGGCATAATTTGAAAGTCGCGCGCATCAATATGGGTTTTGATGTTTTTTACGCGTCAAAAAGAGTTTCCTCAGTAAAAGATATAGTTTCACAATGGGAAAAAGGAGATGCTT
>Ga0210019_1003661_pt1 | contig 13925 bp, 11 predicted proteins | sample CryGeyCG2114_020_2_FD_183969 | JGI IMG/M metagenome (GOLD analysis project Ga0210019, IMG submission 183969) | Groundwater microbial communities from aquifer - Crystal Geyser CG11_big_fil_rev_8/21/14_0.20 (SPAdes) (version 2) | ecosystem: Environmental > Aquatic > Deep subsurface > Groundwater ...
GCGTAGCGGCGTAGCATCAGGATGGACTTGGGAACACCGATGCGCTCATCGAGCTGGCTTTCGTACTCCAGCGTGATGAACCCCTGGTAGCAATGGCGCTTCAGCATGCGGAAAATGCGGCCATAGTCGAGTGTCAGCTCCTCACCGCCTGGGCTGAGCCGATGGACCTTGGCGACGACGTGCGGCGCGTACGGCAGCGACCGCTCCAGCCCGGCATACACATCCGCTTCGCGGTAGTTCCCGACATCCAAGTTGATGCGCACCCATGGGCTCTCAAGCTCGTGGATCAGCCGCAGCGTGGTGCGTGAGTTCGAGAGGAACCCGCCCTCATCGTGCGGCTCCACGACCAGCGTCACGCCGGCTTGCGCCGCGTCGCGCGCGACGCGGCGCACGCACGCCACCATGCGGGGCCAGCGGCGAGCCGCCTCGCCCGGCGGCGCCCATCCGGCGAAGATTCGAAGGCACGGCGCGCCGAGGATCACTGCGGTGTCGATCCACCGCCGCACGTTGTCGACCTGCCGGCGCCTAGCAATCGCCGTGGGCTTGCCGAAATCGTTGCCCGGCGAGAGGCACGCGATGCTCAGCCGCCCATCGGTGCAGCGTTTGCGCACCTCAAGCCAGCAGCGGCGCGTGCGGCTGGGCATTTGCTCAGCGATGATGTCCACCCCGCCCACCTGCAACTCCTGCGAGCAGATCCGCAGCCACTCATAGAACGTGAGGCGCCGGCGCTCAAGACTGCGGTGGTACGACCAGCTGCAGCAGCCGAGTTTCATGCGCGCCCCGTCGTCAGCTCAACCCACCGGCGGGTCTTGGCCGATTCATACGCCGCCAGGAGCACTTCGAGTGTCGCGCGGCCCTCTGCGCCGGAAATGAGCGGTGGTGTGCTGGTGCGAATGCTGCGAATGAAGGCGGCGTACGCCCCGCCCTGCCGGCTGCCGTCCGGCACCTTGGGATACTGCACCGGACGGTCAAACTGGTTCGGATCACCGCGCCGGCGGCTCAACTCAAGCGCCACGCGAGGACCGCGGCCGAAGCTCGTGCGCAGCGTGCCGCGATCGCCATAGCAGACGGTCGAAATCTCATAGGGCTGCGTCGTCCAGCTGGCGTCAAACGCGCCGAGCGTGCCGTCTTCAAACTCCAGGATCGCGGCGGCGGCCTCCTCCACCTTGAGGCGCTTGTGCAGCGTCGATGTGCGGCAGCACAGGCGCCGGATGCGCTTGCCCGAAAACCACCGCAGCAGATCCACGATGTGCGCGCCGACATCCATGAGCGCCCCTCCGCCTGAGAGCCGCCGGTCGGTCAGCCAGGTCTTGGTGGTGCCGGCCCAGTACTGGGGCCCGGCGTGGCCCAAGCGGCCGCGCACTTCCCGGATCGCTCCGATCGCTCCGGCGCGCAGCAGCCGGTGGGCTGTTTCATGCGCGGGATCAAAGCGCTGCGTCTGTTCGACCATGAGGACCCGGCGATGGCGCCGCGCGGCGGCGATCATCGCATCAGCATCAGCCAGCGTCGTCGCGATGGGTTTTTCCACCAGGACATGTTTGCCCGCCTCAAGCGCGGCAACGGCGATCTCGGCATGCAGCGCATTCGGCACGTTCACGGCGACCGCATCGACGTCGGCATAGCGCAGCATCCGGCGCCAGCTCGTCCACACCAGGCGCTGGTCGATGTGAAACTGCCGGGCCATGCGCAGCGCGCTGGTTCGGTTGATGTCAATGAGCGCCGCCACCGCGGCGTGGCGGTTGTGCGCCAATTGCGGCAGCGCCAACCGTTCGGTGATTTTGCCGCACCCGACGATCGCGAACCGGACGGTGCGCATGGGATTTGGTTAGCTTAGCCGACGGTGCGGGGCTTGTCAAACATCCTCCAGCCCTTCACGATCGCTCCTGCGCTATGGTATGCTTTCACCGTAGTGACAATTCGGGTCCGTGGACTCCGTTGAGAAAGGCAAACCCCGAGTAATCGGGGGACGCAAAACCACTGGCCCTTCGGGCCGTAAACGGTGAACCGTGAACGGTGAACGGTACACCCCACCCGAAGGGTGGCAGGGTTGCCACAGGGAGGATGCCTCTCCAAGCACGGAGAGGCATTATGTTTGCGATGCGCATCGACCGCTGGCTCGTGGTGTTGGCGTTCGGATGGCTGGCCATGATGGGCACCACCGTTGCATGGGCGGATTCGGACAGCGAAACGGTCCAGGTCCTGATCATCATTCCCGAACGCTCTCCATCCACATCGGGCGCCACCCGTCTGGCCTCTGCCTCACCGGCGCCTGAGCCGGCCCACGCACCCGTCACCGCTGCACCGACTCCAGGATCAACGACGAGTGCTTGGATCCAAGACCAGAACGGCCCGGTGCTGCGCCATACCTATACCGAGCTGAACTAGGGCGTGGTCAGCAGCTGCACGGCAAACGGGATTTCGCCGATCGTCGCCCCCGGTTCGACCTCGATCGCGCGCTCGCGCTCTGACGTGAGCGCATAGCCCACCGGCAGATCCTCCTCATAGAGCTGCACGACATACCGGCCCGGCATGACCTGCTCGAACTCGGCCAGCCCGTCATCGGATGAGCGGCGGAACTGCTCGCCGGGCTGCAACACGACCGCGATCCCTTCCAGCGGCTCTTCGGTATCTTGGAACTGCCCATCGCCGTTGCCGTCGAGAAAGACCCGCGCGCTGACCGCCCCGGCCTCCTGGATCACGAATGTCATCGCCAGCCGCTTGTTGCGGCCCACGCTCACCCGCTGCGCGCTCTCGCGCACAGTCCAGGTCTCCGGCAGGCTGGCAGGGTCCAGCGTCACCGTGTGCGGCCCGGGAACCACCCGCGAGAAGCTGAAGTAGCCCGCCTCCGTGGTCACGGCCTGGCGGCCCGAGGTGTCGAGCAGCACGACCGCTTCAATGACCCCAGGCTCGCCGGGCTCAGCGCGCCCGTTGCCGTTGGCATCCTGCACCACACGCCCGGCGATGGACCCAAAAGCCGGCTGCGAGCGAAAACCGAAGCTTTGGGACAACAGGACGAAGACCGACCAGTCGCTGGGGGAGCGCCCGCGCTCGCGGTCGATGTCGTACGAACCGACGCTATATTCGGCGGTGAGGGCGCGCTCCGGGCTCATCTGCCAGCGCATCCCGGTCGCTCCCGCCAATGTGTCGGCGCCGACCGCCTCTTCGGTCGCGTTGCGGGTGTAGCTCGTGTTCCAGTACACGCTGAGATTCGGCTTGATCTCGTAATTGACGTTGAAGGATGTGGTCGAGTTCCAGTTATCCGGGCTGTCTTCAAAGACGGACCTCGTCAAGAGCTCGCTGAGATAGATGCTGGAGCCCCAGCCGAATCCCTTGAAGATCGAGCCACCGAACGCGTGCGAATACGAATCGCTGGCGGAGGGCTGGTGGGTGCGCAGGTGGTTGTAGTTGAGCAACAGGCGGGTGTCCCACGCAAACGGCATCGCATAGTCGGTGCGGTAGAGCCGGGTCCGGTTGCTGGAGCCCGGGTCTGGGCCGGAGGGATCGGAGAGGAAGTCGCTGAAGCTGAGTGCTACCGTATGCTCCCACGGCAGCCGGTAATTCGTGGACAGCGACAGCGCTTGGTTGTCTTGGGTGATCCGGTGCGGTTCATCATCCACATTATTGCCGTAGAGAAAGCCGTAGGCGGACGCGGAGAGCCGGTCGTTGAACTGGTGGTTGGCGTACAGGTTCCAGCCTTCGAAGTCGTTGTAGTTCACCGGGTTTTCCACCGACGCGTACCGGTCGCCCACGAGTTCGTAGGTCACCCCGAGGCTGGAGCGCTCTGTCTCCCAGAACGGGTTGACACGCACATCCCAGTCGCCTTTGCGCGCCTTGGAATCGTTGTCAGGCGCATAATCCGCGCGCGCGAGCGAGGTCGAGAGACCTAGGTCATACGGGAAATCCAGCGTCAGATCGGCGAACGACACGAGGTTCTGCCTGGGGAGCGTGCTGGTGGCCACAAGCTCCGGCAGATCGACCTCGTTTTCCAGCAAGAGCACCGACGTGTTCAATCTGGCCCAATCGGCGGGCTGCATTTCTTGCCCCACTTGGAACAAATGGCCCAGATATTTCACCTGGCGCGTGGTGCCGGGAACCACCGTTTCGGTCATTCCACCGAGAAAACTCGTCGCGAGCCCCTGGTCCCAGGCTTTGCGCAGCTTCAATCCCGTGACCGATTCGGACTGGCCGCGCAGCGGGTACAGGTTCGTCGACTGATCGAAGAGGCCGATGAACAGATCCGGTTTGCTGAGATTCAAGTACGTATAATCGTGATCGAAGATGCCGCCCCGGTCCTTGCGGCTGGACTCTCCGCGGACGTCGAAGTCATAGGCGCGCCCGGTCACCCCATAGATCAGCGTACGGTCCGAAGGACGCAAGTGCGGATCGCGGTAGCCGTAGGACACCCTGCCGGTCAGGTCGATGTCCGGGCGGGCCGCCTCGGGGATTTCGCCGCTGAACTCCGCCGGCGCGCTCGCCCGCTGGGCCAGCGCTTCCTGCGCGGCTTCTTCTTGAAGCTCTTCCGCGGATTTCTCCACCACGTACGTGCGGAAGTCCCCGGACGTGATCGTGCGAACCACGAACGCCTGCCGCCCGGGATCAAAGAGCGTTTCGACCCCGAAGAAGTCCCCCACCTCCTGCTCGGTCAGCATCGGCTCATCCCCGGGCGTCGAGAGCGCGATCGATTTGATCTCACCGTTCGGGAACACGAGCTGGTACTGCCCTTGCCCAAGCTCGATGAGGCTGACGTAGCGCGCCGCGGCCAGATCGCGCAGCGGGATGCGCGGCTCGCCGTCCACCACCTGGATCGGCCGCTGCAGCGGCACCTCGACATCGTCGATGAACAACCCGATCTGCCCGACGCGGGCCACTCGAGCCGCCGCCACAGGAATCCGCGGCGCCTCTTCGGTAGTTGCAGGCGTTTCGACGATGGATCGCTCGGCGGACTCGGCCGCTTCGATTCGCCCTAGCGCGGCGGCCATGGCTGCTTCCATGGCGCTCATCCGTTTCTCAGCGGCTTTATCTGGGACCGTTGATACCGGCGGTCGAGCAGATGGAGTGGGGGCTGCCTGAGATGGCTCAGCATCACCAGTCCGGGGCGCTGCAGGCTGAACTTCGACGAGCGAATCGAGCGACGCCTCGATGGCCTCGGCGCGCTGTTGGCGAGACCGGTGAATCAGCGCCAGGTAGTCGCGAGCCCCTTGGTGCGCCGGCTGGATCAGCAGTAGCTTGCGGAACTCGTGCTCGGCATCTTCATAGTTGCCGCGGTCGTAGCGCCGTTTGCCTTCTTCAAAGAGGATCTCTGCGACACCGGCAGCGGTGTTCGCGGACTCGCTCGTCCGTGCGGCAAGACTTGGCCCGGCCGCACCCATCGTCAGGATGGCAAGCAGACCGTAGCGCAGCGTTCCACGCCAGACCGCCGGCTGAAGGGATTTCATCGCTAGCGGACATCGAAGGTCTGCTCACCGACGAGCAGGTAGCGCGTGCCGTAGTCGATCTCGGCGCGCAGCCGGTAGGTCCCGGGGGGCAGCGGCTCGAGCTCGACGGAAAATTGCCGCACCGACTTCGGCAATACCCCAAGGCGTTGCGGGTTGAACTCCACTTGCGCGATGCGCTTCTCTCGCGCATCGAGGATCTTGATGCGGCCGCTGGGGCGGATGAGGACGTTGCTGTCGTTGAACAGCTCGACCAGCGCGCTGGAGGCCGACAGGACGCGCAGGTTCGCGATCTTGGCCTGGTAGACCTCGGTTTTGGGGACCGTGATCTGTGTGAGCGCCCCGATGCGGAAGTTGACGCCCAAACCTTTTTCGGTGTAGGTGGGGAGCGTCTCGAAGAAGACCATGGCGTAGTAGCCGCCGCTAGCACCCTCAGGCAGCTGCACGCTGACGCGGGCCTCTTGCACGCCGCCGGCAGGGATGTCGAATTCCGATGGGATGACTTTGACCCACTTCGCCGCCGACCACGCCGTGCTGCCCGGCTCGGGGAAGTCGTTGGTGCCGTCCGGCAGGAAGATCACATCGTTGACGTACGCCTTGATATGGATGGGCTTGTCGGAGCGGTTGTTGATGCGCACCGTCTTGCCGCGCTGCTTACCGGCAGGGATCGAGAGCTCGATGCGGGATGGTTCAACGCTGAAACTGAACGCAAGAGCTTGCTGACACCACAGAAGCACAGAGGAGACACAGAGGCACAGAGACATGCCGAAAACTGCCGCTCTGTGTCTCTGTGGAATTCTATGGCTCTGTGGTGTGGTCACAGCATCTCCGTCAGCGTGAAGCGGATGGTCGTCGAGTACGATCCGCTGGGTTGCTCCTCGGGGATACGCAGCTGATAGCGGAACTGGAACGTCACCGACTGGCCGGAGGCCTCCGCGGGCGTGCTGATATAGACGAGCTGTGGCACGAGCGTGAACGCGGAGAATTCGCGCGGGTGTGTGAGCGTGCCGCTCCCACTGGTGGAGATCACATGCCACCGAAACGCGTCCAGCGGAATCGTGTGGCCGCCGCTGCTCAGCGGTTGGATCACGCTGACCTTCAGGTACCACGCCTGGCCATTGGTCGAGCTGCAGGTGATCTGGTTGTGGTAGCCGCCCTGCTCTGCGAGCGTTTTTTCCTCGTCAAGCTGCATGCGGCCGAAGAATACGGACCGGTGGTCTGTCGAGAGTGTGAGCGCGGCCTGCGCAGGCGAGGCCGCAAGGACCCAGACAACCACCGCGGCCGCCAGACGCAGGGGCACGGGGCAAGAGACAGGGGGTAAGGAAATCACGCGCTTCCCTTGTCTCCTGTCTCCTGTCTCCTGTCTCGAAGTTTTCATGGAGTTTCCGCCATCGTGAAAATGACTTCGCCGACGTAGGTGCCGGCTGGGGCGTCTTCCGGAGTGGTCAGGGTGTACTGGAATCGAAGGATGACCTCCCGGCCTTTCTCATCCGCTCCCTGGCTGGCATAAACCAGCACCGGATCGTCGTCGAATGGCTTCGCATCCTGGCGGCCTCCGGCCGGCTCTGCCGCTCCGGTGAAGTCGACGACCCGCCAAGTGAGGCTGTCCGCCTTCAGCGGACGGTTCGTGTCCAGATGCCGCAAGCCCAACAGGTGCGCTTTGAGGTACCACGGACGGCCGGCGTTCGAGCGGCAGCGCAGCTCATTAAAAAACCGGCCGCCGCCGAGCGTGGCGGGCTGGCCGGGGGTCACCGAACCGAATGCAAGATGCGGGTTATCGAGCGTGCACTGAAATACCGCGGCGACTTCAACGGAGGCGGACAGATCTTGAATCCGCTCTTCAAGGGCGAACGCTGGAGAGGGATGGAGCATCGCGCCGGTGGTCATGCCGACCACCAGCGTCGCCACACACGGCGGAAGCCACCTCCTTCTAAGGACGCTCGGCATCAGGAGCGCCTAAGACCATCCGCCCCGCACACCTGCGACGTGCTCGCAGACATGCGGGGCGACAATGGTCTCAGTTGCGTTGTTGGGTTAGTTCGATGTCAGTGTGTAGGTGATAGAACCCGAGTACGTGCCGGACCGGATCCCGCCAACGTTCAAGCGGTAGGTGAAGGGCACGATGCCGCTGAACGGCTGGTTCAGCGCGCGGGTAAACGTGCTGGCCTTTTCCCAGTCATCGGTATTTTGATCACCGTCATCGACGGTCGCGGTACCCGCGATCGGCGTTTGGGTTCCCGGCTCAAAAAAACCGCCGCACCACACGCTCAGGACATCCGACAGCGGCTTGCTGCCGACGGTGCCGGTGACGTTCGCGGAGAGCGTCAGCGAAGCGCCGTTGGCCACGAGGCTTGCCAGGTGCCAGTTCTTCCCAGTCTCGCTGCGGTACGGAGCATACATGAAGCCGGCATTGCCGCTCGCGCCCTGGTTATCCTGGTCGTCAAACCGATCGAACACCAACTGTGACGCGGAAAATCTTGTCACGGAATTCTGATCGCGAGTGAGCGTCAGGCTCGCCCGCGACGCGACATTGGCCGACACCGTCATATTGGCATTTGACGTCGCGGCCCATACAGGCACGGCATACGTGGCCAACGCCATGGCTGTGATCGTGCGAACCATCCCTCCCACATGCTTCATAGGCGTTCCCCTCCTAACCCAGACACCCACACCGCCCGCCTCAGGCGGTCCGGATGTACTCCGTTTGCGAAGGTGGAAATGTAATGAAAATATTGTAATAACTAACCCCCTCCTTTGCAACAAAAAAATCGTGGTATTTTCTGCTATAATCCACCAGAAATGCCTAATGCCTTCGTGCCTGCGCCCATCACCACCGAGCCCAACACGACGCACTATGAGTGGGCCGGCCGCACGCTCCAAGCCCTCCTGAACGCCAACCAACCGGTATCCGAAACCTGGCCGTTCTTCTCCGGACCGCAAAAACCGGCACGGATCGCCGGTGCTGACGGCTCGCTGACCATGGAAACGCTGGTGACCCGCCACCCGGAGGTGCTGGGGCCCAACGGATGCGACCCAGAGAACCAGCGGCAGAAGTATTTCTTCGTGAAGTTCCTCGATCCGTCCGATTTCCCCGCGTTCGCGTATGTCGGGTTTGCGCCGGAAGCGGTCGCCGCACTGCGCAAGCCCGGCGATGAGTTCAAGGCGTACGTTGCGGAGCTCCTGTGGCGCGACCGGCAGGCGCTGGAAACGCTCCTCCCTCTGGTGCACCCGACACTGTCGCAGCGCAGCGACTTCGAGGCGTTTAAAGCCGCCTACAAACAGTGGGCGATTGCGCAAGCCGCGGCCAACTGGGAAGGCCAGGCGCGGATGGACCTCGCGCGGTTCGTCGACGCGGCGCGCGTGTCCGAGGCGGCGGCGAGCCTGGAGTCTCAGCGCCAAGTCCGGCGGCTCATCGTCTCGCTGATGCATCGCATCGATTTCAAACCGGATCAAGCCATCCTGATCGAAACCCCGACGCTGCATGCCATCGCCGGCCTGTCGCTGCAGCTCCACCCGAAAGCGCCGGGTAATTTCTTCCCGAAAGACGAGCTGTGGATCTACGAAGAGGTGCGGTTGCCCGATGGCCGCATGAGCTGGGTGCTGGTGGAACCGCAGCGGACGTTCGATAAAACCGAAAGCGGCGCGGACTTCTTCACGCCGTTCGCCTGGCAGGGGAAGGAGCGCGCCGGACGCATTGGATTTCGCAAGACGATCTCGCGGACATACCTCGAGGACTTCGTGCGACTCATGGATGCAACACCGCACCCGCAAGCTCACTACGTGCGGCGGCCGCAGCGCATGATGATTGCCGGGGGAACCACCGAGGGCGGAGCGGAGTGGTTTCGCGTGGTCGAGGAAACGGCTTGGCCGTACTTCCTGGTTCGGCAATTGCGTTTTCACAGCGCCGGGGCGGCCACCATGCCCTGCCCGCACCATAGCTTCATCGAGCTGCATGCCACCCGCGGCGCCGTCACCGTCGAGCTGCAAGGCGCTTCAGGCCCGGCGGCCTCATGCATGGTGACGCCGGCGCGCGCGGTGTTCCTTCCCGCCAACCTGCCGTACCACACGTTGACGTTCCGGGCAAGCGAACCGGCCCGGCTGCACTTCTTCACGCGGCCCCTGTAACCGGCAAGCCGCGCTCCGCGGCCGCGCAGGCCGCCCCCAAGACCCCCGCATCGCCTGAAGTCGCCGGCACCGCCACGATCCTGATATCCGCCAGGCCTTGCTCGGCCAGGCGCTCGAGCGCCCGATGACGCACCCGCACGCCCAAGCCGCGGCTTGAGCCGACAAACCCTCCAAAGAGAAACCGCTTCGCGCCGCGCACGAGTGCGCGATCCGCCTGGCTCCAGGCCCGATCCGGCTCATCGACGTGGCGCAGCACCCGTCCATCGGAGGGCGTCTCCAACCGCACCTTGGCAACCTGGCCCTGATGGAGCGCGTGGATGATCGCCGCCAGCACATCCCCGTATTCATCGGCAATGCGCTCGGCCACTTGGCGGTGCGAGGCGGGTGCGGCCGCGCCGCAGAGAATTTCATCGAGCCGCCCGCCCCGCGCAGGTTCAATCGGCGGGGAAAGCATTTCGTTGGCTGTGGCGACGCGCCGGGCGATCGCCGGCCCGGTAAAAACCTCCTCGGCGGTCAGGGTGCCGTCGCCGATCCCGGGCACTTGCATGTCAAAGAGATGCCCATCAGTCACCGGCGTGACGGTACCGCCGCGGCTGATGCGCGCCACGCCTCCGCCCATGCCGGTCCCCGGCCCCAGGTACACCACGGTCTCGCCCAACAGGTGCGGGCGCGTCGAGGGATCGCGCAGCAAGGCCGCCAATCCGTAGCGCATTTGGGAGATTGCGTCATTTTCCGCCAGCACCTCCAGGTGCAACCGCCGACGCAGCTCTGCCGCCGGGTTCAACCCATCGAATTGGCCGGGCACGGTGCCGATGTTCGGCGTCGTCGCGCGCGCCAGCGTGCCGTCCGGGAGAAACCGGCCCGGATGCGCGATGGAAACGACCGGCTGGATGTCGTGCCCGGCCTCCTGGGCGCTTGCGCGGACCGCGCGGATCAGCTCGGCGACGCGGTCATAGAAGACTGGCGGAGTCGTGCGGGGCGTGGGAACTTCATCGGCGATGAGCAAGCGGTGGTCGGCTCCCTCGGAAGCCAGCTCGACCGCGGCGACTTTGATTTTCGTGCCGCCGATGTCAACGCCGATAACGATGCGGGGACGTGGCATGAACCTATTATAGAGGAATGACGAAGGAATGCGGCGCGGAAGAACGACTAGCCGCGGGAAGGTGTCGCGGTGAGGGCGGTGGTATGCTCGCCGAACTCGAGGGCGACGCCGATGCGCTTGCGGCCCTCGGAGGATGCCGGCAGCTCACTCACACGCACGACGCGGGTGCGGCCGGCCACGCGCGTAAAGGGAAACTGGCGCCGTTGGGTTTCCGGCACCGTCACGGAAGCGAACACGAGGTCGTTTTCTTTGAGGCTGCCAGGGTGCTCGGTTTCGAAATACACGCCGGCAAGGCTGACGTTTTTCGTGAAATGCTCTTGGGGGGATTCGGGGCCCTGCGGTCCAGAGCGTCGCAGCTGGAGGGGAACCTGGAGGCTCACTCGTCGTCCTCGACGGCGTTCAATCATTGATTCCTCACTGGCCGTTCGGGCGGATGCCTCAGGCATATTGTCTACTCGATAGTGTAGGAAAACCCTGTGGAATGCACAAGTAAAATGTTCCCCTTGAAGCTTCAAGAACGTTTCGCAAAAGATCGTGCGGTGAAGCGTTAACGCATATGCTCATACCTCATCGGGGCGACATGTTCGATCCGAGACACGTCGTGTGCTGCTCGCAAAATGCGAGCGCGACCGCCTGTTTCCCTGCGGCGTTCGGTGTAGCCGCGGTGTCCACGCGCACCACGCGGCAGGAGCCGACAATGCGCGAAAACGGGAATAAGTTCCGCAGTTGCCACGGGATTATCAGCGAGACCGCCACGATCTCTCCAAGGACAAAACGCTCCCCTTCCTCGGTGGTCACGTAGAGCCCACCAGGACTCACCTCGATCGATGCGACCGCCTGCTTGGACACACCTCCGGCCGCAGCCTGACCTCGCCGCCCAATCTGCACGGGCACAGCCAGCTTGACGCGCGGAAAGCGTCGCCGGTTAAACGGCGCTTCGCGCTCCGTAGACCGATCCATTTCAGACATCAAACACCTCCCTTATTGCGGAGGAGCCCGCGACCGCCACGGCCGCCATGCTTCACTCCGCATTGCCATGACGTCGCGTGCGACCACCGCACGCGAAGACATCAGACGAAGGAAGGCGTGAAGGGCTGCTGCGGGACGGCGCCGCCGTGGCCACCAGCCGAACGGCCACCAGCCATTGCCGCCAGTCGGAGGTGGTGGGCTGCGCCGCCGCCCGCCGCCTGAGCCGCCCTGAGAGCCTGGATCTTCAGAAGTTGAACCGTTGGAACGCAGCCGGCGGCCTGAAATCTGCTGGACGGCCAGCGCCAAGAGCAGGCCGGCAACGAGCGGGGCGAAACGTTCAAGCACCGAGCGCAGCCCTTCGAAAAAGGCTGGGATCAGCTGTCCGAGCAGATCAAACAACCAACGTCCGCCCAGCAGCGGAAGCAGGAAGGCACCCAGCGGCATGCCGCCAGAGGGGGGCTGGCTGATCGCCGGAGGAACCGCTTGCGTCTCATCACGCGGTGCAAGCGCGCGGCGGGCAGCGTCGCGGATGTAGGGATCCGGATCCTCTGTCAGCCCAACGATCTGACCCATCCTCTCTTGAGTCTGAGTCTGCAACTGCGCCTCGGCGGTGGGGGCATCAAAGGTGTGCGTAAAGCGCCCGGGTCGAGCCGGCATCTGGGGTGATTCGACAAGGCGCCAACGATCATCTGCGATGATCACTTGCGTGAACAGCCGAGCAGCGAGCGCGGGGTCGGCAAACTCCACAGTCCACCCCAGCGGGGCGACGCCAAGATTGATGGGTTGTCCAAGCTCGAGCCAGAATTCGCCGGTGTATTCACCTTTCACCCGGGGATCTCCGGCAAATTCTGGGTTAGCCAGCGCGCCACTAATACGAAAACCGGTTTTGGCGCCGGTATTGGCCCGAACCCATCCTTCACCGAATGCCTCGGTAAGGCTCGGCGTTTGGGCATGTCCCTGCTGCGGCTGCACGATCAACTCGGCATATTGCCCCGGGCGCGCCTCCTCCGGCTTTTGATAACCAAATCGCAGGCCAAGGCGTTGCACCCGGGCAACATCAACCTCAGCCTCAAGGTTGATGAGCTTCCCCGGCTTCTCATCCAGCAGGCCTGACAGAATCACGAGGCACTGCAGCCCCGGCTGTGCAATCTCACCGAAGCGCCCCAGCCGGCTGCTGTGGCGCCCGTGCAGCGGATGATGCATGGCCAGCCACCACGCATCGGGTCCCTCGCGCATTAACTCCGGCATCGACGCGGCCAAACGCCGGTAGAGGGTTTCGCCCTCGCTCGGACTCATCGTTCCTGAAGGAGACTCCCTTTCGAACTCGGCAAAATCGAGCGGACGGCCTGCTTCGATATCGCTCAGGAAGCCTTTCACCTCTTCCGCCGCACCGCGCCACATGGCGGCGACGGCCTCGATGCTAAACCGGGGCTCCAAGAGCCTCCAGGAAATCTGCCGGTCTGAGAGGGTGTTCGCATCGATGCCGAATCGCTTCCAGCCTTGATAGCGTCTCACCCAACCCGGACGCATCTGGCCCAAACCCATCGTATTCTTACCCCCAGCAATCACGCCGCCAGCAAAGTCGCCCCACTCTGGGGTGGTCTCGAGGCTCAAGAAGGGATAGCTCGCCACGCGCAGCAGGGTATGCGTGAGGGGGGAGATTTTGCCTCGCCTCTTCAGAATGCGGAGGCTCCAGTCGAGTGGTCCTGCAGAGGTGCTCAGCGCTTCCCCAGCCGTCACAGACGTTAGAACGAGATACGGCGGCAGCTGGTAGGCGTGGGCGCTGTCCTCAGCCAACTTCACGATATGTCGGGGGATGCCCCGGAGGGATTGAATATCCTTGACGTCTGTGATCGGAATGTCGTGGATGGGGTCTTCGGCCAAACGCCTAAGCGCCTCAGCTTCGCCGGCCGATCCGCTGTCGCTGACCCACTGCGCAAACGCGGCACTGGCGATGCGTCCCTTCAGGCTACGGCCAGATAGGTGTAGCTTTTGCGGAACGCTTCCACGGTAATGGACGCGCTGGCTGAGCGCCTGCCAGCCCCCGATCACGCTGGCGCTTAAGACCAAGGATCCAATCATGGCTGCTACCAGCTGCCGCCGGTTCAAGTGGCGCAGCCAACGCCATGCTAACCGGCTCAGCATCGTGAGCGCTGCGATTATCGCTATCCATACCAAAGCGGCGGCGAACGCTTCTCCCGACCAGTCGCCATTCAGCAACGGAAGGGCAAAGGCGCCCAGCGGCGTGCCGCTGGAGGGCGGCTGGTTGACGTGCGCAGGCGGGGTTGGAGTAGATC
>Ga0210019_1003662_pt1 | contig 13922 bp, 14 predicted proteins | sample CryGeyCG2114_020_2_FD_183969 | JGI IMG/M metagenome (GOLD analysis project Ga0210019, IMG submission 183969) | Groundwater microbial communities from aquifer - Crystal Geyser CG11_big_fil_rev_8/21/14_0.20 (SPAdes) (version 2) | ecosystem: Environmental > Aquatic > Deep subsurface > Groundwater ...
TAAAACGTCTTGAAGATATTTTATATGATGTGTCGTTGAAGAAGTAATTTCGTCACCCTGAGTTTGCTAGAGAGTATATCGTGTAGACAAGTTATATCCTTCGACTCCGCGGGTACGCTCCGCTCAGGATGACGTGTTTCAGTGTAATAATTTTATCCAATCCACACAGTAAAACCGTAAATCAAGCCATAATGAATCACCTTGCCTATTAAAACATACAAGGTGAATTTTTTGAATGAATATTTTACCAGGCCGGGCACAATGGTCAAAGGATCTCCAACAACAGGCAGCCAAGAGAAAATTAAAATCCAAGGCCCGTATTTTTCAAACCATTTTCTGGCGCTATAAAGTTTTTTTGGCTTGATGCGGAAATATTTTTCTAAAATCCATGTTTTGCCCAAGAATCCCATGTAGTAATTTATGGCGTTTCCTACATAGTTTCCTAAAGACAAAGTTATAATAACTGGAATTATAGGCATGCCAAGCTTCCAAACCCCAATAGCCGCGACCTCTGGAGAGAGCGGAACCATTGTGGTTGCTAGGGCACCGAATAAGAATAATCCAATATATTCAGCAGGTCCTTGAAAGCTTAATAGCCAATTTTGAATAGTATAAAACATAATTTTATTATACCATAAAATTCAATCGTTGTTTTTTAGCGCGATTCAGGTACAATACAGACATGGCAAAATATAATAAAAAATTCATAATAATTGACGGAAACGCGCTATTGCATAGGGCTTGGCATGCTCTTCCGCCTTTAACCACAAAAGATGGCACTTTGGTAAACGCGGTATATGGATTCGCGTCCATTATGCTCAACATTATAAAAGATTTAAAGCCAGATTACGGCATTGTGGCGTTTGATCCGCCAGGAAAAACATTTCGGCATAAGCAATTTAAAGAATATAAAGCAACCCGCCAAAAACAGCCAGATGAATTATACGCGCAGATTCCTCTTGTAAAAGAAGTTGCTCTTGACTTTGGTTTTTCCATTGAGGAAAAAGAAGGGTTTGAAGCAGATGATGTAATCGGCACTTTGGCTAGAAAAGCGCAAAAGCATAATCTTGAAACCATAATCGTTACCGGGGACATGGATGCTTTGCAGTTGGTTGATGAGCATACTTCTGTGTTTACTATCAAGCGCGGAATCAATGACACTATCACCTATGATATTAAAGGAGTAAAAGAAAAGCATGGGTTTGGGCCAGAGAAGGTTATAGAGTACAAGGCCTTGTCAGGTGATTCATCTGATAATATTCCCGGAGTAGCTGGAGTCGGAGACAAGACAGCAAAGGATCTATTAAAAGAGTTCAGTGGGATTGAGGAGATTTATGAGTACATAGAAAAAGAATGTCAAAATTCAAATGTCAAATGTCAAAATAAGGGAAAGATAAAAGAAACGGTTGTTAAAAAGCTGATCGCGAATAAAGACAATGCATATTTATCCAAAGATCTTGCAACTATCCGTACTGATATGGATATCAAATTTGATTTGAAAGATCTTGAGGTCAAGCCAGCGGACAAAGAGGATCTTCTTGAATTGTTTCGCAAGTTTGAATTTAGATCTTTGGTCGCGAAGGCGCAAGACATATTTGGGGGATATTCTTCTCAAGATGCAAAGGGCCAAACCCACCGACTCGGTGGGCAAGGTATGTTGTTCACTTCCGGCGCCAAGGCAATAGATGAAAATTTTAATATTCGCGAGGGGTATGAATTAATTGATACAAAAGAAAAAGCAAAAAATCTTGTGAAAAAGATGCTCCATGTTAAAGCTTTGGCAGTTGATACTGAAACCGACGCTCTTGGCGCGCTTACCGCGAACATGATTGGATTTTCTTTATGCGCAAAGCCAGAAGAGGCGTATTATATTTTGCCTGAATTCATAAGCGAGTTCAAAGATATTTTAGAAGATGAGAAAATAAAAAAGTTCGGGCATAATATAAAATATGATATTGAAGTACTTCATCGCTCTGGGGTTGAAGTGAACCCTATTTCATTTGATTCAATGATTGCTTCGTATGTTCTTCACCCAACTGGCAGGAGCCATTCTTTGGATAACTTGTCTTTTACTGAGCTTAGGCACCAAATGGTTTCAATCACGGATTTGATAGGTAAAAAAGGCAAAAACCAGCTGTCTTTGGCTGATATTGATTTATCGCGAGTTGCTGATTACGCGGCAGAGGACGCGGACTACACTTTGCGCCTTACTCAAAAATTAGCAAAGGAAATTGAAAAAGAGGGGTTTTTGCAGTTGATGCGGGATATTGAAATGCCTTTGATTCAGGTTTTGGTGAACATGGAAGAGAATGGCGTGAAAATTGATTCACGGTTTTTGCTTTCTATGTCCAAAACCGTTGGCACGGACATCACAAAATTGGAAAAGAAAATTTTCAAGGAGGCAGGCGTTGAATTTAATGTCGCGTCCCCTAAGCAGTTAAAAGAAATCCTTTTTGACAAGCTTGGGCTTTCTACTAAAGGAATTGGCAAAACCAAAACCGGATTTTCAACCGCTGCCGGGCAATTGGAAAAGATGATTGGTATGCATTTGATTATTCCGTTGATAATGGAGCACAGGGAATTATCCAAATTGAAAAACACCTATCTGGATGCTTTGCCAAAATTGGTTAATTCAAAAACTGGCAGAGTGCACACGAGTTTTAATCAGACCATTACCTCAACTGGCCGGCTTTCATCAAGCGATCCTAATTTTCAGAATATTCCTATTCGCACTGAATTAGGCAGAGAAATTCGCAAGGCCTTTATCGCGTCCAAGGGAAATGTATTAATCAGCGCTGACTATTCACAGATTGAATTGCGCGTGGCAGCTGATTTATCCGCGGACAAAAAATTGATTGAGATTTTCAAAGCAGGCAAAGACATTCACACCACCACTGCCGCGTTTGTTCATAATATTTCAGAAGATAAAGTTACACCAGAGATTCGCAGATCTGCAAAAGCAGTAAATTTCGGCGTGCTCTATGGCATGGGCGCGCGTGGATTAGCGCAAGGAACCGGGATGTCGCATTCGCAGGCAAAGGATTTTATTGACCGGTATTTTACGTCGTTTTCCGGGGTGCGTGAATTTATAGATAACAACATTGAACTGGCGCGGGCGCAAGGGTATGTTGAAACAAAATTCGGGCGCCGATTGCAGTTGGCTGACATAAACTCCGGGGTTCAGCAGATTCGTTCAGCCGCGGAGCGCTTGGCCACGAATATGCCGATTCAAGGAACCGCGGCTGATATTATGAAAATGGCCATGATCGCGGTGCATGCGGGTTTGCACAAGGTAAGTCCGAGCGCGAAACTGCTTATGCAGGTGCATGATGAATTGGTTTTGGAATGCCCTAAGAGCGATGCGGATCGCGTGTCAAAATTCGTACAAGAGGAAATGGAATCAGTGGCAAAATTAAAAGTGCCAATTGTAGTTGAGGCGCATGTTGGCGATAATTGGGAGCAGGCGCACTGATTGTCCCGTCATTCTGACCCGCCTATTCGGCGGGGAAGAATCTCGCGGGTAATGCTTTAGGCCTTTTCCATTTCAATCATGTCTTGGTCAAGCAATGTTTTTATGTATGACTGATATGGCACATCTTGCCGGTTTGCCTGCGTTTTAATGCGGCTTAAGAGGGATTCCGGCATTCGCAATGATATTGTTTTGGTTGATGGCTTAAGGTTGGGGAATATGGCCTTTTCTCCTTTGCTCCAGTCAATAAAATCAGCAGAGTCGTTCTTTGCCCAGAACTCGCGCTCTTGGTTTTCGTTTTTGAATTGAGGGATTGGTTTAAGATTTTTCATAAAATTGCCTTTCTTTTTTGCTCATATTGCGAGCAGAAATTATTCTGATTTTGTTTTCTCTGGTCGTAAATGAGATAAATAATAATCTGTTGTTTTCAGTTTTGCCCAGGGCGTGAAATCGGTTTTCTTTGCTAGAGTGTTTCTCATCTTCTTTGATGATGAGCGGCTGGTTAAAGAAAATTTGCTCGCATTCAGAATTGCAAACTCCGTGTTTTTCCCAATTTTTATCAAGGTTTCCTTTGTTCCAGTCAAAGCTTGTGTATTTGAATATTTTTATTTTCATATCGCATTTTTGTGTATATTATCATTATATACATAAATAATTTTTTGTCAAACATTGACTAAAGTTAGAATTTGTGATATGATTTTTGACTAAACGGAAATTCCGTTTAGATGTACTTTTCAACTTATTTCTATAGGAGGTGTGTGATGTCTGCATCACATGCTACTGACTGCGCAGAGCGTGCTCAGCGAATAGTTCCGCCTACTCCCGGGCAGATGAAGGAGTTTTGGGCTCAGGTGCAGAGCGGACGAATTGATAGTTTACGGATGCAGGCAATTCTGCGTTGGGATATACGGAAAGAATGGGAGGACTTCTACTTCCGCATATTCAATATGAAAGCGGATTTCTCCGAAGTTCTAATCCCGGAACACAAGCCAGGATTTGATCGGGTGCTCATTAATGCTCACGGCTTGATGATTTCCCGCACTTTGGATGCATGCGCATTTCCGCATTGGTGCTACTGGGATGACCCAGATAGCGCCATTACCGTGGATGAGCGCAGCGCCGTGAGCGGTCCGCCGTACGCTATTCGTGTGCGCGACCGGCAGGAAGCGGACGAGGAGCTCAAAAATCTGTCAGCGGAACAGATTTTTCAGCGCGGTATTAAGATCGAAACTGCGCTGGAGCGAGTCCTGCACGAGCTGAAGTATTTTGATGAAACCAATGAGCATCTGGACATCAATAATATCACGCTCTGCGCTGGCTCCTGCTCTTCGGTTGGCGGTGTTCCGATCGCGGACTGGAGCGGCGAGTTCGTCTTGCGCTGCTTCGGTCCACGGGGTTCGGGTCCGTTTCTGCGCGCCCGCGAGGTAGTTTCTCTTTAATCTTTTTTCTTGTACCCTTTTCAAATCCCCTTGTCTGTTTCAGGCAGGGGGATTTTCTTGTATAATAAAATATGGCTAATACAATCGGTCCAGTATGTATTGGATAGCGATTTGCCGTATAAAAAGAAACTGCGTGCGCGGCTTTGATGAGTGTTTGTTCATACGAACACAATGACTCAAAACGCGGGCCAGCTTGGACTGGTAAACACAGAAAATTTTGCAAAAGATTTTTGGTGATTTGGATGAAATCGCGCATCACGCTGGCTCCCGCAATTCGGACGGCAATGTTCCGAACGCGAACTGGAACGATGACAGGTTCAACCTGAACTACTATCAGTTGGCTGACATAAACTCCGGAATGCAACAGATTCGTTCAGCCACGGAGCGCTTGGCCACGAATATGCCGATTCAAGGAACCGCGGCTGATATTATGAAAATGGCCATGATCGCGGTGCATGCGGGTTTGCACAAGGTAAGTCCGAGCGCGAAACTGCTTATGCAGGTGCATGATGAATTGGTTTTAGAATGCCCTAAGAGCGACGCGGATCGCGTGTCAAAATTCGTACAAGAGGAAATGGAATCAGTGGCAAAATTAAAAGTGCCAATTGTAGTTGAGGCGCATGTTGGCGATAATTGGGAGCAGGCGCACTAGCAACGCGCGTCATCCGGACCGAGAGTACTCGCGAGTGGAGGGATCTCATCTCTGTAAAATTGTGCGTTTGTTGATTTATGACACTTAAATTCTATTTCCGCGTGCTGGGCATGAAAATGGACTTCTCCGAAGTTCTGATTCCGGAATACAAGCCCGGATTCGATCGAATTCTCATTATTGCCCACGGATTGTTAATTTCGCAAGCTCTGGAGGCATGCAAGTTTATGCATTGGTACTACTGGGATGACCCAGATAGCGCCATTACCGTGGATGAGCGCTCGCGAGGTAGTTTGCCTTTGATCTTTTTTCTTGTACCCTTTTCAAATCCCCTTGTCTGTTTCAGGCAGGGGGATTTTCTTGTTGTGGATAAGAAAGGATTGACAAATAAAAATATAAGCGTAAAATAGGGAATATAATCACTAAATTACGCCTAATATGTATAAGAGAATAATAAAACAAAAAATAACAAGCAGATTTTTTAAAGGAAAAATAATCATTATTGTCGGACCCAGGCAAACAGGCAAAACCACTCTTGGCTTTGAATTAATGAAGAGATTTTCTAAGAACGACATCAGATTATTTAATTGCGATAATCCAAGCGACAGGGAGCAGTTGGCTGATAAGGATTTGGAGTTTTTGCGGCAATTAATAGGCAAGGCCAAACTGATTTTTATAGATGAAGCCCAAAAAGTAAAAAATATTGGAGAAACATTAAAGTTGTTGGTTGATTTTTATAAAAACAAGAAACAAGTAATAGTTACTGGATCATCAAGTTTGAATTTGCTGGACAACACGCAAGAACCATTAACAGGAAGAAAAATGGTTTTTAATCTTTTTCCTTTGAGCTTGCAGGAAATGTATTCTGATGAGAATTATTCGCAGATTATAAAGGAACTGGAGAGTTTGATTATTTTTGGATGTTATCCTGAGGTTGCGTCACAATCTTCGTTTGAAGAAAAAGAAGACTTAGTTCAAGAATTGGCTTCAAGCTATATCTATAAAGATATTTTTGGCTTTCAAGATATTAAAAGCCCGGATATATTAGTGAAATTGCTTAAAGCATTGGCTCTTCAGATTGGATCTGAAGTTTCCTATAGCGAATTGTCAAACACTGTTGATATTGATAAGAAAACCATTGAAAGGTATATTCAATTATTGGAGAAGAATTTTGTTATTTTCAGGCTAAAGCCGTTTACTAAAAATAAGAGAAGGGAAATTTCCAAGCTTAGGAAAATATATTTTTATGACACAGGAATCCGCAATGCGGTAATTGGCAATTTTAATATGCTAGACAGCAGGAAAGATGTTGGTTCATTATGGGAAAACTTTATGATTGCTGAAAGAATGAAATTTCTTGTTTATAATAAAATTAATGTTGATCAGTATTTTTGGCGGACATACGATAATAATGAAATAGACCTTATTGAGGAAAAATCGGGCAAATTGCATGGTTATGAATTTAAGTGGAATGATAAAAAAGGCGCTAGGCGCAAATCTGTTGATTGGCTTGATTCTTTTGATGTGGTTACTAAAAAGAATTTTAATAGTTTGGTTTTGTCAAAACAATAATTTTTTTGAAAAATAGTGTGATATCTATATATCAATATGATTCTATTCATCCACGGACAAGACACATATTCATCCCGAGAGTATCTAGAGCGGGTAATTGATAAGTTCAAGCAAAAGCACGATCCGAACGGAGAAAATGTGCTGGTTTTTGACGGCGAAGATTCGCAATGGGAGAAGGTGGTTGGCGCTATAACCGGAGGCGGGTTGTTTTCATCTAAAAAATTGATTATTTTAAAAGATATTTTTGCGAGCAAGGAATTGCGCGAGGCATTGAATGAATTTTTGGACGCGCATGATTTGGACGCGGACGTGTCTTTGATTGTGTATGAAGGCGCGAGTCCGGACAAGCGTTCTTCTCTTTTTAAAAAACTGAACAAAGGAAAATTTGTGTACGCGTTTAACGCGCTTGATGGCCGCGCAATTGAGCAACATATTACGCGCATGGCTGAAGAGCGCGGCAAAAAGATTGAGCCATCAGCAATTCGTGAATTATCAATCATCTGTGGCACTGATTTATGGCGCGCGAAATCTGAAATAGAAAAGCTTGCTTCTCTTGTTAGCGATATTATCACAATAAATGATGTAAAAGAAAATACTCAAGGAAAATTGGAAAATGACATTTGGCAGTTTGTTGACGCTATCAGTTCTGCTAATAAAAAAGAGGCATTGAATATGCTAGATGCCCAGCTTGAGTCAGGCGTTGAGCCCATGTATCTTCTCTCAATGATGATCCGACAGTTTAGATTGCTCATTACTTTGCATAATGCCCAAGGCGTTGATTCGGCCTTGGCATCAAGTTTGAGTTTGCATCCTTTTGTGGTGAAAAAAACCCGCCAACAATCAGGCAGGTTTTCAATTGAAAAATTGAAAGCGATTTATCAGGCGCTTTCGCGCTTGGATAGCGCGCTCAAATCATCTAAAGGCGATCCAAAAGTGCTGTTTACGGTTTTGATTGACAGCATGGTGAAATAAATAAACCCTTCATGGGTGGTGAAGGGTTTATTTGAAAGGTTATTTTTTGGGTTGCGCTTTTTTGATTGCTTTGTGTATTCTGCTTTTATTCCGGGCAGCAGTGTTCTTGTGCATTAAATGCGTTTTTTCAGCTTTATCTAAAAGCTTTACCGCAATAAGCGCCATTTTTTTGGCTTCGTCAATTTTCTCGGCTTCAACTGCTTTGTGGATTTTTTTGATTATATCCTTAATTGCGCGATTTTTTGAGGATCGGACTTTTTCGCGCTTTTTGGATTTGCGCAGTTCCTTGATTGCTGATTTTTTGATAGGCATAATATATTAGATAGAAGTTATAGATAGATACTAGCTGTTTTATTCTGTTTTGTCAATAAAGCCCTCTTTTTTGAGGATTTCTATGACTTTGGCGATGGTTTGGTCAAGCTTGTTCTGACGATTTATGACTTGATAGTCGTAATAGGGTGATTCTTCTTTGATTTCTTGCTGTGCATACGCAAGGCGGGACGCGAGTTGCTCGGAGTCCATATTTGGTTCCCGATTAAGTAAGCGAGTGCGGATGTCGTCAATTGATTCGGGCGCTATAAAAATCGTAGGCGCATGGTAATGTTTCTTGTAAAAGCGGGTACCGACAATATCCGGATTCACAATAACGATTTTTTCGCTTGCAAACTTTTTTTCTAGATCAGGTTTGTAGCTGCCGTAATATACGCCGTTGCGGTTATTTTGGTATTCTATAATATTACCGCATTCAATCTCGCGCTTGAATTCATCTTCTGTGAAGAAATAATAATCAACTTTATCTTTTTCTTTCAGTCGTTTTGGACGAGTGGTCGCAGTGGTGAGCCGTACGAAATTTGGATATTGTTTGATAATTTCATTCGTGACCGTGCTTTCTCCACTGCCGGTCGGGCCTGAGATGACCAGTACCTTGCCGGATGACGATAAAAAGTTAGTTGAGTGTTTCATAAAATTGTTTTAATTGTTCTGGCAATTCAGATTTGTATTCTTTATGCTCGCCGTCTAAATCATCAAACCCTAATTCAGACGCGTGCAAAAATAGGCGATTTAGGTCTTGTGGTTTAACTCGTTTGTTCGTGTACAGAGTATCCCCCACAATAGGATGCTGGATTGAATTTAAGTGAACCCTGATTTGATGGGATCGGCCGGTTAAGATTTTTACTTTTAAGAGCGTGTAATGTTTGACGCGCTCTATTACTTTGAATTTTGTTTGCGCTTCTCTGTCAATTATCGGTCCGCGACCTTTTGAGATGAGGTCGCCGACCGGTTTAGGATGCGCTGCCATTTTTCCGTGTTTGGTTTTGGACCTGCCGATTGGCGTGTCAATCATTCCATCTTCTTCTTCAATAACTCCATGCACTAGGGCAGTGTATTCTTTATCAATACTACGCTCTTTGAATTGCTTTTTAAGATGTTCAAACATTTTTTGCGCGCGCGCGATAACCATAAGGCCTGAAACATCCCTATCCAAGCGATGCACAATACCGGGGCGCAATTCGTCTTCTCCCACATTTTTGATGTCAGGATATTTCGCAAGAAGCCCGTTTACTAAAGTTTGTTCATGAATTCCTTCGGCAGGATGCACAACTAATCCTGATGGCTTATTTATTATAATATAATCGTCTGTTTCTTCCACAATATCAAACTTTATATCTTTATTCGCGGAAATATCTGGCACATCTTTTTCTGTTTTTTCAATTTCAATAATATCCCCAATCGCGGGTTTGAAATGTGCGTTCTGTTTTTCGCCATTCACCGTAACTGAGCCGGTTTTAATTTGCTTTTGGAGAAATGAGCGCGACAAATTAGGCAGTTTTTCTGCTATGAATTTGTCTAAACGGTCTATTTTATCTGATTGTTGTACTTGAATTTTCATACTTTTAGATATTCCAAAGCCTCTTGTTTTGATTTTAATTCTCCGGATAATTGTTTTTGGCGAACTTCATCAAGAATGTGCCCAATTCGCTCAGATGGCTTTAGAGAAAGCGTTTCCATAACATCATGCCCTGTTATAAGTGGTTTGGCAAGTTTTTTGCCATGGGATTTGGTTTGCTTTTTAATATCAGCGATTCGGTTTTTAAGCTCGTAGAATAGTTCAATTAACGGGCTTCCGTTCTCGCGGATGGATGATAGGCCATCAATAAAAATGAGTTTGAACAGGTTTTCAGACGGATGTCGTTCGCTGAAAAAATATTTTTCAATGGTTTTTGGGTTCAGTTCATTGGGCTTGCCATGCACCAGAAGCATATGGCGCCCTACAAGCCAGGCAATACAGTCAGGATCAACGCCAAGCTCGGGAGGAGCTGAAATTTTCACTCTTTCTAATGCTTGCTTAGTAATTTTCGCGCCTATGTTCTCATGCTCGTCAAAACGTATGCGATCAGCATTGTCTTTTTTTGGCGTCTTTATAGTATATGGCTTGCCAATGTCATGAAATAGAATTGAGATTATTAATTCAAGGTTTGGCGTTTCTTCAAATTCTTTTTTAAATTCTTTGCTTGAGAGTTTTTCAAGTCCAAGCAGAGCGTGTTCCCACACGTCTCCTTCAGCGTGCCAGTTTTCCGGCTGAGCACATCCCTTCATTTTTAGAAGCTCTGGAATATACTCTATTAATGCTCCTGAGCTATCCCATAATCTAACTGTGTCTGGAGCATTTGTTTCTAATGATTTTAAGAATTCTTCTGAAATAACTTCAAAAGGCACAACACGCTTTCCATCAAATTTATTGTTGATATTAACTATCTCTTGCTTGAGCGTTTGCAATGTTATTTCTTCAATATCAAATCCAAGCTGTATAGAAAACCGCAAAGCGCGTAGTATTCTGGAATAATCTTCTTCAAATCTTTGTTCAGGTTTTCCAACGCATTTTATCAAGCGCGTTTTTAAATCAAGTTGTCCTTGATGCGGGTCAATCAATTCTTCAGTAGCAAGATTATACGCCATGGCGTTTATTGTAAAGTCGCGACGCTTTAAGTCGTCTTCAATAGCTAGGCGTGGATTGGTTTTTATTTCAAAGTCCTGATAAATTCCTTGCTTGTGAAGCGAGAATTCAGTGCGAGGGAGGGCAATATCATATATTTCGTTTCTAGGTTTTCCGATTTCATTGAATTTCCAGACCCCGAATTTTCTGCCCGCGAATATCACTCTGCCAGAGCGGGCCAGGAATTCTTCCAGATCATCTCCAGAAACATTGCGCACCAGCAGGTCTATGTCAGTTATTTTTTTGTTTAGCAGAATGTCGCGAATAGCGCCTCCAACCAGAAAAATTTCAGCTTTTGGAAATTCTTTTAAAAGCGAGGATAAAGTCGGAAAAGCCGTGATTTTTGGGAATATTGGATTCATGGATGTATTATACCACAAACTTAAATTTCTCCCCCTTTATTAAGGGGGAGTTAGAGGGGGTATCAGCATAGGGAATAAGATTTACGAATAATAATTGATTTTTTAGTGAATTTGTTATATGTTTTATGCAGTACAAGGGCCCGTAGCTCAGCTGGTTAGAGCGCCACTCTTATAAGGTGGATGTCGATGGTTCGAGCCCATCCGGGCCTACCAAGGTTTATTAATTTGTTTTGATATTTTAAATTTATGAAAATTAGAAATATTCTTATTTTTTTGTAGTTGGATTTGTTTTTATATGTGCTCTTGGTTTTATATATGGTTATTTTTTGATTGAATCATCACAAGAACCATACACTAAAGAAAATGGGGGTATTTATTTTTACGGTAATCGTATTGAATCCGAAGTTACAAAGGCTGATTATGAAACCTTTGAATTTCTGGGAGGTGTTTCTAATGATATGTCTAATAAAGAATGTAAGTTTGATGATTATACTGGCGTTTATGCAAAAGATAAAAATCACGCATTCTACAATAGAGGCATTATCCAGGATGCTGATGTGGAAAGTTTTAAATATATTGATGGATACTATGCTCAAGATAAAAATGCAGTATACTATAGTGGTCGAAGACTAGAAGACGCTGATTATAATTCATTAGAGATTGTAAATGGTGGATTTTGGTGCCAATTTCTTAAAGATAAGCAATTCGTTTTTTATAATGAGACGAAATTAACAAATCTTGATTCAAAAACAGTAAGAATAGATTTTCCATATATTATAGATAAAAATGGTGTATATTATGTTTCTGAAGAAAGTCCCCAGGATAATATAATTTTTAAAAAAGTCCTATCAGCTGATATTAATACATTTGTTTCTTTTGGAGATTATTATATTTCGAAAGAAGATGCTTATGCGGAGGATAAAAATAACGTGTATTGGAATGATGAGATTATAGTTGGTGCAGATCCAAATTCATTTAGTATTTTTGATAATGTTTCTTGTGACGTTTTTCGGGCAAAAGATCAGCATTCCGTCTATGTTAATGGACAGCAGATCAAGGGATCAGACGGCCAGACCTACAAATTTCTTACTTGTGATTACGCAAAAGATGCTCAGAATGCTTATTACCGAGATGACGTTATTCTTGATGCTTATTCTGACACTTTTCAATCATTAGATGGTCTATACGCCAAAGATAAAAATAATGTATACTGGGCTGGAAAACCGATTAAAGATGCTGACCCAGAGACATTTATTACGTGCTATCGCTCCAAAGCTCAGGCGCGTGATAAAAATAGATTTTATAATGGCAGTTTAGTTGTTGATCTTTTATTGGATACTGAATGTAATCAATTAAATTGATATCCAATTCCCAGTTTTTTAAAACATGCAAGGTTTTCGAGATTCTGTAGATCCACCCTAATAGCATGGTAAATATATACGAGTTCGGAAAACAGGTAATCAACCCTACCAAAAACGGCTCACTCGTGTGGGCCGTTTTTTTGATGTTTCCCATTTCTTAGGATACAGGATTAACATGGTGCAAAACTTTTCTTTTGCATATCCTTTGTCAAGGACTTGTCGGTTTGAAATAAACTTGACATCCTCATTGAAATTGCTATAATATCATTATTAAAACTATGCTACACCAAATACAATCAAAACTTTTGGAAATAACGCCAAAGATCAATGTTAAAACCGGCAGTTTGCGGCAAATCGGCCGGCTTATTGATGTGCATCATCCGCAGAAAGTGGCGCATCATTTGGAACAGCTGGAGAAAAAGGGATTTATCAAAATAGATCATAAAACCGGCGAAGTAAAACGTATAAAGAAAGGAACAGCCCCAAAGAGCAACTTTGTCATCATCCCTATAGTCGGAGCCGCCAACTGCGGAGAAGCAAATATTTTTGCGGATGAATGCCTTGAAGGGTATCTTAAAATATCCAAAACAATCCTGAATAAAGAACAGGGCATATTTGCCATAAAAGCAAGAGGCAATTCAATGAATAAGGCAAAAATTCACAATAGCAGAATAGAAGATGGGGATTATGTGGTTATTGATCGAGAACATGGAGTACCGAAATCTGGAGACTATGTTCTATCAATAATAGACGATATGGCAAACATCAAAAAATTCGTCCACAATAAAAATGGAACAATATCATTAGTATCAGAGTCAACCGAAAGGCACCCTATGATCGTAATCCACCAAAATGATAATTTCATGATAAATGGCATTGTGCGAGAAGTAATAAAAAAGCCCGCGGTTTCGTGGGCGTAATAAGTTGAAAAATTGAATATTTACTTAAATAATGAGATAATAAAATAAATACAAATATTAAATATGAAATTTAACTATATAGATTTATTTTGCGGAGCAGGGGGTCTTTCCCTTGGTTTTGACAATGCAGGGTTTGAAAATATTTTTTCTCTAGATATTGAAGATAGTTTTTGCAGAACATAT
>Ga0210019_1003667_pt1 | contig 13917 bp, 17 predicted proteins | sample CryGeyCG2114_020_2_FD_183969 | JGI IMG/M metagenome (GOLD analysis project Ga0210019, IMG submission 183969) | Groundwater microbial communities from aquifer - Crystal Geyser CG11_big_fil_rev_8/21/14_0.20 (SPAdes) (version 2) | ecosystem: Environmental > Aquatic > Deep subsurface > Groundwater ...
CCAAATGCAATACAAATTAAATCTATTTATGCATTATTACAATTATCAGAAAAAGCATAGAGGATTAGGGATGGACGGTAAAACGCCTATGGAACGATTAAATGAACTGGCAAGTGTAAACTTGACGCTGCAATGCCACAATTATTGACAAATTATTACAATTGTGTTATGTTTAATTGTCAGGCACAAATGTAAATTTTATAGTGAAATGCAACTGTTCTCTTTATTAGATGACCCCGCATTGGCGGGATTTTTTTTATAATACCACGTTCCAAAGAAACCTCATAGGCTGTGCGATAGCCGAGTGATTTGCGATATTTCCCATTTAAGATATGAAAATAATTTTGAAATCTATCTTCTACAATATTTTTTAGATCAGTTTTCTTTGGAATAAACCATCTTCGTAATAGTCCAATACTATTTTCTTTTAACATGTGGTTTTTGCCAAGGAGAATGTGGGGCTGCAAAATACGTTTTGATTCCAAACTGTTCATGATTTTTGTTTTCGATCCCATTATCAAGAGTAAGATCATCAATTGAAATGTCAGAAACTATTTTTCTTACTGTCCACGTCATAGAGGTCGATTTTTTATTGTCAATCATAGTCCCAACTAAAAAGCTTGGTTTTAGACACACAGACCAACGCTCCACTGCGCAAAGTTTTTGTTTTGCTTGGAGAAACAAAAAGGTCTCCCTCGGCATGTTCTCCTTCTCTTGGCCTTTCTCTAAGGGAAATTCGGTTGGGAATTATTTCTTTTTTATGATTCTTGGTTCGTTTCTTTTTCTTGTATCTTTGGGTACACAAATATTGGCAGTAGGCTTGTCCCCAAACACTGTAAAGTCACTTGTAAATTGAATTGGCATTAGCCCGGGGGTATATTTTCTCTTTTTTCATTCGCCCGGCGATTTCGTCTGGGGAACGGAATTGTTTCAATTCGCTGATGATATATTTCCGCAACTCAGGATATCTTTCAATTTTCATCCTTTGATGTTTACTATTCAATCTTTTACTCCCGTTTTATGCTGGGCTGCGGTTGCTTCATAGTGACCATTTTTTCTTTTTCATGCAACTTCATTTTAGCAGTTGCATTTCAAAAGAGAATTTTCAAAAAAAGGAGGTTGGGATGAAAGGGAGATCGTTGATTTCAGTTTTGATTTTGGTTTATGTCAGTGTAGTTTTTGGAAGCGCTTTGGTCGCTTTTCTTGATGCTTGTACTTGGAGTGATTTCTTGTTTCGGTTTGCAGCCCAATTTTTGTTGGCAGCGATTTTTGTCTTGGCTTTTGGCTTGAAATCTTGGATTTGCAGTTGGAGGGTGATCGCTGAAGAGGGATTTGCTTTTCTTTTTCTTTTGGCTATTGTGGAGTTTGTTTTTTTGTTTAATGGTTGGTTGCCAGTTCGGGATTATCTGTTTATCGTTTTTTCCAGTTTGTTTATACTGTGGCGGTGTCAGTATCAGTATCCTTGTATCTTAACAGAAATGATTTTAGACCTTCTCCCGAGTAAGTTTGTTTCTGGCTATAACTCTGAAAATTCAGAATTTTTTTTATACACAAGTTGACTGAAGGTAATTTTGCTTGCTTTGTACAAAAATGTTATAATTTAGTTGAAATATATTAAATACAAATAATAATTTTGTAATACATATGGCATTAGCAGAACAATTTTCACAATCACATCAAACAAAAAGAGAAAAACCTAAAATGGAGGTAGTTCCTAGACGTATAAACGCCAATGAAGATCCACAGCTTCAAAAATATTTCGAACAGGTTTTTCAAAAATTGACCGGTGAAACCACCAGAAATATAGAAGAATATATTGATTCTGTAGAAAAAGGATCACGCGGTAAAAAAGGGCTAGCGCGATTTATTAGTGCTTTGCCATTGATGGTGCGCCGACAAATTGATGATGACGGAATGATGGATTTGATGAAAAATCCAAAGAATAAAGGCCAAAGAGATGAAATACTTGGTTATTTGAAGTTGCATAAAAATGATTTGGTAGATTCTCTGCGTAAGAGAGCTGCAGATAAACGTACAGCCCTGAATTCAAGATTGATGGAAGAGGCCAAGAATATGTTGAAAGGTGAAACAGAAGTGAAAGAAACTGGACATAAGGTTGAGAGCAAGAAAGAGGTCGGTCGACAAGCAGAATCAGAAAAATTTCGAGCTGATTTACTTGCGGCGCGAGAAGTGGTTGTCAGGATGAAAGAAGAGGCTGAACGAAAAGCGGCGGCTCGAAAGGCTATTGAGGGAGAAGAGGATGAGTTAATCCAACAAGTTGGTAAAAGTGCCGATGAGGTTGCGCGAAAAAGATCAGCTCGAAAAGGGATTCAAGAATTAATTGATCAGGAAGATAAAGATGCTAAAAAAAGAGAATCGGTGGCGGAGTTAAGTGCCATAATGACAAAATTAAAACAAAGAATAGCTTCTCTTGAAACCCGAGATAAAAAAAGAAGGGTTGAAATAGAGAAAAAAATTAGTAAGGCAAAATCTTTTTCAGGATTATATAAAATAATTGCCAAAGAATTCAAGCCTTCAAAGAAGACTGTGATTGAAAATGGCAAGAAAGTAGAGATGACAGAGATTGATGTGGCTGGAGAAAAATACGATTTGGGAATGATTAAACAGACATTGTTGGATTCATTTGCTAATAAAAAGAATGAATTTTCTCCAACGTCACCATTGATCACAATAATATTGCCGCCAGCATTTGGGATACAGGAAAAGGTGGTTGAATTGCTTCGGGATCAACAGTTTAAAGGTATTTCTCGGACAGAAATGGAGGATATCCGTTATCGAACTGAAGGTATGGGTGAGAGTTTTGATAAGGCATATGAAAAAAGAGGTGAACTGGCTACTGATAAAACCAAGTTTGATGTGGAAATGGCCGGTATTGATGATGCTGTAGAGGGAGATTTGGCAGTTCAACGACAAGAAATGCAACGGCGAGAGCAAAAGAAAAGAGATATGCCAAAGCTTGATGACCGAGCAATGGCAAGCCGAAAGGATGTTGTTGCTATGATAGAACAAAATCCCGGTATGAGTTGGGAAGAGGCTGGAGTCGAGGCTAGTAAACGATGGCGTGGAGCCAAGAAATCAGAAGCAACGGCTGGAGGTAAACTAACTCGAGCGGAACGAAAGGCGTTTCGGGCAGAAGAGAAAGCAGCTAAAAAACGAGAAAATCAAAAGAGAGTTGAAGAAAGAAAATTGAAAAAATTAGGTGAAACAAAAATGTCAGACGTTGAGAATGATATTTATGATATGATGCGAGCGGAGGATATTTCGGAGCAGGATGCGATAGCACGAGTAGCTGAACTCAAAGGTATTGAACCTAAAAAATTGAAAGCCATGATGAAGGGCAAGGACTTTGATAGTATGGCGCGTCGGGGTGGAGAAACAGCGGTGAAAGAGAAGTCTAGAGAACAGATGCATATTGATGCGATGCAAACATTGGTTAATTTTGAACAGGCATTGCCTCAAATATACCAAGCAACTACAGAAAAACAAAAACAAGCGTTGGAAGTTGGTGACTATGAAAAATTTATGAAGAGTGTGGTCAAAGAATATGGTTGGTTTTCAAAAGAACGGAAACAGGCAAAATCTGATTTGAAAAAATTGCAAAAAATGATTCGAGAAGAAAATTCTATACGACCAGAAGGGTTTGATTATGACGGAGCTATGGCGGAAATGTTGCCTGATGTAGGATCTGCCCCAGATACAGAGGTGCCAATGTCTGTGTCAGAAGCAGTTGGAGAACCAGAGCAGTTTGCTAAATGGGAGGCTGGTTTAAAAAATAAATCGGAAGAACAGTTGGCTGAGATGATTGAAAAAGAATTTGGTATTGACATCTATGTGGCGGGAGAGGAAGATCCGGAGATTCAAGCGCTTCGATCTAAGAGCAAAGCTTTTGTGGCTTTGGAAGACGCTTTTGATGCCAGTTTGGAAGAAGCTGATGTGGAAGATGATCGAGAAAATAAAGAACAAGCAGCTTAAAAGTAGAAAAAATAAAAAACCCCCGACGTTAGATCCCGTATCAAGTACGGGATGACAACGTCGGGGGTTTTTGTATAGAAGAATGTTTATTTGACTTTTTCAACAATTTGGGCAAAGGTGGCAGTATTGTTTTCAGCCATGTCAGCCAATACTTTGCGGTCAAGCTCAACCTTGTTGGTTTTTAGCATGTGGATAAACTTTGAATATGAGATGTCAAATACGCGAACGGCAGCGTTTAATTTGATTTGCCATAGACGTCGATTAACACCCTTTTTCTTTTTACGATCAGCATAAGCGTGAGCACCAGCTTTTTTGATCGCTGTACTGGCTAGACGAATCAATTTCTTTCGTCCCCATTTATATCCTTTGGCTTTTTTAAGGATTGAACGTCTCTTCTTCAGGTGAAGCGTTCCTCTTTTAATTCGTGGCATATAAGTATGGTAATCGGTAACTAGTGAATAGTAATTAGAGTTTTAGCGCTAATTATTATTTAGTTGTAAGGAATAAAATTCTTAATATTTTGGGCCGTAGCCTTTGCAACTGTGTTTTGGTTGCGTTTCTGTCGAGTTACCTTGCCAGGTTCACGAGAATTAAAATGATCCTGTCCGGCGGTTTTCTTTAGGATCTTTTTGTTCTTGGTTATTTTTACCCGTTTGGCAACTGCTTTGACTGTCTTCAATTTTCCCATAGCAGTAATTATTAGATTGATTATTTATTATTAAAATTAATTGTTGTTTTCTGGTGAAATAATAGCAAATAGTTTGTTTCCTTGTCTAGAGGTGGTTTGTTCAAGCGTGTTTGGAACTGATAATTTTGATATGAAAGTTTTGATTACTTCGCCCGCTTTTTCTCCATGTTGGTTTTCACGACCGCGAAGAATTAGCTCAATTTTGATTTTGTGACCTTGGCCCAAGAACTTTTCAGTTTGCTTGATTCTGGTTTCCATATCGTGTTCAGATATTTTGGCTGATAAACGAATGCCTTTGGTTTCAACCTTTTTAATTTTCTTTTTTTGTTCTCGAACGATTTTCTCTTGTTTGTATTTGAATCCACCATAATCAATAATTTTGACAACCGGAGGTGTGGCGTTCGGGTTTACTTCGACCAGGTCAAATCCTTGGTCTTCAGCTTTTTTAATCGCGTCGTAGGTGTTCATTTCACCTAAAAAGCTGCCATCAAAATCGATTACGGTTACAGTTTCTGATCTGATCTGTTTGTTTGTTTTATAATTAGGTAGGTCAGATTTTTTCTTTTTTGCAAATTTGTATGATTTTCTCATTGGAAATAGTTTACGAATAGTTAATGGTGGAGATGGCGGGAGTTGAACCCGCGTCCACGAAGGACATAATTTTGACTCTACAGAAATAGTCTACTTTCTGATTTAGAATTTTCAAGTATAAAAGTAAACAAAACCTTGAAAACTCGAACTCTTATAGAATTTTTTGATTGTAAGATGGAGTCACATTACAACCTAGCCTTCGGTATGACGTTTGGATCTGCCCAGAAGGCATCGGCAGGCAAACGGCTGCGGTACTAAATTAGACTGCAACTGTCGCAAGGACAGGCATGGTAAACATGGCCTTAGCCTTGCTTGTAAGTGTTTTTGCACTTATATGTTTATGACCGGTTTTATGAGCAAGTCACAGCTCATTCTGCACAAAAGAATGATAAATCTTCATGTCGAAGCCCAGCATCCCCTGGTCGTTAAATTTAATGAAACATTAAAATAAGAAAACAAATAAATTGGCTAACTAGATAGTTAGTAAAGTAGCTAATTTTAATTTGAATTTTTTAATGCTCGATTCATATCTCGATCCAGATCTCGTTTTTTGAGTGTTGCTTTTTTCTCGAATTTTTTCTTTCCTCGACCCAAACCACACTCAACTTTCACAAGATTGCTTTTAGTATACACCTTAAGCGGGACAATTGTCAAGCCTTTTTCTTTTATTTTACCTATAAGTTTGGTGATTTCAGCTGCTTTGACTAATAATTTCCTTGGTCTGGTCGGATCGTAGTCTACCAGATTGTGGGCTTTGGTGTACGGAGCGATGCGAGCGTTACTGAGAAATAGTTCATTTTTAGGGTTATTTTTGATTGTTATGAAGGCATTGTCCAGCTTTATTGATCCGGATTTTACTGATTTTACTTCTTGGCCGGTCAACACTAAGCCAGCCTCGAAAGAATCGAGGATCTCATAGTCAAATCGGGCTTGTTTGTTGATTATTGCTTTCATGTATGTATAATTATAGCAATACTTGAGTTATTAACCAAATAGTCGGGCATTTGTCAATATCGGGCAATTATACTATAATATAATAGAATTCTAAGTTTACGACAGTATGATGGAAAAACCTGAAATAGTGATGAATATATCACTGAAATCAATTATGAAATTCCTAGCGATTGGGGTTGTTTTATTTTTGGTGTATTATTTCCGGGATTTATTGGCATTATTGTTTGTGGCTTTGATCTTGTCAACTGTTTTGAGACCGGGAGTGAGAGCTTTGCAGCAAATAAAGTTTCCCAAAACATTGAGTATATTGTTGTTTTATATTGTATTTTTGTTCTTGGTCGGGTTGGTTTTGTCTTTATTTATTCCGATTGTTATAGATCAATCAGCTTCCTTGGTCGAAAGTGTTTCAACTTATTATAATGAAGCGAATGTTCTGGTTAGTAAGTTGTATTCCTATACCGCTGAATTTGGGCAAGCTGAAAATTTGCAAAAAGCAATTGATTTGACTCGAGAAGGATTGTCTGTATCAGCGAAGTCATTGTTTTTGTCTTTGCCGGGTATTTTTGGTGGGATTTTTTCCTTAATTATATTGTTGGTATTAACTTTTTATTTATTGATTGAGGAAGATGCTGTAAAAAAAGCGTTGATGACAATTGTGCCAAGTGAGTATCAGTCGCAAGTCAATTATACAATTTCTAGGATGCAACTCAAAATAAGCTCTTGGTTCAAGGGACAGGTAGTGCTTAGTTTTCTGATATCATTGCTCGTATATGTTGGTTTGACGATTTTGGGTGTTGAGTATGCATTGGTGTTGGCTTTATTAGCCTTTTTTGGAGAATTTATTCCATACGTCGGACCATTCTTTGCTGCTTTGCCAGCGATTTTGATCAGTTTATTTGTTTCACCGTTGTTGGCATTGTTTACCGCATTGCTTTTTATCTTGATCCAACAAATTGAAAACCATGTTTTGGTGCCCAAAGTAATGCAAAAGGCGGTCGGTTTGAATCCGATAATATGTATTTTGGCATTGCTGATTGGAGCGAGAGTGGCCTCTGTGATCGGTGTAATCTTGGCGATTCCGGTAGCAACGGCATTTGTTGTGCTGATCGAAGAATTGCCACGTTATAAAAAAAATTGATTATGTTTTTATTGAGAAAATTTTTATTATTTTTAAATCCGGTCATGTTTGTCATGGCTCTGGAGCTTATCAAGGCTGAACAGTCGTGGTGGTGGATTTTGTTTTTATTGAATTTTGTATTAATAGTTGGGACATTGTTTGAATTTTCAAAACGAAAATTAAAGGCGCGAACTTTATCATTTTATATCGCCCCAATAATTTTTTTGATCACGTCTTATTTGTTTGTCTTTTTTGTGGAGTCTGTTTGGTTGTACCGGCTGGTGTATGTTGTCGGGGCGGGGCTGATTTATTTGTATCTGGAACAATTGCTCAATTATTTTTTCTTTACCGTCAAGTATCAACCATATACGTTGGAAAGTTTATCTTTGTATATAAATATAATTTCAACATTTTATTTCACCAGTAGTATTTTGAGCACGATAATTTTTTTACACTTGTCTCCATTGATGGCTTCGGTGTTTTATTATGCCGTATTGGCGGTGATTGTTTATCAACTGTTGTGGAGCAATAAGTATTCTTGGCCTCAGATGAAGTTGTTTGTTATTTTTATTCCTTTGGTGTTGGCTGAATTGGTTTATGTGGTTAGTTTTTTACCCTTTAATTATTATGTTGGTGGTTTGCTTGTGGCGGTGTTTTTCTATTTGTTTATGAATTTAACTAAAATGTTTTTGGCTGAAAGTATGCATAGACGAGTGGTAATTACTAATATATCGGTTTCGTTTATTATAATAATTATAATTCTTGCTACTTCTCAATGGAGTTAGTGGTAATTAAATAGGTTTTATGAAAAAAGAAGACAAAACTTTTCGTGTTTCATTGGTCGTTGCATTGGTGGTCGCAGTCATAATGGGCTTTGTCTCCGGGGTGGTTGGTGAGTTGTGGGTGAATGATTTTTTGGCGCCTGATTTGGAGTTTAAAAGTTATCATGATTTGACAAAAAGGATTGATGAACTGTTAGGTGAAAAGAATTCAAGTATCAAGGATTTGTTGACGGGCCATGATGCTGCTTTCAACCAAACTATTGAGGAAATTGAACCGATCACGGCTACTTTTTATCTTTATCAAAAAGCAGGTGTTGGTTTGAATGATCAATATTTGGCCAATGAAGTTTTGGGTAGTGGCTTTGTTTTGACCAGTGATGGTTGGATTGTGACAACTACGAATGTGGTGACGAATCCAAAGAGAGACTACGTGGTTGAAGTTGGTGGCGATATTTATCAAGTGACAGATATCGTGGCTGATTCAATGACTCCGGCGGTTTTGGTAAAAATTGCGGCAAATAATTTATCAGTGGCGAACTTGGGGTCAAAGAATTCGGTTCATAATAGCCAATCGGTGATTGTGGCTTCTAAAATAAGTGGCATGGAACGAGCCAATATTAATAAGGTTGTTTATATGCGAGCAGAATCAAGTTCGGACTTGGTTCATTCTAGTGAAACTTATTATCGTTTTATAAAGTTGGGGGACAGCTTTTCTGCTGAGTATGTGGGAGCACCGGTTGTTAACTTGGATGGGAAGGTGGTGGCTGTTTTGTTGAATCGAGATGGCGAGGCATTACCAATTGACTATTTGGCTCGAGTGATGAAGACGGCGGTGCAAAGTGGTAATATTGATAGAAATTTATTGGGAGTCAATTATATTGATTTGATTCAGGCCGTAAATTTTGAGGCTAATGTAGATGCAGGAGCTCTATTGTTTGATTCAAATGGACGAGCGGCGGTAATTCATGGTACGCCGGCATATTTGGCTGGCCTTAGAGCCGGTGATGTTATTATGAAGGTAGATGGTGATGAAATAAACGAACGGCAATCTTTGACTGAGTTGATTCAGGAATACAATGTGGGCTCAAAGGTCCAGCTGACCATAATTCGGGGTGAAGAGGAGTTGAAGATAGATGTTCAGCTAGATAAGTTAATTAGCAATTAATATAGAAAATAATATGGAGGCAACAACTCATATGAATTATGGCCGAGTGCTAAAGAACCGTTGGCCGTCAATATTAGTAATAACATTATTATTTTTATTGATCAGTTTGGTCGTGACATTGGTTCAACCATTTCAATATGAATCTCAGGTAAAAATACTGGTGATTCAAAAGTCGGCGGGATCAATTGATGCTTATAGTGCATCAAAATCAGCTGAACGCATTGGTAATAATTTGGCACAAGTGATTTATTCATCCAGCTTTTATAGTAAGGTGATAAATTCGGGTTTTGATATCAATGCCAGTTTTTTTCCGTTGGATGAGAGTAAACGTCGGGAGTTGTGGTCTCGGATTGTGGATGCTGATGTCCCTACTGGTACCACAATTTTAGAAATTAGTACTTTTCATCCGGATCGTGATCAGGCAACGGTGCTGGCTCAGGCGATTTCATATGTGTTGCTCCGAGAAGCGGATGAGTATATTGGTATTGATGATGTTCAGTTGAAAGTAGTTGATGCTCCTTTGACTTCAGAGTATCCGGTTAAACCTAATTTTCTTTTGAATGTTGCTTTTGGTTTATTTCTTGGTTTGCTGATATCAATTATTTATATTTTGATTACCTATACTGAAGATGATGAGGCTCATGAAATGTTTCGGCCTCATGACAAACGGCAGGAACGATGGGAACGCAAGCAAAGAGCTCGACAGATTCGTGATGAAAAGCGATTGGCGAGTAAACTAGCAATTGAAGTGAAGAAAAAACTTCGAATGGAAACTAAACAGATGAGATTGAATGAGAAAAAAAGGCCAGCTCAAGTGATTGAGGTGGCTAAACCCAGGATTGAGGTAAAATATAGGGATAAGGATATTCATGATGACATTCCTGAGCCAGATGTCTATGCGGCCTTTGATTCGATTCAATCTGATAACAATGAATCAAATAAAATTGAACAAAAAGAGCAACCCCAAGTGACCGATGAAAAAGTTGAATCATCAAAACCTAGTGCAAGTAAATCTTTCAAGAATTTGCCAAAATTTGAAGCTGAAGGGCAGGTAAAAACCGTCTTGGATAAATAATAAAAAAGTTGTAGATTGATATAAAAAGTTTCTTTGTGATAAAAGAGATTTTTTATTAGGTTTATTGTTGTTGACAAAATTAATAGAATATGATAGATTACATAGTTAGTATTTGTTTTTTTTATTGATAAATATGATACGATAAGATCGCCAACATGTCGACCCAAAACCAAAGACAACTACCAAGGAGGTGCCATCATGTCAAAGCGCTTTTCGACATTGGAAGTTTTGCATCAGGTTCGTAATATTTATAAGTCTTTTGCGGAGATGTTTGAATCAGATGATCCAGAGCATTCAAATTCAGTGGTAGGCCAAGTTAGGAATATGGTTGATTTGGTTCAAAATGTTGAGAGCTATTTGGATGAAGATGAACATCTTCTTGGTTTGATTCGGGTTGTTGAATCTTGGACGCTTGAAGATCGGCAAAGTGTTGTTCAGGATCTCCAAACGATTTTGACCGATTCGGATTTTAGTCAGCTCCGAGTGTTTGTTGATGAGTTGGAAGCATTGATTGATGATGTGGAAGCCTTGATTGATATGGCTGAGAAGGCGGTTGATGCTGATTTGGTTGCTGATATTGAAGCTGCTTTGGTTCAGGATCAAGTCACTGCCGGTGATGATTCAAATCGTCGAGTGAACTTGGCTGTTTTGCTTGGAAATAGAAGTGAAAATACTGTACAGGTTCCAGCTGTTGTTCCGCATGATGAAGATGTTCAGGAATCCGGAACAATTCAGATCCCGGTTTTGACTTTGGCGATAGGTCAGTCGAATGAAGAGCTGACAGAAGAAGCGATTGCAGCTGATGGAGAAAATCAGGAGAGTGACACGGTCGAGACTCCAGTGGTAGTTTCTATGGATGACGATAGCTTCGAAGATGTCAGTGATATGCAGCCAGATGATGGTGCAGAGACCGGTGAAGATCGATCCGCAACGATTGCTGATGGTGAGTTGGATCGTGATGTTCCCTCTAATGGTGTTGATCCGTCAATTGTTTTGTCGGTTCTTGTCGGTGGTGAAGGTGACGTTATTGATCTCGTTGAAGAAGATCTTGAAGAGCCACTGCCTGCGGTTGAAGAAAATCTTAATGATCCGATTGATGTGATTCCTGAAGATGTAGTTTTGAATGGTGTGGCTGGTCAAACTTCGTATGCAGCGGCTCAGGTTGCCCAGATTGCTCGTGTTGCCAATGCTGAGTTGGATGAGATGAGACAGATTGTCGCGGAACGACTTGGTACGGCTGATCAAGATTTGCTTCGGATGCAGGAACTGATTGAACAGGCTAGTGGGCTTTTGAATGATGTTCGGGCTCATGAAGTCAATGCTGAACAGCGCAAGGATCAGATTATAGATCTTCGTAATGAGTTGGCCGTATTTTTGGAGCAGAGCAAGCTTGAATTGGTCGGCGTGCAGGAAGAATCTGACAAACTGAAGAAGATTCTTGAGCAAGCTGAAGCATTGAAGCAGGATTTGGATGGCAAGGCTGAAGAGTTGAGACTTGATCTGGCTCGGAAGGCTGATGCTGTTGATGCCGCTCTCGTACGAGCTCGTGAATCTGCTGATCGCGCTAAGGCTGAAGAAGTGAGAGCGATGAATGCGGCCAATGCCACTGATATTCCTCGTGGATTGCTTTGGACCTCAGGCGCAGTTGGTGTGATCATTACTGTGGTGCTGATTCTGGCCGTTCTTTAATTTGAATGTAGTCGAGTAACAAACTCGGCTTTTTTATTTATTACAAAAGTTTGAAATTTTATGGTTTTGTATATTTTTTATAAAAATGGCTAAAAGTAAGTCAAAAATTGTTGTTTTTTATGTTTTGTGTTGCTCTGTTTTTATGTGTTTGTGTCTCTGTTGACTTTTTTATAAAACTATGCTATAATGCATTATTCGGGTGAATTTCGCTCGAGAGAATTTTGAGCTACAAAACCGAGTGCTAAACTCAACACCTCATGGAGGGTAGAAATGAGACAGCTTTGGAATCGAATCAGAGTGTTTTTTTCGCAGCTTTCACGTCTTGGTTGGGTTGTATTGATTCTGTGTTTGACTTTGTTGGTTCTCACCGGGTTTGTCGTTGGTAATTTCATCGGTGACAAGAAGACTCGCGATGAGGTGGTGTCGGTCAGGAAGATGCCTGGTCCGCAGGGTACTCCTGGCGATAAGGGTGATGCCGGTGACAAGGGAGATCCCGGTAAGGACGGCGAGGATGGTGTCCCCGGCAAGGATGGCGCTCCCGGCCCGAAGGGTGACAAGGGAGATCCTGGTCCTTCCGGAGGCAGTCTCGCACAGGTCGCTCCCGGTCAGTTTGAGTGGACCGGGCCGGATGGCAAGAAGCTCAACTTCACTTCTGGTGGAGGCAGCGGCTCGTGCGCCTGTGATTCGGAAGCGATTCTGAACCAGGTATTCGAAGATGAGCGTTTCTGTCAGAAGGTAGTTGAGTGTCACTCGGGAATCGATCACTGTCCGCTCATTGCTGGCTGTGATCGTCCGGTTCCGGACAAGGTCGAAAAGAAGACCAGGAAGCTGACCAGGAAGCGGACGGCCAAGACGAAGCGGCCTCGCAAGAAGCTGCCGGAGCTGCCGCCGATTCGGGTCGACGATCCCAGAGAGCGGGTGGTGGTCGAGAGAGAGGTTTCTCTTCCGGATGGTCCATCGGCCGCGCTCAGAGTGGAGGCGCCGAGAGCAGCCAAGTTCCATTTCGAGCTGTCCGTGGAGCGTACTCATTAGTATTTTCTCTGTAAAGCAGAGAAGGAGTCGAGAAATCGGCTCCATTTTTTTATTGACAAATTAGAAAAAAGACGATTAAATTAGAGGTTATTTGTTTATGATAATGTTTTAGGCACGAACAAATTGCCATTTTAAACCAAGGACTTGATTAGGTGTTTTTAGGTTAAGGGCACAATGTTGAAGATCATTGTAATACATATTCCAAAGTTTAATTTTGTATTTTAACTCTTCCAGATTAGCATATTTAACACGATGATAAAATGATTGCTGATCAGAACGATGACTTCGTTTTACTTTCCCATTTTGCGCGGGTTTACCAGGATCAATTAAATAGTGGATAATGTTTAAACTTTGACATAACAGATCCAAGCTGCAATTCATTACCAACAGCATTTACACCAAACACATCTGTAACAGGTGCCACTGCCGCACTAACCAATGATGGCAAGATCAATACAGCTGCCAACACGGCTATCATGAAAAAAATTGAAATTTTCTTAGTCATGGCTATTTTTCCATTAATTTTTTTAATAAATCGACCTTTTATAAATTTGATATAACAAAATTTAATACGGTAAAACTGGCAAACACGGTCAAAAGCCCGATAGCTGCCCAAATCAAAATATCACGTGCAATTTTTACCCTTTCAGAATCACCCTCAGAGAACATAAACATTACTCCACCATAAATAAACATTGCCATAATGTTTTAGGCACACACATTTGGCGGTTTTATTAATTGATAATCTGAAAGGAATTCATTGGGTGTTTTGCCATCTAAGCCGCAATGTTCTAAATTGTTGTATTGATTATTCCACACCCTCAATGCTTT
>Ga0210019_1003671_pt1 | contig 13908 bp, 14 predicted proteins | sample CryGeyCG2114_020_2_FD_183969 | JGI IMG/M metagenome (GOLD analysis project Ga0210019, IMG submission 183969) | Groundwater microbial communities from aquifer - Crystal Geyser CG11_big_fil_rev_8/21/14_0.20 (SPAdes) (version 2) | ecosystem: Environmental > Aquatic > Deep subsurface > Groundwater ...
CCCGCTGGCCGCGGCCGATCGGGATCATCGCGTCAACCGCTTTGAGCCCCGTCATCAGCGGCTCCTTGACCGGCTGCCGGTCAATGACCGAGGGGGCCCCCGCCTCGATCGGCCGATGGTCCTCCGCGGGGATCGGCCCCTGCCCGTCGATCGGCAGGCCCAGCGCATCCACGACCCGTCCCAGCAGCCCTTTGCCCACCGGCACCTGGGCCAGTTTCCCGGTCCGCTTGACGGTATCGCCGTCCTTGAGCCCGTGATCGGACCCCAGCACGACGGCCCCGACCGAGTTGCTCTCCAGGTTCAGGGCCAGCCCGATCACGCCGCCGGGGAACTCCAGCATCTCCCCGGCCATCGCCTCCTCCAGGCCGTAGATCCGGGCGATCCCGTCCCCCACCTGCAGGATCGTCCCGACCCCCTCCTGTTTGAGCTTTCCCTTGTACGCCTCCAGCTCCTGCTGGAGGATTGCAGTCACTTCTTCCGGTTTGATCGACATCAGGACACCTTGGCTTGTTTAAGTTCTTTCGACACATCCTCGAGCCGGCGGCGCAGCGATCCGTCGAACAGCACGGTCCCAACCGCCACCTGAACGCCGCCCAACAAGGCGGGATCCACCGCCCGTTCCAAAACCACCTGCCGGCCGAGCCGCCGGCCGACCGCCTGCGCCACCGCTTCGGTCTCGCGGGAGGAGATCGGGTGGGCAGTCGTGACCGTCCCCCGGGTCACCCCCCGGTGGGCCTCGGCGATCTCAACCGCCTGCCGGGCCACCTCCTCCAACTGATCAATCCGGCCCCATCGGATCAGCAGATCCAGCAGCCCCTCGATCTCCGGACTGATCGAAGCGGCGAACACCTTCTTGAGCAGCGCCAGCTTCCGATCCCCCGGAATCCTCGGGGACCCCAGGAAGCGCCGCAGGTCCGCCGAGGCGGCGGCTACATCGGCCACCCGCCCCAGCCCCTGCAGCCCCTCGGCCAGGCGCCCCTGTTTCTCGAGCAGGTTGACGAAGGCCTCGGCGTAGCGCTGCGCGGCGGCCGGATCGGTCACCGCCCGGCCCCCTTGCCCGAGCCGGCAGAGGCGTCGAGCTGGTTGATCTCCTGGATGAAGCCCTCGATCATCCGGCGGTCGGTCTCCTCATCCAAATGCCGAGCCAGGATCTTGTGGTTGACCTGGATCGCCAGATCCACAATCTGCTCCTTGAGCTGGATCCGAGCCTTCTGGAGCTCCAGGGTAATCTGCTCCCGGCTCTTCTCGAAGGTCTCCCGGGCGTGGGCTCGGGCCTCCTCCTCGATCTCGCCGGCGAGCTTGCGCCCTTCGGCCACCGCCGCCTGGATCTTGCCGCGGGCCTCTTCCTCGATCCGGGCCAGCTGCGCCTGGTAATCGGCCTTGAGCTTCTCCATCTCCTGCTTGTTCCGCTCGATCAAATCGAACTCCCCGGCGATCTTCGCGGAGCGGGCCTCCATCGCGCTGAGGAGCGCCCCCCAGGCGAACTTCTTGAGGATCGCCAGCAGAATCAGGAAGCCAGCGGCGTGAATCAGGATTTGCTTGGGATCAATTTCCATGCGATCCCGATCAGCTGATCTTGCCCTGCAGGATGAAGACGGTCACCAGCGCGTAGATCGTCAGCGCCTCGATGAACGCGCAGCCGATGACCATCGCGGTCTGGATCTTCGCAGCCGCCTCCGGCTGGCGTCCCATCGCCTCCAGCGCGGCGGAAACCGCCCGCCCCAGCGCGGTCGCCGAGGCCACCGCGGCCAATGCGAGACCAAACGGAAGGGCGAATCCCAAAACAGTGTTGGCTTCAATTGCAGCGATCATGGATTTCCTTTCTCATTGTGTGAAACGGTTTGCGAATGAATCACCTCATGTTCCTCATGATGCGGAAGCATCAAGCTCAAAAAGACGGCCGAGAGGGTGCTGAAGACCAGCGCCTGCACGGTGCCCAGGATCAGGCTCAACCCCATCGCCATCAACTGCAGCAGAATCCCGCCCGGGCCCAGCGTCACCGCGACCGCCAGGAAGGTATCCTCCCCGGTGATGTTGAAGGCCAGCCGCATCGCCAGCGAAATCGGCTTGACCAACTCCCCGACCAGATGGATCGGCAGGATGAACAACAGGCCGATCACGAAGGTCATCGCGTCCTTGGGCGACTCCATCAGGTGGGCGAAGTACCCCTTGATTCCGTTGGCCCGCAGGCCGGTCCACTGCAGGTAGACGAAGACGCAGAGGGCCAGCCCCAGCGTCGTGTTGATGCTGGCGGTCGGCGACTTCATCCCGGGGATCAGCCCGGCCCAGTTCATCATCCAGATGTAGAGGAAGAGGGCCCCGACGAACGGGGCGAACTGCTTGGCGTGCGGCCCCATGACCCCTTCGAAAAAGCTGTTGAGCCCCCCGACCAGCACCTCCAGCAGGTTCTGCAGCCCCCGCGGGATCCTCTGAAAATTCCGGGTCGCCACCCAGGAGATCCCGGAGAGGAACGCGACGATGATCCCGGCAAAAAGAAGGTCCTCGTACTGATGAATGAACCGCCCCAGCGGCGTCTCGATCCCCACCCCGTGGGCAAGCCAGCTCAGCCAGTTGGCCAGATGCGGAACACCTCCCCCGCCGTGTCCCGCGGCCGCCGCCCCCTCAGTCACAGGCCGCCACCGCCGGGAGCCGGACCAAAAACCCGGCCACCGCCCCGATCAAAACCGCCGTGAATCCGCCGGCAAAGGGGATGGCCGGCGCCCAGCCGGACCACAACAGCCCGATCCCGACCGGATAGAGAAACCCCAGCTTGAGCGCGAGCAGAAAAAAAAGCGGACGCCGTGTCCGCTTTTCCCCCGCTTCGCTCAACAGCCCCATCAGCCGCTTGAGCACCATCAGGTTCGCCAGATTCCAGGCCGCCCCGGCGATCCACCCGAAGGCGACCGCCCCCCCGAAAAGGGGCCACGCCGCCGCCCCGCCCAGGAGCGCCAGCGCACAACCGATCCGGAAGGACCGGCTAATCGGATCCGAATTCCCTTTGAGCATATTGGATGAGTCGAACCGCTTCCACCCCGCCGGCGACCAAGCCGATCAGCACGCCGACCGCAACCCCCCACGGCTCGGTGCCGATCCGGCTGTCCAGGGCCCGCCCGGCGATAAAACCGAGCAAGGGGCCTCCCCCCAGAAGGAGCGGGATGCTGGTATAGATCCCTGCTTGACGGGCCAGACGAAAGAGATCCTTCTGTGAAGAAGACAATTATAACCTCTTATCGGCTCAACTTCAACCGTCTCGGGAAACACTGCGGGAAGCACATCGGGGTGATTATAGCAGGATTTGAGGGGGAACGGCGGCCGCAGAAGGCCGGATCAGGCGGAGTAGATCAGCGTGAGGGCTTGGCCCTAGTAAAACCGGTACCATTTCCGGAAGTGCCAGGTTCAAACTCTCGTCAGAGCTACATCCAGCATACGAGCGTATGGTTCGTCAAAGGATAAAAACGCTTGGTATCGCCGCCTTCTTTCTTCATCGGTTTTCCCCATCTCAGCATAGAAAGGATTGCATGTAAGCAGAGGGTCCCCGACTCCCATAACATAGAACTTGGCGCTGGAGTATGGGTATGCTGCCGCTTCATTGACCAAATCGGCCTTAACAGGATTCCTCTCAATGTAGCGTCCGCACTGAAGATAGTAGCTCTCCTCGGAGATTCGGGGGCTTCGGAAGCGCTCCTGGAAAACATGGCCCACAAAGGTCCGGCTCCTCTTAAAATAACGAGCATAGGATAATTGAACCCGGTGCATCAGTTCAGCCAGATCGTGGCATTTCTGAATCCTAAGCAAGAAGTGAAAGTGGTTGGGCATAAGACAATAGTGGTAGAGTTCGACCGAAAGCCTGGAAACATTGCTTCCGAGATGATTGAGGAAGCAGGCGTAATCCTCCGGCTCCGAGAAGAGATTTCTTCTGTCGTTGCCACGGTTGAACACATGGTAGATTCCACCATCAACCAGTTGGCGTGGCTTCCGAGGCATACATATAATATATAGCATAATCAGCAAATTATCAATCCCGCCTCTAGACATCTTTTTCCCGGAACCCGGCACCTGCGGAAACGGTACCGGTTATACGAAACGGTACCGGTTATACCGGTTACCAGGGAAGCAGGCTGGGGGGGGCGGCCGGGGGCAGGGCCTGGATCGCCCAGGTCAGCCAATCCTGCGGGAAAAGGCCGATCGCGAAGAGGCCGATCACGCAGGCGAACAGCAGGCCGGTCAGCAGCCGCCGGTGGGGGAACGCGACCGCGGCCGGCAGCGGATCGGACGCCAAATACATCGCCTGAACGATCCGCATGTAGTAGAAGGCGGCCACCACCGCGTTTAAGGCCGCCGCGACCGCCAGCCAGGTGAGGTTCGCCTGCAAAGCGGCGCCGAAGATCCAGAGTTTGGCGAAGAAGCCGGCCAAGGGGGGAATCCCCGCCAGTGACAGGAGGCAAACGGTGATCGCCAGGGCGGCGGCCGGCTCGGAGCGGCTTAAGCCCCGGAAGGCGTCGAGGTCTTCCCTGCCGGTCCGGTTGCCGATCAGGATCACGCCGGTGAAGGCCCCCAGGTTCATCAGCAGATAGGCCCCGAGATAGTAAAAGGTGGCCGCCAACCCCAGGGAGGAGCCGGCCGCGATGCCGATGAGCATCGTGCCGGCATGGGCGATCGAGGAGTAGGCCAGCAGCCGCTTCACATTGGTCTGTCCGACGGCCGCCAGGTTCCCGATGGTCATTGAGAGAACGGCCAGCCAGGCGAGCATCGGCGACCAGAAAGCGGCGTCGCTCGGGAGGGCCGCCGGGAAAAGCCGCACCGCCACCGCGAAGGCGGCCGCCTTCGGCCCGATTGAGAGGAAGGCGGCGACCGGCGTGGGCGCCCCCTCGTAGGCGTCCGGAGCCCACATGTGGAAGGGGACCAGCGACAGCTTGAAGCCGACCCCGACCGTCACGAAGAACAGGGCCATCCCGGCGATCCAGGGGCTCTCATGCAGCAGCAGCCCCATCCGGGCCGCTGCCGGGGCGAGATGGAGGGTGCCGGTTAAACCGTAGATCCAGGAGAGCCCGTAGAGGAAGGCGCCGGTCGCCAGCGCTCCAAAAAGAAAGTACTTGAGGGCCGCCTCGGTCCCGAGGGAATCCCGCTTGATCACCCCGGTCATGCAGTAGGAAAGCAGCGACACCATCTCCAGCCCCAGATAGATCAGGAACAGATGCCGGGCGCCGGCGACAATCAACAGGGCAGTCGTCGCCAGCAGCAGCAGGCCGAAAAACTCCCGACCGAGGGTCGTTCCCCGCTCCTGCCGGAAGCCGAGCACCGCGGCGGCCACGCCGGCCGAACCGACCAGGATCAGGAAGCCGAACAGCTGGCTGAACCGATCGAGTGTGAACCATCCCCCAAAGAGGTCCTGCGAGAAAGGTTCGTGCAGCACCCCCCAGAGCTTCAGGTCCAGGGCCGCCACCAGCAGGAAGAGGGTTCCCCAGCCGAGCCAGCGTGTCTGCCGACGGACCGGCAGCAGCAGGCAGGCCAGCCCCCCCGCGACCAGCAGCAATTCCGGAAGGAACGGGGCCACCTTCACCAAGCGGCGTTCCCTCCGATCCGGTACAGGAGGCCGGCCAGCGAGGGAGACTGCCAGCCCAGGGCCACCTTCGGCCAGAAGCCGATCCAGAGGGTGAAGCCGATCAGCGGCACCAACAGCCAAATCTCCCGGACCGTGAGATCCGTGAGACCCGCCCACTTCTCCGGCATCTGTCCCAGCAGGACCCGCTGCAGGAGCAGCAGGAAGTACCCGGCCCCGATCACCAGCCCCAACACCGAGATACCGGTGATGACCGGATGGGTCGGGAAGCAGCCGAGCAGCGCGAGGAATTCCGAGACGAAACCGCTCAACCCCGGCAGCCCGAGCGACGCCAGCGTGAAGAAGATCAGCATCCCGCCGTAGACCGGCACCTTCGCCCCAAGCCCGCCGAAGGCGCTCAGCTCCCGGGTGTGGGTCCGCTCATACAGCATGCCGACCACCAAGAACATCGCCCCGGTGATGATGCCGTGGTTGAACATCTCCAGCATCGCCCCGTTGAAGCCGGTCAGGGTCAGTCCCGCGAACCCCAGCAGGACGAATCCCATGTGGGCGACCGAGGAGTAGGCGACCAGCTTCTTGAAATCGGTCTGCGCCATCGCGACGAAGCCGCCGTAGATCACATTGATCGCCCCGAGCACCGCGAAGACGATCCCGAACCCCCGCGCCACCTCCGGGAAGATCGGGAAGCTGATCCGCAGAAACGCGTACCCCCCCATCTTCAGCAGGACCCCGGCCAGGATCACCGAGATCGGCGTGGGCGCCTCGACATGGGCGTCCGGCAGCCAGGTATGAAACGGGAAGATCGGCACCTTGATCGCGAAGGCGACGAAGAAACCGAGAAAGACCCACCACTGGACCGTCCCCGAGAGGGTTACCCCCTGCTGGATCAGCGCCGGGATCGAGAAGGTGTGGGGCGTGGAGGCAAAGTAGCAGGTCAGGATCGAGAGCAGCATCAGGACCGACCCGGCCAGCGTATAGAGGAAGAACTTGATCGCCGCGTACTCCCGCCGCGGCCCGCCCCAGATGCCGATCAGGAAATACATCGGCACCAGCACCACTTCCCAGAAGACATAGAAGAGGAAGAGATCCAGCGCCAGGAAGGTCCCCAGCATCCCCCCCAACAGCAGCAGGTAGAGGAAGGTGTACTCCTTGATCCGCTCGGTGATCGTGTGGGAGGCGAGCAAGGCGATCACCCCGAGGATCCCGGTCAGCAGGATCAGCGGGAAGTTCAGGCCGTCCAGCCCCACATGGTAATGGACCCCGATCATCGGAATCCAGGCGATCTTCTGCTCCCACTGGAAGCCGGCCGCCGACGGGTTGAAGCCGCGCCAGAGCAGCAGCGCTCCGGCCAGCACCGCCAGCGTCACCGCCAGCCCGAACCCCCGGATCAGCCGCTCGTTCCCCTTCGGAAGGAAGAGGACCGCGACCGCCCCGCCCAACGGAAGAAAGATCATCCAGCTCAAAATCGTCTCCATCATGGCTACGCCCACCCCCTGATCAGAAGCAACAAGAGCACCATGCCGCCCACGACGGCGATCAAAAGATAATGCTGCACCCAGCCGGTCTGCAGCCCCCGCACCCCGGCCCCCAGCCAGCCGGTCACCGCGGCGGCCCCATTGACCGCCCCATCCACGATCCGCCGGTCCACCCAGCCCTTGAACCGGCTCACCCAAAGGCCGGCCAGTCCCGCCCCGTTGACCGCCCCATCCACTCCCCGTTGATCAAAGCGGAAGAGGGCCCGGCTGATCGCCAGGAACGGCCGAATCAGGACCGCCTCATAAAGTTCATCTATGAAATACTTGTTGGCGATCACCCGGTAGATCGGCTGGCCGGCCCGGCGCAGCCTCTCCGGCAGCAGCTGGACCCCCAGCCCATACCGCAGAAAGGCCAGCCCGATCCCGCCGCCGGCCAGAACCAGCGACAGGATCAGCAAACCCGGGCCATGGCCTACCCCGGCGCCGTGACCAGTCCCATGCGCCGCTCCGTGGCCCGCCGCTGCCCAGACCGGCAGATGCAGGAACCGTTCGAAGGCGTGGCCGGTCCAGGGGCCGTTGATCCAGCCGATCCCGACCGCCCCCAGCGCCAGGAAGATCAGCGGGACGGTCATCGTCCAGGAAGACTCATGCGCCTGCCCGTTTCCCCGCGGGCTGCCGAGGAAGATCAGGATGCCCGCCCGGGTGATGTAGAAGGCGGTGAGCCCCGCGGTCGCCGCGGCCGTCCAGAGCAGCCATCCCCGTCCCAGCGGATCCCCGGCCGCCGCCGCCAGCACCGCCTCCTTCGACCAGAAACCGGCCAGCGGAGGCACCCCCGCCATCGCGAAAGCGGCGATCAGAAAGGTGGCCCCGGTGATCGGCATCGAGCGCAGCAGCCCCCCCATCCGGGTCACATCCTGGTGGTGCACCGCGTGGATCACCGAGCCGGCGCAGAGGAAGAGCAGCGCCTTGAAGGCGGCGTGGGTCACCAGGTGAAACATCCCGGCAAAGGCGGCGCCGCAGCCGAGCGCCAGCATCATGAAGCCCAGCTGGCTGATCGTAGAATAGGCGAGGATCTTCTTGAGGTCCGTCTGCGTGCAGGCGATCGTCGCCGCGAAGAAGGTGGTGACCGCTCCGGTCGCCCCGACCACCTGCAGCGCTTCCGGGCCCGCCAGAAAGAGGGGGAAGGCCCGGGCGGTCAGATAGACGCCGGCCGCCACCATCGTGGCGGCGTGGATCAAGGCGGAGACGGCGGTCGGACCCTCCATCGCGTCCGGCAGCCAGACATGCAGCGGGAACTGAGCCGACTTGCCGACCGCCCCCCAGAAGAGGAGGACCGCCGCCAGCGCCGCCCAGGGACCGACCGCCTCCGGGTGAGCCGCCAACCCCCGGAAGGAGAGCTCCCCTCCCTTGAGCGCCAACAGGAGGATCCCCAACAGAAGCCCTAAATCCCCGACCCGGGTCGTGAGGAACGCCTTCTTGCCGGCCGCCGCCGCAGCCGGCTTCTCGAACCAGAAGCTGATCAGCAGATAGGAGCAGAGCCCCACCCCCTCCCAGGCGATATAGAGGAGGACCAGGTGGTCGGCCAGCACCAGCGTCAGCATCGAGGCGAAGAAAAGGGAGAGGTAGGCAAAGAAGCGGCTGTACCGGGGATCCCCCTTCATGTAGCCGACCGAATACAGCATGATCCCCCAGCCGATCACCGTCACCACCAGACACATCGTGACCGCCAGGGGATCGGCCAACAGGGCGAAGGTCAGCCGCCGGCCGCCGAACAGGATCCAGTTCCAGGCGACGGTGGGGGGGGTGTGGGCGAACCGGGCATCCTGCAGCAGCCCCAGCATGGAGAAGGAGAGGAGCACCGAGCCCATCAGGGCGGTCAAGGAAACCAGCGGGCTGAACTTCCCGAGCCGGCGGCCGAAGAAGATCAGGATGACAAAAGCGGCCAGCGGCAAAAGCGGAATGAGACTCAGCAGCATCAACGATTCACCCCTTCAACAGATCGATCTCATCGGCGGCGATCGTCCGCCGATGGCGGTAGATCGCCAGCATCAGCGCCAAACCGACCGCCGCGCCGGCCGCCGCCACCCCGATCACGAAGAGGGCCGCCGCCTGCCCCATCCCGGAGCCATCCCCCTGCGCCCGGCTGAAGGCGACGAAGTTGAGATTCGCGGCGTTGAGCATCAGCTCGATTGAGATTAGGATGCCGATCCCGTTGCGCCGGGCCAGCGCCCCGAAGAGGCCCAGCGCGAAGAGCCCGGCCGAGAGGGCGGCGACATGGGAGACCGGGACGATCATTCCTTTTCCTTCCGGGCGATGTGCAGCGCCCCGATCAGCGCCCCCAACAGCAGCAGCGAGAGCAGCTCAAACGGCAGCAGGTAACGGCCGAGCAGCCCCCGCCCCAGCGCCTCCAGCGGAAGGGTGAACTCCTTCCCTGCCCCGGCCAGCCAGGGGGCCCGCAGGACCGCGGCGACCAAACCGACCGCCAGCGCTCCGCAAGCGAGCGCGGCCCCGACCGCCTGCCGGTTCCAGCGGGGGACGGCCGGATCGGCGATGCCGGCGGTCAGCATCACCCCGAAGATGATCAGCATCAAAATCGCCCCGACATAGACCAAGAGCTGCGCCACCGCCAGGAACTCCGCCTGCAGGAAGAGGTAAAGGACCGCCACGCCGAACAGCGCCAGGGCCAGTCCGAGGGCGGCCCGGAACAGGTTGCGCTGACTGACGGCGAACCACCCCCCCAACAGGGTGAGGGCGGCGACACAATAGAAGGCCGCTTTCGCGGCCCACTCGAGCGGTCCAACAGGATCCGACATAGGTCCCCCATTATAGGAAGCGAAGCCCGCCGGGACAAGGGTGTATACTAGGCCCTTTATGGGAAGCCATCCTGTGAAGAAGATCAGTTCCCGCGTCCTGTATCGGGGCGGAGCCGCCACCCTCCGGATCAACACCTATCAAGCGCCGTCGGGCCACCGCTACCGGCGGGAGGTGATCCAGCATCCGATGTCGGTCGTGATCCTGCCGCTCTTGCCCGGCCGGCGCCTGCTTCTGATCCGCCAGTACCGCCACGCGATCGGCCGGACGATCTACGAACTGCCGGCCGGAACCAGTGAGCCGGGAGAGGCCCCCCTGCCCTGCGCGAAACGGGAGCTGGCGGAGGAGACCGGCCACCGGGCCGGCCGCTGGGAGCGGCTCTGCGACTTCTATCCGGCCCCCGGCATCTCCACCGAGCGGATGGTCCTGTACCGGGCGGCCCGGGTCACCCCCCTGGCCAGGAAAGTGGCGATGGACGCCGACGAGATCATCACGACCGAAGCGGTCACCGAGAAGGAAGCCCTCCGGATGATCCGGAGCAACCAAATCCTGGACGCCAAGACGATCGTCGGTCTGTTGGTGGGCCTCAAACGGGTCCGCTGGTCATGAGCCCGACACGGGAACTGCTGGAGAAGCTGGAGGGAATCTGCCGGCAGGAACCCCGCTACAAGCCGGAGGCGTATCTTTTCCTGCTGGCCGCCCTGCACCACACGGTCAGCCGCCTGCCGAAGCGCCGCCACATCTCCGGCCAGGAGCTGCTCACAGGGATCCGGGAATACGGCCTGGACCAGTTCGGGGGGCTGACCGTCGAAGTGTTCACCCACTGGGGGGTCGAGACCACCGAGGACTTCGGGCGGATCGTTTTTGCCCTCGTGGAAGCCGGGCTGCTGGGGAAAACCGAGGAGGATTCCCTCGCCGACTTCCAGGATGTCTACCAGTTTGAGACCGCCTTCGACCCGGCCCCCCTCTATCGCATCAAGTCCGGCCGATCCGTTCCCGCCCGCCGGCAGGGAAGTAAAGAGGTGTAAATCTTGATATTTTATTGATTTTTTCGAATCCGGAAGCTATACTTTCCTCTGTCATGCGGCACTTCAATCTCCCCAACCATCTGATCCGGATTTTGCTGGCGGCGGCCCTGTGGGGCCCCGGCGCGGGCGCGGGCACCGCCCTGGCCCTGCGCCCAAAAGCGGCCGCCCAGGTGGAAACCACCGCCGCCGGCCTGGAAACAGTCCTCCGCGACGGCGCGACCAGTTTCCCGGTTGGCTCTCGATATGTTCCCCTTGCGGCCGAAGAGATCCCCTCGTTGCGCGCGGCGCTTCAGCGCAACAACCGGCTTGAGGAATACAAGCCGGCACCTGGTCACCGACGGAGCCCATCCCTACCTGGTCAAGATTCAGCAGTCTGCATCGTCCACCACCCAGCCGATGGGGATCTGGAGGGACAAGAACAGCCGCGCCAGGGAGTACGCCGCGTTCCGGATCCTTCGGGCGCTTCAGGTCAATGTGGCCGATGTGGTGCTTCCGGATCAATCCGACTGGCCCGCGCTGGAGAGAGCCGCAGGCGTATCCGCCGCCGCGGATCAGCCCTATCTGGTCCGGCTGACCCAAAGCTACCGCCTGAACGATCCGGAAGTGCTCCGGAAGGATTTTCGGAGCGCTTTCAGCCGGGCGCTGGTCGGCGCGCTCTTCATCCGCAAATGGGATTTCGCCGCCCACAACTTTGGGGAACTGGCCGACGCGCCCGGACCGATGATGATGTTCAACAACGACCTGGCGTTCCACGCCGACGCGTCCGAAATCGCCGACTTCTTCGACCTCTTCTTCATCAACTTCTTCTGGGCGGACGGTTGGAGCCCCGACGCCGGGAGCTTTCCGAAGCGGTCGCCGACATCGGGCGGCTCTCGGTCCCCGATCTCCTCGATCGTCTGGAAAGCGAGGCCGATCCCATGCACCAGGCGGCCGTGGCCCCTCTGACCGACCACCTGAGAAACTACTTGCCGGCCGTCCAGGAAAATTTCTCCCGAGACGCAAATCGGTTCTTCGCCGGGATCTTCCTCCTGTTCGACCAGGTTCCCGGAAGGGTGATCCTCAGCCAGCAGGATGAGGCGGGACGATGGCGGGAGTCGGAATTTCTTCTCCGGAGCACGGCGAAAGCGCAGCCGGTTCTATCGCCCGACGAAATCCGGTCGGCGATCGCCGCCGGGCTAGAAACCAAGGGGCTGCCGGAACTCAAGACGATGGGGCACATTCGGAGCGCGGCGACCCGCGCGGCGGTTCACCTCGCCGAGCAGTGGGAGGCGTTTCGAGCGGCCGTTTCCAGAGAAGGAGCGCTGGAGCTGACGCTCGGCCAGCTCGCCGGGCTGATCGGCGAGCCGGTGACCGAAGACTGGTTGCGCACGCCGAGGACCGGACAGATCCGGCAAACCGCCCGGGACATCGTAAAGGAGGTCAACCGCGTCTTCCTGTCGGATCCCCCCGGCCGTTTGCGAGGATACGATGACGAGGCCCTCGCCCAAACAGCCGTTCTGAGGAAAAACGGTCTCCGGACAATCCGCCTGAAGTCTCCGGAGACAACGGATCCGAAAGGAAACGGCTCGGCGAACAGCCGGCTGCCGAAACCGGACTCTCTTGCCGGACCGATGATCAAGGCGCTGGCCCGGATCTGGATATCCGAAAAAGAGGCGGATCAGAAACAGGTCGAGAAATGGGTCCGGAAATCGGCCGCCCAGCCGGGAACCCTGTTCCTGACTCGGGAGGAGGTCGTTCGGTTGTCGGGGGGAGCGGTCACCCTCAATCAGATGGGGAAGGAGCGAAACCTGCCTTGGGCAACTCGTTTGGAACGGCTGCTGGAGAAGCTCTTGAGCGCCGCTGGGTTGACGGGGGAGCTTGGTTCGCTGTGGAAAGAGGCCGCCCCGCTGCGGGAAGAGGGCTTCACGCAGGTTCGAATCGGGGTCCGCTCCAACAAGATCCTTGGCCTGGCCGGCCCGCAAGATGAAAAGGAAACTCTCCTTGCGGCGGATCAGTCCTCCCAGATCCCGGAGGCAAGGGCTTTCGACAAGACGGATTATCTTAGACATTTTCCGCGGGACCGGGAGAAGATTCCCGAAGCGGCCACCCATGTCTTCCGGCGGGAGCTGCCGGCGCCTCCAGCCGCCAGCCCCCAAACCGTCCGGATCCATCTGTATGTCCGAGACACCCCGACGGCCAGGAAGATGTACAACGCGCTGGGACTTCAAGCCGAAAAAGGACTGCTGGATGACCTGGTTCTGCTCCGTCCGTCGGTCGAGTATCGCTTCGCCGCCGTCCCCCTAAAAGAAAACGAGCCGCTCCCGGAACCGGTTTATCCCGGCGTCATCCTGTGGAGCCGCGAACCGGATGAAATCAGCGTGCCGACTGCTGTCCTGGAAACCGGCCTGCCGGTCCTGACCCGCGCGCCGACCCTGGCGCGGATGATCAAGATCGCCCTGCTGAATCATCCTCAAGGGCACACCCTCGCTCCGCAGTCCTCTTGGATCTCCCCGGAGAGGGACGGCAAGGCAGTCTTGAACATCGCCCTGACCGCCCAGCCAATCCTTCCTTCTCCCGAGAATTACAAGAACTTGCCGCCGACTCGAAGGAGCCCGGACACCTATCCCCTGGAGCGAGTCCTGAGCGCGAAGTTCCTCCTCGATGAGGAAGAGGAAGCGGCCCCGGACGACGAAGCCGCCGGATTGGAAGGGACCGACATTTCCACGGAGACGATGCTGGGCGCCGACTGGCAGGAGCGGTTGCTGAAAGCGGCCCGGCAGTGGGAAGCGCGGGGATGGCTCGCGTCGGCCGAGGCCTTCACCCAACCTTTCCTGGAGGCCGCTCAAACCGCCCGGAGACGGCTGGCCAACGCCATGGAGATGCAGGCCCGCGCCCAAGCCGGCTTGATCTTCCTTCGTCTCGACGAACAAAAGCTCGAGGCCTCGGCCGAGAACCGGATCAAGGGGCTCGAGGATTTCCTCCTCTTCATGGAACGGCTGAACCGGGGGGAGGGATACTGGAACGCCGGACGACAATTCGTGCCGAGTGGCCCGGG